>Ga0181594_10003262_pt1 | contig 14769 bp, 14 predicted proteins | sample 071ome_18_FD_145603 | JGI IMG/M metagenome (GOLD analysis project Ga0181594, IMG submission 145603) | Coastal salt marsh microbial communities from the Groves Creek Marsh, Skidaway Island, Georgia - 071413BT metaG (spades assembly) | ecosystem: Environmental > Aquatic > Marine > Intertidal zone... | reverse complement strand
AATCCCTGAGGAACTTCCGCTGGTCGCAAGTGAAAGCCGAACGGCACTGGCAGAACGCGGAGCAAACTGAAACTGGCCTCGTTCCTTCGGGCTAATGGGGGAGATCTCTTCCCAATGCTTCCCGTCATAGAGTTCGAGCCTCAGCGACTGAATTCCCTGTGGCTTTTTTTCTCGGACGAGTATCCGGTCGATCGGTTCAGCCAGCCCCCAGGAGATTTCCAGCGAGCCTCCGGACTCTTTGGGGTCGGGTACCCAGGCTGTCTTTTCATCTCCATCATGGGCGTACCAGGCAAATCGTCCATTTTTATAGGACGAAGCACGGGTCAAATCACGTCGGCTGTTGAGCACATGATTTTGGTTAAAGATGTCATCTGAACTCTGAAGCCCACTGGCCTGATCTAGTTCAACTTGCTCCAGCGGATCGATCGCCCAGCTTTGCCCCCCCAACTGAAACACAAACACGACGACCACAATGCCAAAAGACCTAAGCACCAAAATCTTTGCCTCTTTCCACACATCTTAAAGTGACGGGCTTGAATGCCACTGAAGAGGATCATCTTGCATAACCAACACCTTGAGCACCAGCCTCATCTGGCACCAGAATAACGCCCTGCGCACGCTGACGACACTTTCAACTCGGTGCAACGCCAAAAAGAAAAAACCGTTTAAGCCGAGCAAAGCTATTAATTCGGCGTTGCAGATCCCCGGCCGCGCATGGAACGCAAAAACGAATGCGGACTAGTTACTCATCCAAAACAAAGTCGAAGGTGTTTTCCTGCCCTGCTTGCACCTCAGCGGAAATGCCGGAAGAAGATGCATCTGCATATTTTCGAGGCAAGATGTTTTTGGGCTCAGGGGTCGGCCCCATGACCGGCACATAGTTCTCTTCGCCATCCGAAGCACTGCCTGAAGAGCCTGCCTTCGAGTTCTGATCTGGACGGCCGTATTTCACGACCGTCACCTGAAAGGCACCGGCCATCGCTCCGTCACCTCTGGAAAAAGTCGTTAATGCATAACGACCCTCTGCGTTGGTTATGCCATTAGCAGGCTGCTGGTTGGCAGTCGGTCGAAAAGTGACGACCGCTGCCTCCAGCGGCCTGCCGCCGAGAGTCACAACACCGCTGACCTTATGAGTTGGTGGCCGCGTCGACTTTGGCCCACAACCGCCGACAATCAAAATGAGAAACGCAAGAAGCAACACTCCAGGCTGATAAACACCGCTCTGCTTCATTACTATGACCTCATACGACTGTCTCACAAAGCCGATTCCCAGACCATCTTATGACAGGAAACTTGAACGCTGTTTGAATTCAGTGGAGCAAGCTCACTACTTGCATCAAGCCCTCACTAGCCAAGCCGAGTGACGCTATCCAACAACTATTTCCCACGAACTACTCGCCACCACTCTTCGAACCCATCGCCCCCCAAACGCCATAGGGGCTTGCCGAACTGCTTAGGCGATTGGGAGCAGCTGCACTGGTGTTTCCACAGTCGACATTCTCGTTAATAAATGCTGCCGACCCATCGGCATAGGCCACAACAACACCTCCCTGATGCCCGCTGCTCGGCGGCAACACCACGGTAGACGAATCAGACCACTGGTTGTCATTACCCTCACAAGACGGCGCATTTGGTGGGAGCACTGTCGTAAACCCAGTTCGTTCAACTTGGCCGTCTCGCCAAAGATTTCCTCGACGCCCCTTGAGACTTGTACCACTGGCGTAGTATTGACCATTGGCCACCGTCATGCAGACACTCGGGTTTGCAGCGAGACCCGCAATATTTTTCGCCTCAGCCTGCGTGATGAGTTCGTCTCCGACGGCTGTCCAATTATCGTCCCTGTTGTGGTGAAGGACTTCACTAAAAGCGAGTGTCTTGGATGTGCCGTCCGTGATATCCTTGATTTTACATGCCGTACCCTCGGACGCTCCTGAGTTGTAGTAATTGGGATAAAAAACGCCACGCCCGGAGGCCTTATACCAGTTACTGGTATTCCAGTTGTGTGCTGACACCTGATCACCAACAGAAACAACGTACGAATGAGGCCTGCGACCTACACCAGGATTCCCGTAGGCATCCCACTCACCAAAATCACTAGGGCAACGCATCCAACTAAAGTCAACGTGCCAGACTGGCCACCACGCCCAGGGGTGCGGACCACCCGGCAGGCCGCCAGGATAGCCACCTTCTATTGTTGAGTAGAGATCCGCTTCTTCCATAAAGGGAAGAAGTTCCATGAAAACACTGCGACGGCCAGCATTGGTTTGCTGGGTTGGCCCTACATTCGCCCAACAGCATGTCCCACCATTTTGGAACGGAAACGTTTTTCTCGCGCTCTCGTGATTTAACGCTGCCAAGGCAAGCTGCTTCATCTTGTTGATACAACTGGCTCGACGGGCAGATTCTCTTGCCTGCTGAACGGCTGGTAACAGCAGCCCAACCAAAACACCGATGATCGCGATAACGACGAGCAGTTCAATCAGAGTAAAAGCCACCCGGCGCGAGTAGCGATGGGCTTTTAACGAAATAATTTTGCCGCAGAATAGCATGATGACCCCCATAAAATTCTGTGTCTAGAACCATCTGGAACCGTACCAAATGAGCCCCGCCCTGTCAAAATTAATCAGCACTCGCCTTTTCGCTCGGAGATCATGAAATCCTCCTTACAAGCGAGCACGAAAGCGTGCAGACACATGTGCATAGCGGATGACTTCAAGGACGGAAGCGGTTCTCGAATTTGCTCGAATTGGCCCTATCAGTTGTACCAGGGTCGGGCAGGCACATGCTTGATGCCAAGACTCTGCACCAGATGCTGATCTGCCAGATGCCGAGTTGCCTGCTGCCAGAGACTTTCGTCATCACCAAACACACGGTCCGGTGTTGCATCGGCAACACCCCACGAACCTTCTGCAAGTTCTCGCTCAAGTTGTCCGGCAGACCAGCCAGAGGAGGCAATGACAACCTTCAGTGGCTTCCTCGCCTGCTGCAGGAGCATTTCAACAAGGTCATGCCGTGCCGTGAACTGAATACCAGGAGCCACTTCCGCCTCCCCCTGACTGGCATCCGTATGCACGACCACAAGCGGCCCCTCCACGGGCCCACCGACCATCACTGGCAGTGTGAGGGGACAGGGTCCGGTGCCAATTCGCTCCCAGATGTCCGCCAACTGCACTGAACTGCGACGGTTGATCACCAACCCAAAAGCCCCCTCGCTATCGTGATGGACGAGAAGCACCACCGTACGGGCAAAATGTGAGTCCGCCAGACTCCGAGATGCAACGAGGAGTTTTCCTGTCAATGAGTCCACCGCAAAGAAAACTCCGCTTCAAAGCCCAATGTTTGCCACATCCATTTGTTCTATTCTCTCGTTTCTCTCGTAGCGAAAAAAAGAACGGTACGTGAGCAGCGTTGGCGATTGTCACATCTGCTTGGGCACGCGAATGCCGAGGAGCTCCAGCCCCTGCCTCAATGTGCGACCAGTGAGGTCGGCGAGTGCCAGCCGTGTGGTCCGCTGCCGCCCCTCCGCCTTGAGTACCGGCAGGGCATCATAAAAACTCGAGAAACTTCCGGCCAACTCAAAGAGCCAGGCTGTGAGAACATTGGGGCGATAATCTGATTCAACATCTTCCAGTACCGCCGCCAAGCGGAGAACATTCAGGGCAAGGCGTCGTTCCCGAGGATCAATCAGTTCCACGGCCGTTGGATCAGCCGCGACCTGCTGCCGCAAAGCCTCTCGGTCGATCCCACCGCGGCCAGCGATTCCCTCAACCCGCGCGACGGCATATTGCATGTAGGCCGCCGTGTTGCCCTTCAGTTCAAGCATCTTGTCAAAACTGAAGACGTAATCGGTCGTCCGGTTCTGCGACAGGTCGGCATATTTGATCGCCCCAATGCCGACTGCCTCGGCCACCGCCTTGCGCTGGGACTCGTCCATTCCCTGCCGAGCATGCTCGCCCTCTCCAACAATGGCTGCTGCCCGCTCGACCCCCTCGTCCAGCAGGGCCTCAAGACCAACCGTGTCACCCGCCCGCGTCTTAAAGGGCTTGCCGTCTTCGCCCAGCACGGTCCCAAAGGCAATATGCACCAACTCCATCGCTGCCAGTTGTTTGGCTGCCCGACACCCCCAGGACCGGGCCGTGCCGAACACCTGCTGAAAGTGCTGGCTCTGTCGATGATCGACAATGTAGAGAATGCGGTCTGGCCGCCAATGCTCCGCCCGCCAGGCAATCGTCGCCAGATCAGTGGTGGCATAAAGAAACGCACCGTCAGCCTTGCGAATCAGCAGCGGCGTCTCCTGGCCATCCAGAAAAACACCAATGGCACCGCGGCTTTCTCGAGCAAGCCCGCTGGCCTGGAGATCCTCCACCACGCCATGCAAAAGCGGCTGAAAGAAGCTTTCGCCAAGCGTGTGGTCAAACTCGATGTCGAGCCGCTGATAAATCCGCTCAATCTCTTGCCGACAGACCGGCATGAACTCTTCCCAGAGCTTCCGGTTCTCAGCATCCCCCTCATGCAATTTGGCTGTCTCCAGCAGCACCTCCCGGCCTGCCTCGGGATGAGCTGCAGCCAATTCCTTCGCAACAGGATCGGCCGCCAACTCTTCTGGCTTGGCATCCACTACTTTCCGGACCAGCCGATAGAGTCGCCCGAGTTCTGCGGTCGGATCAGCAGCGTAGGCCGCATCGTCACGACAGTGCTTCCAGCCCCAGAGAATCATGCCGAACTGCGTACCCCAGTCGCCCAGATGATTATCCGTGATGACCCGGTGACCGCGGAACCGGAGGATCCGGGCGAGAGCATCACCAATCACCGTCGAACGAATGTGACCGACGTGCATCGGCTTGGCCACATTTGGCGATGAATAATCGAGCACAATCGTCTCGGGCTGGGCCAACGGCAGCACCCCCAAACGGGCATCACCACAGGCTGCAGCAACGCCACGGGCCAACGCATCATCACGAACGCGAACGTTAACAAAGCCTGGGCCGACTGGGCCTTCTATTGGCTCAAAAACTGCCGTGAAGTCGGGGCTGTCGTTGAGTCGGGCAATAAGTTTTTCAGCAAGATCCCGGGGCTTCACCCCGAGCCGTTTGGCCAGTGGCATCGCCAGTGTTGCGGTGTAGTCGCCGAACTTCGGATCGGCAGTTTCCCGTACCTGCTCAAGAAGCCCTGGGACCTCATCGGCCGCAACCGGCAATTCATCGACGGCAATTGCCTCTGCCAGCACACCCGCTATCGCATGACGAAACGCCTGACGGAAATCGATCACGGCCGGTGAAGCAGGGGACGAAGAATCCATGCAAACAGTTCTTTCTTGGGCCAATCAGGAAATATTCTGGGAAGCAGGGCGACTGGGTCAGTGCCAGCCGGCCACCAGCAGCCCACAGGCCTACTCGTTCTTGGTAGTCGCGGGCAGTTCAACCGGTTCGGCATCACTCCAGAGCTGTTCAAGATCCCAGTAGTCACGAGCCTGGGCATCAAACAGATGCACGACAACGTCACCGTAGTCGAGGACAATCCAGTGGCTTTCGTCGTAACCTTCGATGCCTCGCTTGAGGTCACCCCAGTCGTCTTTGATCACCCGTTCAATTTCATCCGACACCGCGTGCATCTGTCGGCGGCTTGAGCCCGTGGCAAGAACGAAGTAATCGAATACTTCAGTAACCTTCCGTAGATCGAGGATCCGGATATCACGCCCCCGTGTCTCTTCAATTACCTTGGCCATGGCCAACGCAAGTTCGAGACCCCGGGGATTTTCTCTGAGTTCAGGGGCAGCAGCAGAATCGGTCACGGATACTCGTCAACGGGATACCAGAGGAAAACGGTCCAAACGCAAGGCTGCAGTTTAGCAGCCCGATGCCAGCACGATACGGAGGCTTATCCTGCCGCCAGAGAAACAGCTGCCAAGCCGATTCCAGAGAGCACCAGATCGGGGCTCTCGACCACCCCCGGCAATTCTCCTCGGACCGCACCACGCCAGCCACCAGTAAGAAACAGATCAGCCTCACCGCCAAGGGACTGACGCGCTTCTTCCACAAGTCGCACAATCGCGCCGCGAATGCCAAACCCAATGCCGGCCGCAATCGCCTCTGCTGTAACCCGTCCCGGTAGGGGCGGCGGCGGCTGCTCACCAAGCGCCGCCACTTCTGGTAGCAGGCTGGTGCCATCGGCTAGCGATCTGGCCATTAAGGCCGGCCCCGGCAGAATCGCCCCGCCAAGGAATCGACCGTCTGCCACAAGATCGACTGATGCTGCCGTTCCGCAATCGACAACAACACAGCCCCGCCCCGCCTGCCCCAACCGGCTGGCGGCGACAGCCGCTGCCAGACGGTCGATGCCAACACGTTCCGGCTCTGCGGCCTCGACAGTGAGCGGAAAATCGTCGAATCGTATCCGCCGCTGATGCACCGCCCGATGACGGGTGGCGCTGGTGCCAGCAATGATCGCTCCTAGACGTTCAGCTGCAGCGTCATAGACGCTGGCCAGAAAAACGGTGGCAGCCCCGGGTGCCACGGTCATCAGCCAACCTTCAAATTCATCAGCTGTAAACCGGTGGCTATCGAGATCAAACCGATGCTGAATCTGCGGCAGCGTGGGCTGCGGCAACGCCGGGGCAGCCTGAGCGACTACCGCGAGTTTGATCCGCGAATTACCGACATCCGCAACAAGAATGGTTTCGTTCTGCGGATCGACCGGATGCGACTCAACTGGATTCATCACTTACTCTCTTTCCCCATAAGCTGAAAAATCGCCTTGGGAATCCTCGGCCCGCTGGTCAAGCATTTTCGTCACGGCTGGCACGAGGCGTTCCAGCCCCTGCCCGGTCACAGCACTGACGGCCAGCACCTGAAGGCCCGTTTCGCTTGCCAGCTTGGCGCGGATGGCCTCCGCTGATGGCAGTTCGGCCTTGCTCACCACCAGAATCTCCGGCCGTTCTCCCAGTGACGCATCATAGAGCGTCAATTCCTGCCTGATCTTCCGATAGTTCTCCACCGGGTCACTGCCGTCCGCTGGCTCTGGTTCAACCACATGAACGAGAATGCCTGCCCGCTCAACATGCCGCAGGAATTCATGGCCAAGCCCCACCCCTGCATGGGCGCCTTCAATGAGACCGGGGAGATCAGCGAGTACAAAACTGCGATCAAGAGACACCTCGACAATGCCGAGAATCGGCGTCTTGGTGGTGAACGCATAGTTAGCGATTTCTGGCCGGGCTCGCGACAGTCGTGACAGGAGGGTGCTCTTGCCGGCATTCGGCAGGCCCACCAGGCCGACGTCGGCGATCACCTTCAGTTCTAGGGTGAGCCGACGAGCCTCGCCCATCTCACCGGCGGTTGATTCACGAGGAGCCCGGTTGACGGAGGACTTGAAGTGGGCATTCCCGCGTCCACCACTGCCCCCTCTGGCTACCACGACCCGATCACCCGGCCGCGCCAGGTCTTTGAGTTGGAGCCCTGTCGCCTCATCAACAATCGTCGTGCCCGGAGGAACCAGCAGCGTCAGATCACGGGCAGATCGCCCCTGACAGTTGTGTGGGCCACCGGGCCGGCCATGTTCGGCCCGCCACTGCTTGCGATGCGAGAGCACGGCAAGAGAATCGACCCCGGCCTCTGCCTGCAGGATGACACTGCCACCTCGGCCACCATCACCACCATCGGGCCCGCCGCGGGCAACGTACTTCTCGCGGCGAAAACTGGTGATGCCGTTGCCGCCGTTGCCAGCCACTACTTCGACCTGAACACGGTCAACAAACACGCTGTGGCCTCATCGGCCCGCCACGAGGACGGTTCAGCCCGCTACCTGGTCAACGTTCACCCGGCGGCCTTCGCGGTCAAACCGGACAACGCCATCAGAAAGGGCGAAGAGGGTGTAGTCATTTCCCATGCCAACATTCATGCCTGGATGGAAACGGGTGCCAACCTGCCGCACCAAAATGTTGCCAGCGCGGACTGCCTGCCCGCCAAAACGTTTCACGCCGCGTCGCTGGGCGTTGGAATCACGGCCGTTTCGGCTAGAACCCTGACCTTTTTTATGTGCCATCGCTGAATCCTCATCACTATCGAACTGCAGGCCCGGACCGCGAAGGCGGCCGGACTGTTCGGCGCCGTCACTCTCGGGCGTTCTAGAGAATATCCTCTCGACGGGCTTCGCGGAAGAGCCAGCGATAATCCTGCCCTTCCTGAGCCTCCCGGGCCCTGCGGAAGAGTTCCGGACCGTCGTGACCAAAGAGTCCCTGGAGGAGCTCCTCTTGCTCCGCCTCCTCCCGATCAACCACCCGGCCAGGGTCATCTTCGGCAGCTGCCGGCTGGGTGACGAGGTTGGGAATGATGAATTCCAGGGCTCGCCGCACCCCCACTTGCAGAAGTGCCCGCTCATCGACCTGCAATAGTTTTAGCAGTGCTGCCGCCCGAGCAATGGCCACCTCATGGGCCAGTTGATCAACCCGGCGGGCAGCCGAGCCAAAAAACGCTGCCGACTGTTCTCGCCGCTCTTTCAGGTCAGGGGCCAGTTCCAACTCTCGAACGATTGCGGCAAACGACTTGAGGGGCTCAACGGCAACCTGCTCGGGGGTCAAATGAACTGTCTGCAGGGCCTTGCGACGCTTGGCGTCCCACTCAGGGGACGCTGGCCCGGCGACGGCATGGAGGAGATCTTCCATCCAGCCAATGGCCTGATCACCCAGAAATGCCCGCACGAGCGTTTCGCGTTCGGCGGGGTCATCCACCTTGGCCAGCGTCTCAGCAAATTTCTCAACCGGCTTCAGTCCAGCCCCACCAGTCCATTCGCCCTTGGCCGGCTCGAGAAAGTCCTGCCAGCGCACCCCCAGCTGCCGCACCCCGGCAATGTGTTCGGCCTTGGTGAGCGTTGCCCGACTGGCCGCCTCGAGTAACCGTGATCCAAGTGCCAGCTGCTCAAACATGCCAGCATGGACCACCTGAACCTCTTCGAAATCACCATGCGCCTCATCACCCGGATGATAAAAGTCGAGCCGCAGGCACTCCATTTCCCGCCGCTCATACTCGGGGGCATGCTCGATGTCGCCTTCGAGATCAGCCTCTTGACCCTCATGCTCATGCCGCCAGGTCATGACGTTGGTGAGCCCGTAGGCGAAGATTGTGAAAAAGTCGATTCGTGGATCAACGCCCTGCCAGATCGCCACCCCCCAGCGTTCTTCATTGGGACGAAGTGGCTGCTCACCAATGGAAACACTGTCGTGGAGTGCATCGAGAGGAATTTTTTCCCGCTGGCTGATTGGCCCCATCGCCGTTGGCACCAGCCGGTCGAGAAAATCACGATGCTCGAGCAGCCCTTCGTCCTGTGAAAGGGCCTCGTGTGTTTCAAAGATGAACTGCGGCTCAAAATTGTCGACAGGAAGGTTGATCTTTTCAAGCTTACGCTGGGTGCGGTCTTCCTTTTCCGGGTTGTCCTTGTCCTTGCCGAAGACAACCCGCCTTCCGCCGATGTTCTTCACGCGATAGACGAGATACCAGACCTTTTCCCGCCGCAGCGTGTAGCCCTCCGCGGGCATATCAATTTCGATCGTCCGCGGCGGCTTGTAGGCGAACTCAAGACACCAGACATCTCGCAGGAACTGCCGATCTCTCGCCATGCCAATGAGCGTCTGATGGGACGGTGCATGGTCCGGATCCCAGGTCTCACCACGGCCCTGAGCAAGCTCATGGAGATTGAGCACCTGAGCCACATCGCTCACCGACTCATCGGGCGGGACGACCGTGAGCACCCCTTGGCCAAGTTCTCGGAACCCATCCGCAGCACGCACCGAACCTGCCAGCGTCAGCAGGGCCATGCCCAGCAGGACACCCCTAGCCTGTGTTTGTCGATGTCGTCGCATGGAAACCTCCAGTCCCATTCACCCGGCCGCACACCGAGCCTTTGCCTCGAACGTCTTGCAGGCTGACAGCCGCACCACCACCGCAAACATACCGCACCCACGCAAGAAGCGACCACTCATGGTTTGCGGTGCCACTTACGCAACCTGTCGCAGGGGAGCTGGTTCTCGGTTCGGCAGGCAGGCAGCGTCAACTTCGGCAGCGAGATCGCGGTAATCGGCGGCACCATTTGAGTCGGCTGCATAGCTGAAAATGGACTGACCAAAACTGGGGGCTTCGGCCAGTCGGATGTTCCGCCGAATGCGAGTCTGGAATACCCGGGCATCCCGCCAGGCAGGGTGCCCCTGGCCAGCCTCGGCGAAAAAGTCCTCGACGTCGCGGCCCACTTCAGTAGCCAGTTTGGTGCCGGCCTCGTAAAGGCAAAGCGCCACCCCCAGCAGCCGGAGTCGTGGATTGATGTGGTCGGCTGACAACTCGATGGTCTCCAGCAACTTGCTCAGCCCGTGCAGGGCGAGGAAGTGAGGTTGTAGCGGCAGGAGCACTTCATCAACGGCTGCCATGGCATTGAGTGAAAGCAGGCCAAGCGACGGGGGACAGTCCACAATGAGATAATCAAAGGCGTCAGCCACCAATCCCTGGCAGGCAGGATCGGCCGCGATCCGTTCACGCAGGATGGCCTCTCGCCCAGCACGGCCTGCCAACGCGACCTCCACTGCGGACAGGTCGAGGTGAGAAGGAACCACCCAAAGATTCTCTTCCGCCGCGACGGTCGCCGCTGCCAACGGCTGTCCTTCAACCAACACGTTGTAGGCTGAACACGCCTGCTCACCTGGCATCACGCCGACATGCAAGGTGGCATGAGCCTGCGGATCAAGATCGATCAGGCAGACTCGTCGCCCAAGCCGTGCGAGGCCAACAGCCAGATTGACTGACGTGGTCGTCTTCCCAACGCCGCCCTTCTGATTCGCTACTGCAATCGCTCGCATTTTTCTTGCCTTGAGGATCTGCCACCGACGGCCCCTTCACTGACAGAGCAAAAGGCCTTCCGGGTGACGTAAGCCACCGGGGACGATAGTCCTGCTCAGGCCCCTGACAAAAGACCTGTTTCAGGCAGCTCTTCAAGGCGTCGGCGAAGACTCCTGCTGACGGCCACCGTCGTGGGTTGTCGATTTCACCCAGTCCCGCAGTCCCTTCGCCATCTTGCCCAAAACCACACGCCCTGGACGCCCGAGGACCGTCAGCTGAGCTGATTCAGACTCCGACCCGAGGTCAATGGCCAGCAGGGAGCCCTTTTCTCCTGCGGCGTCAGCGAACACAAAGGCCACATCCCAGGCTGCATCAGGGAGCGGCTGCTGGCTGCCGGCTGACTCTCCCCAGTCGAAGTTGGCATCTTCCACAAGGCCTCGACGCAGATGAACCAGCCCCTTGGCTGTCGTGATATCAAGCCGCTGCACTGCCGCAAGTCGCCCCGTATGGCCGGAGGCAGCCCGCGGTTTCAGTCGCCACAGCTCGACCCGCGGTGCCCGTGAGATCTGACCAGCGGTCTCAACACCATAGAAATTGAGACACCGACGGGTCTGCTGCCACTGGAACCAGATGCCGATGGCAGCGGCCGCCACACCGAGCCCGACGAGCCCAAGAACCAGGAATGAGCCAGGAGAGGAGCGTGACACGACAACCGCCTCGGAAATGAGAGAAGCACGGATAAAAATGGCCCCCGTCGAGGCCCGATTACTCTCACTGTATACTTCAGGCGAGGTTCGTCTCGCCACGATTCGTCACGTTCAAGGATTGGCCCGATGCCCAACCAGTTTGACCCCTACCGCGAAGCCCTCGTTGTCGAGCAACACACGGTCTGGCCCGACGCCTATGAGGATTGGTCTGCTGAGGACCGAGGTCGAGTGGAGACCTTGCTGCATGCCACCCCTGCCGATGCAGCTGAACTCGACTATGTGCGGCAGCATAGCGGCTTTGCCCGCGTGATTACCGTAACCGACGAAGACGTTGAACGGGTGGCGGCTACCTGACGTGACATCCCGCACGATCAACCTGCGGCTTGATGGCAGCGATGCGGCAGCACCGCCCCCCGATCGTTCATACACCATTCGGGTCGGCAGTGGACTGCTTGCTGAGTTGGGTGGCTGGATCGCAGCAACGGCAGCGAAGCGGGCTGTCGTCATTGCCGATGCCGCAGTGGTCACACCCCATGCCAATGCCGTGGCTGCCTCCCTTAAGCAGAGTGGTATCACCGCTGAGCAGATCACGGTGCCATCGGGGGAAAGCTCGAAGAGCCTGGCTGAGGCAGGCCGGCTCTGGAACGCTCTGGCTGATTTCAGCGTTGACCGAAAGACAGCCATCCTCGCTGTTGGTGGCGGCGTGGTCGGTGATCTGGCCGGCTTTGTTGCCGCCGGCTTTGCCCGCGGGCTCCCCTGCTGGCAGATCCCCACCACACTGGTGGCTCAGGTCGACAGTGCAATCGGTGGGAAGACTGGCATCAATCTCCCTGCTGGAAAAAACCTGGTCGGCGCCTTTTGGCAGCCGCAGGGTGTGGTGGCCGACATTGACACCCTGACAACGCTACCGAATCGCGAGTTCATCAGCGGCCTGGCCGAGGTCGTGAAGTACGGCATGATTCTTGATGCTGAGTTCTTTGCCTGGCTTGAGTCGCATGCCGATGCCATCGTGGCACGTGAGCCTGCGGCCATCACGCCTGTCGTCCAGCGGTCTGCTGAGCTCAAGGCCTATGTCGTGGAGCGAGACGAACGCGAGCAGACCGGGCTTAGGGCCTGCCTGAACTATGGGCACACCTTTGCCCATGCGTTCGAGACGGCCACAGGCTATGGCACGCTGCTGCACGGCGAGGCGGTTTCCCTCGGCATGGTGGCGGCCGCTCGGCTGGCCTGCAGCCTCGGCCGAATCGATGAAGCGGTCGTCACCCGCCAGCAGCGGCTGCTTGAGCAGCTTGGCCTGCCGTTGGTCACCGACAGCCTTGGCGGAATCAGCGACGACACCTTGCTGGCGATCATGGCCCGCGACAAGAAGACCCTCAACGGGCAACTGCGGTTTGTCCTCCCCGATCGAATAGGCCACGTTGAGTTGGTCGAAGACATCGACGCAAAGGCAGCCAGTGCCGCAATAAGGGTCGTCCGCCAGAGTTAGGCAATGCAAAGCCCCGCTTACGGGTTTTGGAGATCCCCCGGTGGAAACCGGGGGATCACGCCCAAATGCATGCAACGCCTCGCGATGCGCGTGTCCGCTCGCTTCCGCTCGCGGCTTACCTGGCAGGTTCTGGAAAGCCCCCGGTGGAAACCGGGGGATCGCACCCAAACACATGCGACGCCTCGCGATGTGCGTGTCCGCTCGCTCCCACTCGCCGCTTACCTGGCAGGTTCTGGAAAGCCCCCGGTGGAAACCGGGGGATCGTACCCAAACACATGCGACGCCTCGCGATGCACGTGTCCGCTCGCTCCCGCTCGCGGCTTACCTGGGCTTGCAACTCGTCCACGCAATCGACTCAGGAGCAGGTTGGCCTCTACCAGCGGGCCTCCACGCCCATGCCACCCTGATCACCGATTGGCAGAGGCAGCACCCGCACTTCCATGCCTGCAAAATGGTGCTCCGTCCGGCTGACAGCCATCGAACTCGCCCAGGCAAGATACCAGCCAAGAAAAACCTGGGACGGATAGTGGGCGTCGTCGGTCATGCGGGAAAAACCGACAAAGGTCGAACAGACATAGAGCGTCCCTTTTGCCAGTGGATTGTCCACCATGTCGGCCGCCGCCAGAAATGGAATCGCCCCGACGAAGGCATGGCCACTGACGCCGTTGTAATCCTGGAACGGTTTCCAGTCGCTGCCTGCACTCGTTTCACCCGGACGTGAAGCACCCGTAGCCCACTGCAGGGCATATAGCGGTGGAGCCCCAACAACAAAAATCCGCAGGCTGCGTGAGCCCCACCCACCAACGGCATCACCCAGCGGACGTCCCTCGAATACCAACCCTGCGGCAGCGGCAGCACCGAAGATCGGCAAGGAATATCGACCTTCGCCAATATCCTTACAGCCTGAAAAGAATGTCCCCAATTCGGTCGGCTCCACCCCTGTCTGCCAGGCGTCTTGCATAGTGGTGTCGAATCCGGTGTTGGCCATGAGGGCACCGGCCCCAAAGGCCGCAGTGAGACAGACTAGACGATCGCAGGAATAGAAGTTCCGGTAGTCTTCCCAGACCTTATGGCCAGCCCGCGACAGCCGCGGCACGCGACTGTTCGCCCAGGGCACCGGGGGTGGCCGTGGCGGGGCGAGCAGTTCCATTGGCGGGGGCAGGGCGTAGACCGGCTCGGCAGTTGGGGCGAGCCGGGCCGCCAACAGCGTCGTGGCATCAACCGAACGTTGACCCCGCATGTCTGTTTCCCAGCCACCTGTCAGCGTGACCCGATCAGGCATCAGGCTGGCATCCAGATCAGCCAGCGACTGCGTCTCGACCACCGCGTCGATCCAGGCACCCCCAACCGCTGGCAACACCTGCACGACCACCCGCTGTCGCTGAGGCGACCAGCTCGTGGTTGTTGGCAGTCCCGCGCCACTCCCTGTTACTGGTGGCTCGACCCAGGCTGATTCAATCCGGCCAGCCCGCGGTGGAACAGCATCAAAGTCGGGGGGCACCTTGCGAATCACGGGCCAATCGGCCGTGATGGTCTGCAGGGTTTGCTCCCAGAGTTTGTGACCGTCTCGGGCCGGCAGAAACATTCCATCAGAACCTGCCGGCACGACCGCCTTCGCCACTTCCGCGACCGGAGTTCCCGCAACCGGCTGAACCCATTCCGTCGTTTCAGATGCAGCCGCAACCCCCAACAAAAAGAGCACCAGCACAAGCGACTGGACGCCAGCCAGCCTCTGCGGGAGAGACGCCTCAGAAGAAAC
>Ga0181594_10003257_pt1 | contig 14782 bp, 11 predicted proteins | sample 071ome_18_FD_145603 | JGI IMG/M metagenome (GOLD analysis project Ga0181594, IMG submission 145603) | Coastal salt marsh microbial communities from the Groves Creek Marsh, Skidaway Island, Georgia - 071413BT metaG (spades assembly) | ecosystem: Environmental > Aquatic > Marine > Intertidal zone... | reverse complement strand
CATTCCATTCCAGCTCGCGCGCTAGTTCCAAGAGCAGGGCGGTTGTGACCTCTGGCCGGGTCTTGAAATCGGGCTCGGCCACCAGCGGCGGCGCCGAGGGCAATGACTCGGGCAATGACTCGGGCATGGGTACAGGCTGCGGCACAGGCACAGGCTCGACAGGCGGTGTGGGCAGCGCTTCATCGCGTGACGGTGACTCAAAACGTACATCCACAGCCACGCTGCGCTGGATGGGCATGGGCGCTGGTTTTTTTGCCGGAATCAGCAGCAACAGTGCATGCAGTAGTACGGCCATCAACGCCACCGCGCGCAGCACTTTCCCCTGGCTGTCATAGCGCCACTGGAGCGGTTCTAGGGGTTCAGCGATGCTGCTCATGGTGTTCCTGGGCGGGGCGGAGGCTGAATTATGCCGCAGCCAGCTTAAAGCAACGTTAAACCGGGGTTGAGATGATCCAGCGCAGAGGCGATGAGGGGCCGGGTCACGATATAATGCCGAGCTGTATTCCAACCTTTAACAGCAGGAACCCATCATCATGAGCTATCGACACATCCGCATACCGGAAGCCGGTGACAAGATCACCGTTAGCGACGGCCGTCTCGTCGTGTCCGATCAACCTATTCTCGGTTTCATCGAGGGTGATGGAATCGGTCCGGACATCACGCGCGCCAGCCTGCGTATCTGGGACGCGGCCGTTGAGAAAGCCTACGGTGGCCGGCGCAAGGTGCACTGGGCTGAATTGTTTCTCGGCGAGAAGGCGGCGGGTATCTACGATGGTGACTATTTCCCGGCGGAGACGCTGGAGGCGGTGAAGGATTTGCTCGTGGCGATCAAGGGCCCCCTGACCACGCCGGTGGGCGGTGGTTTCCGTTCGCTCAACGTATCGTTGCGCCAGGAACTCGACCTCTATGCCTGCGTGCGGCCGGTCACCTGGTACCAGGGCGTGCCTTCACCCATGCGGCACCCAGAGGATGTAAACGCTGTTTTGTTCCGCGAAAACACCGAGGATGTCTACGCCGGTATCGAGTACCAGTCCGGCACACCCGAAAACGAGAAGCTGGCGAAATTCCTGCGCGAGGAAATGGGCGCTGATTTCTTCGAAGGCGCCGGTCTGGGTATCAAGCCCATCTCGCCCTTCGGCACCAAGCGGCTGGTTCGCAAGGCCATTCAGTACGCGATCGATAACGGACATGACAGCGTAACGCTGGTGCACAAAGGCAATATTCAGAAATTCACCGAAGGCGCCTTCCGCAACTGGGGATATGAACTGGCCGCCGAGGAGTTCCCGGAGCAAACCATCACCGAAGACGAACTGTGGAGCCAATTTGACGGCAAGCGGCCTGAAGGCAAGATCGTCATCAAAGACCGCATCGCGGACATCATGTTCCAGCTGATGCAGTTGCGTCCGGCCGAGTTCAGCGTGATTGCCACATCCAACCTCAACGGCGACTACCTCTCCGACGCGCTGGCCGCCGAAGTGGGCGGCATGGGTATCGCCCCCGGCGCCAACATCGCGGATCATGTCGCGGTTTTCGAAGCCACCCACGGCACCGCGCCCAAGTATTCCAACCTGGACAAAGTTAACCCGAGCTCGCTGATGTTCTCAGGTTGCATGATGTTCGAGTACATCGGATGGAAAGAGGTGGCTCAGCTGATTGCCGGTGCGTTTGAGAAGACGGTTGGGCAAAAAATCGTGACCTACGATTTCGCCCGCCAGATGGAGGGCGCCACGGAAGTGCCCACCTCCGGCTTTGCAGATGCCCTGATCGGAAACCTGTGATGACGCGCGAGGAGAATCCGGCTCCATGAGCCGGATTCCGGTTATATCCGGGAACGGGTGGTTCCAGTCCGCCCGGTATTGCCTGCAACTCGATGATCCCGTCGAGAAATGCCAATCGGTCGAGGCTGTCCAGGCTTCCCTCGCGGCCGGCCAACTGCAGCGGGACGAAGATTGCCCCCTGGCAAAGATCGGCCCGCCCGGCAGGCCCGAAAGGCCACTGCTGGTTGAGCCCGCAAACGTACCGCGACGGCGCCTCGGCAGCGAGGAGGGCAGGGCAGCCCTGGTGCACGCAGTGGCGCATATCGAATTCAACGCGATCAACCTGGCGCTGGATGCGGTTTACCGTTTTCGCGACATGCCGGATGACTATTACCGGGACTGGTTCAGCGTCGCTGCAGATGAGGCCAGGCATTTCATTATGGTCTCGGCGCGTCTCGAGGAACTGGGATATGCCTATGGCGACTTCCCGGCGCACAACGGTCTGTGGGAGATGGCGGAGAAAACCGCAGATTCCTGTCTGAGGCGCATGGCGCTGGTGCCGCGGGTGCTCGAGGCCCGTGGGCTGGATGTGACGCCCGGCATGATCGAGCGCCTGCAACAGGCAGGGGATGAGGTCACTGTCGGTGTGCTGCGCGTTATTCTTCAGGAGGAAGTGCGTCACGTCGACATTGGAAGCCGTTGGTTTCGGTACTGCTGTGAACGGCAAAGCCTGGACCCTGAGCCGACCTTTTTTGATTTGCTGGAAAGGTACTACGGCCCCTCGATCAGGGGGCCATTCAACCAGGAAGCGCGGCTTGAAGCCGGATTCTCCCAGCAGGAGATGAAGCGGCTCATCGGGGCGGGTGGCGCATAGCTCCGGCCTCGGCCTGGCTGAGCAATTTGCTGTGCGTTTGAAGGGGAGAGCTTAGCTGCGAAGCGGATATGCTGAGCCGTGAAAGCGCTGTTTCAAAATCCGGGGAAACATTCCTCGATGCCGTTCGCGCCCAGCCGGATCAGGCTGCCCTGCTCGTACCAGTCACCAAGCACGAGGCGACGCGCCCCGCGCCCGTCCACCTGCAGTTCATGCTGCGCGGGACGGTGGGTATGGCCGTGAATCATCAGTTCGACACCGTGACGCCGGAAAGCGGCTGCAACCGCCTGATCGTTGACATCCATGATCATCTCGCTCACACCCTGCTTGTGATCTGCGCTTTTTTTGCGCGCGTCGCGGGCAAAGGCGATGCGCTCAGCGGGTGTCTTTTGCATCAGGGCTGCCTGCCATTCCGGGGTTCTGACCATGGCGCGAATCTTCTGGTATCCAACGTCATCGGTACATAGTTGGTCGCCGTGCATCAGCAGCACGGGCTGGCCGTAAAGACTGACCACGCATTCTTCGGGCAGCAATTGCATTCCCGAGCTGGCGGCATAGTCTTCGCCGAGCATGAAGTCCCGGTTACCGTGAATGAAGAAGCAGGGCGTGCCGCTGGCCGAAAGCTCAGACAGGGCTTGTGCCACCTGCCTGGACAGCGGTGTCTCCACGTCATCACCCAGCCAGTACTCGAACAGGTCGCCCAGAATGTAGAGCGCGTCAGCCTGCCGGGCCTCTCCGCGTGTCAATTCAATGAATAACTGCGTGGCCGCCGGCCTGGTCTCATCCAGGTGCAGGTCAGAAATAAAAAGCGTTTGACCGTTCACGCTGCCAACTCTGGACGCCCAGGCCGATACGCTTCAGCGCACTTCTACCGACTCGATCAAAACGGTTTCCGTGGGTACATCGCCCATGCCAAGTCCGTTGGGCATGCGTTGGGTGCCGGTGGCGACAAAACGGATATCATCAACCACCTCCATACCCTCGGTCACATGGCCGAACACGGCATAGCCCCATTCGCGCGAGCTGGCTTTGCTCGTGTGATCCAGGTTGTTGTTGAGTTCCACGTTGATAAAAAACTGCGCGGTCGCGGAGTGCGGGTCGTTGGTTCTTGCCATCGCGATGGTTCCACGCAAATTATTCAGACCATTGTCGGCTTCGTTTTCTATGGGGTCACGCGTGGGTTTTTGGGTCAGATCTTCGGTGAAACCGCCGCCCTGGATCATGAAGTGGCTGATGACCCGGTGAAAAATGGTGCCGTCATAGAAACCGTCCCTCGCATACTGCAGGAAATTTTCGACGGTTTTCGGGGCTTTGTCCTGATAGAGCTCAAGCGTGATGTCCCCTTTGTTGGTGTACAGCACCACGACGGGGTTGCCCCCTGAGGCGCCTTCCTGGGCAAAAGCGGTGCTGCTCACGAAGAGAAGCAGGGCGGCCAGACGAATCAAATTCTGCATGGTTCGGAGTTCCTGGTTTCGGGTCCAGTGGCCGATTCTACTGCGCTCAGCCGCCGCATCGCCAGTGATGAATTTTCCGGCCCCGAAAATCAGCCCTTCAGTGGCGGCGATATGGTAGAATTAATGATTAATTTTCAGGTGTTTATCAATCATTTGGCTTTGTCTTTTTCCCGCCGAATAAAGCCCGAAAAAACAGACACCTAGCATCAATTTCGGAGAGTGTTTTCGCATGGCTGAACTTGCCAAGGAAATCCTTCAGGTTAATCTCGAAGACGAGATGAAGCAGTCTTACCTCGATTACGCCATGAGCGTGATCGTGGGGCGGGCGCTGCCGGATGTTCGTGATGGTCTCAAACCGGTGCATCGACGCGTATTGTTCGCGATGAGTGAGCTGGGGAACGACTGGAACAAGCCGTACAAAAAGTCCGCGCGCGTGGTGGGTGATGTGATCGGTAAATATCACCCGCATGGTGATTCCGCCGTTTACGACACGATTGTTCGCATGGCGCAGCCCTTTGCCATGCGCTACCTGCTGGTCGATGGCCAGGGGAACTTCGGCTCGGTCGACGGAGACGCGCCCGCGGCCATGCGTTACACCGAGGTGCGCATGTCGCGCATGGCGCATGAACTGCTTTCCGACCTCGACCGCGAAACCGTCGATTTCGGGCCCAATTATGACGAGTCGGAGCACGAGCCGCTGGTGCTGCCCACCCGGGTCCCCAGTCTGCTGGTCAACGGATCCGCCGGTATCGCGGTGGGCATGGCCACCAATATTCCGCCGCACAACCTGACCGAGGTGATTGGCGCTACCATCGCGCTCATTGAAAACCCTGAGCTCGACATCGAAGGGATCATGCAACACTTGCCGGGGCCGGATTTTCCCACCGCGGGCATGATTAACGGCGCTCAGGGTATCCACGACGCCTATCACACCGGGCGCGGGCGTATTTATGTCCGTGCACGCTCGCATGTCGAGACCGATGACCGCAACGGCAAGGATTCCATCATCGTCACCGAGCTTCCCTACCAGGTCAACAAGGCCAGGCTGCTCGAGAAGATCGCCGAGCTGGTCAAGGAGAAAAAGCTTGAGGGCATCACCGAGTTGCGTGACGAGTCCGACAAAGATGGCATGCGGGTGGTCATTGAGCTGCGCCGTGGCGAGGTGCCGGAAGTGGTTCTGAATAACCTCTACCAGCAAACATCGATGCAAAATGTATTCGGCATCAACATGGTGGCGCTGGTGGAGGGCCAGCCGCGCCTGCTGAATATCCGAGAGGTGCTGCAGGCTTTCATCGGGCATCGCCGAGAGGTGGTTACCCGCCGCACGCTGTTTGACCTGCGCAAAGCGCGCAACCGGGCACACGTGCTGGAAGGTCTCACCGTTGCCCTGGCCAACCTCGATGAATTGATCGATCTGATCAAGGGCTCGGCCACCCCGGCTGAGGCGCGGGAAGCGCTGCTGGCGCGTCGCTGGTCGCCGGGGCTCGTCTCTGAGATGCTGGGGCGCGAGGGCACGGAAATGTCCCGACCGGAGGATCTCGAAGCCCGGTTCGGCTTGCATGAAGATGGCTACCAGCTGTCGCCCGTGCAGGCGCAGGAGATCCTGAACATGCGCCTGCACCGCCTGACCGGCCTGGAGCAGGAAAAACTGACCAGGGAATACGAAGAAATTCTCGACACGGTGCGCGAATTGTTACGTGTGCTGTCTGATCCTGCCCGCTTGATGGAGGTCATCAAGGGCGAGCTTGAGGAAGTTCGCGAGCAGTATGGCGACGATCGTCGTACCGAGATCATCGAACAGCGGCTGGACCTGACACTGGAGGACCTGATCTCCGAAGAAGATGTGGTCGTGACGCTTTCACATGCCGGCTATGCCAAATCGCAAACCCTGGATCGATACCAGGCACAGCGCCGGGGTGGTCGGGGCAAATCCGCCACCAAGATGAAAGAGGAAGATTTCATCGATACGCTGTTCGTGGCCAACACGCACGACACCTTGCTGTGTTTTACCAGCCGCGGGCGCATCCACTGGATGAAGGTTTACGAGCTTCCTCAGGCCAGCCACGCCAGCCGCGGCAAGCCCATCGTCAATCTTCTGCCGCTGGACAAGGACGAAAGGGTGAACGCCGTCTTGCCTGTTCGGGACTATCCCGAAGACAAGTTTGTGTTTTTTGCCACCCGCAACGGCATCGTCAAGAAGACCGCGCTGTCGGCTTATTCGCGCCCACGGGCAAATGGCATCTGGGCCATCGATCTGCCCGATGACGACGAGCTGGTCAACGTGGAAATCACCGGTGGTGAACGTGACATCATGCTGTTCGCCAGCTCAGGCAAGTGTATTCGGTTCAAAGAGAGTGACGTTCGCCCCATGGGCCGGGTGGCGCGTGGCGTGAAAGGTATTCGCCTGTCGCGCGATCAGCACGTGGTATCGATGCTGGTGGTGAAGGAAGGCGACGTTCTCACAGCCACGCGCCATGGGTACGGCAAGCGGACAGCGCCCAAAGATTTTCCGGTGCAGGGCCGCGGTGGCATGGGGGTGATCGGCATCCAGGCATCAGACCGCAACGGGGCCCTGATTTCGGCCGTACAGGTCACCGAAGAAGATGACGTTATGCTCATTTCCGATGGCGGAACCCTGGTTCGCACCCGCGTGTCTGAGATCTCCACCCTGGGGAGAAACACGCAGGGCGTTACGCTGATCCGGCTCGCGGAAAGTGAAAACCTGGTTGGCCTGGCCCGAATCCAGACCGAAGGTGATGCCGACGAGCCCGATGGGGAAGCGGGCGAAGAAGAGCCTTCAGAATAGTCTGCCGCCAGCGGTTCCACGTTGATTCCGCAGCGATTTTTCGGCCCTTTTGGTGTTTGATGTTGGACATTCGGGCTCATGCTGGCCTCGAACTAAGACCAAAAACGGAAAAATGAATCTGGCTGAGATATATTCAGGGTCATCGTTACGGGTCCTGTGTTTCTGGGTATGGCAAAAATTCTGATCGTTGACGATTCACCGTCATATCGGCTACAGCTGAGCCAGCTGGTACAGCGCCTTGGCCATTCAGTCGTGGTCGCGACTGATGGCGAGGAAGGCGTGCGAAAGGCACAGGCTGACCACCCTGACCTGGTTCTCATGGATGTCGTCATGCCGGGCATGAATGGTTTCGAGGCCAAGCGCACACTGGCGCGAGATGAGGCCACCGCACATATTCCCGTGGTGTTTGTCACGACGCAAAACGATCATGTCGACCGCGATTGGGGTATGCGCCAGGGTGCCGTTGAGTATATGACCAAGCCGGTCGATGTGGCGTCCCTGCAAGCTGCCATAGACGCCGCCATTGCAAACCGGCGCTGATTTCAAGTACTTAAGGAGAGAGCCATGACCATCAAGTTGGGAGACCGCGTCCCTGAGGCCAACCTGGGACGTATGGGGGAGAAGGGCCCCGAAAGCATCGCGACGACGGATTACTTCGCAGGCCGCAGGGTTGTGCTGTTTTCGGTGCCGGGCGCTTTTACGCCCACGTGCTCAGCCAAGCACCTGCCGGGTTTCATCGAACATCAGCAGCAGATTCGGGACCAGGGTGTGGATGCCATCGCGTGCATGTCCGTGAACGACACATTTGTCATGCATGCATGGGGTCAGCAAGCGAGTGCCGAGGGTATCGATATGCTCGCAGACGGCAACGGTGAATTCGCTGAAAAACTCGGCCTGGACCTGGATGCCACCGCGTGGGGCATGGGCTTTCGCTCGCAGCGCTTTGCCATGCTGGTGGACGATGGGGTGGTGAAGGAACTGCTCGTCGAGCCACCGGGCGAGTTTCGCGTCAGCTCGGCGGAGCATGTCCTGCAGGTTTTGGGTGGCTGATTAGCCGTTGCCCACCTTAACCACTGTTCGGCCAAGCGCGCCACCGCGCATCATCGTGTCGAAGGTATCGCCCATGTCTTCGAGGCGCACTTCCTTGTTGGCAATCTCGTCAAGCTTCGGTGGTTTCCAGTCGTCGGCCAGCCGCTGCCAGATCTCCTTGCGAACCGGGTAGGGACAGTTGGATGAGCTGATGCCAATCAGGCTGACGCCGCGAATAATGAATGGCATGACCGTGGTCTGAAGGCTGATGCCACCAGCCAGGCCGCAGCTGGCGATGTTCCCAAAGGGCTTGATCACGCGGGTGAGCCCGCTCAGCATCTCGTCGCCTACATTGTCGATGCAGCCAGCCCAGCGCGCGGTTTCCAGCGGCTTTTGCCCCCAGTACAGGTCGTGCCGTGACAGGCACTGGGTGGCGCCAAGGCCCTCCAGGTAATCGAATTCACTCACCTTGCCGGTAATGGCGTGCACATCGTAGCCCGCCCCGGTCAGGATATTGATGGCCAGGCTGCCTACGCCGCCGGTGGCGCCGGTGATCACAATGGGGCCCTGGTCGGGAGACTGGCCCAGTGCCTCCATGCGATACAGCGACAGGGCCGCGGTGAAGCCCGCCGTGCCAAGCGCCATGGCCTCACGCAGGCTGAGTCCCTCTGGCAGGGGCACCACCGACTTGCTGTCGAGGCGCTGATAGTGGCTGTAGCCACCGTCGCGAACCTCTGACAAACCCGATCCGGTCACCAGTACGGGGTCGCCAGGCGCGTAGTCATCGGAGTCGGACTCGACCACCGTGCCGGCAACATCGATGCCGCCGCACAGCGGGTAGCGGCGAAGAATCTTGCCCTTGCCCGTGGCGGCCAGCGCATCTTTGTAATTGATGCTGGAGTAGGCGACCTCGATGGTGACATCGCCCTCGTTCAGATCGTCGAGGCTGATTTCCTCGATACCAGAACGGTAGCCATCTGAATCATTGTGAACACGAAAAGCGCTGAAGCGCTCGGGAATGCCTGCCATGACGTGCCGCTCCTGGGCTGAAAACCCGATTTAGACCCAAGCGGGCCCAGGAATCAAGTCCCGTGCCTGCTCACCAAAACACCGTGGTCGTCATCGGCTTGATGGCCAGTACGAAAATCAAGACAAGATAGAGCCACCATTCGCCACTGACCAGCCAGGGAATCAGGCAGGCCAGCATGAGGGCGAAGAACATCTGTGTCATGAAAAGCAGAACCTGCAGCGCGGGTGAGTTGCTTTTCAGATAGGCTCTGCCTTTATCGAAATAGCTGCCTTCGAAGGTGAAGAAATGCAGCCACAAAGGAAACGCGGCGGCAAGGCCCAATAAGCCATAAAACCACCAGTCAAGCGACTCCAGTTCGGGGTAAAGCACAAAGATCAGCAGCCCAAACAGAAAGTAGACGGCCTTAACCAGGCTGATGTCGAGGATGGAAAAGCGGCGGAGTTTCCCGGAAAGAAATTGTTCTGCAGTCATGAGCATTCTCCAGCAAGGGGCGTGTTCTCACACTGTTACTCCATTTGACCGCCAACTGATAGAAAAGGTCAAGAGTTCGGGTGGAAAAATGCGCGCCTGTACGCATTGCCTGGCAAAGTTTTGGAGCCAGCGAACGATGCAGGCGTCCGCGCCGGCGGGCGATCAACAAAGGCTGGCGGCTCAAGGATTGTTCAATTGACCCTGTGAATCGCCCGCTTATCCACGGCCAGCGCGGCTTCATGCACGGCCTCTGACAGGGTGGGGTGGGCGTGCACGATGCGCGCCAGGTCTTCGGCTGTGCCGTGGAATTCCATGGCCACCACGCACTCCGCAATCAGTTCGGAGGCGTTCGCGCCAATAATGTGCACGCCTAAAAGCGCGTCGGTTTCGGCGTCGGCCAGTACTTTGACCATGCCCATGGCATTGCCCATGGCCAGGCCGCGGCCCGTTGCCGCAAATGGGAAAGAGCCGGCCGCGTATGCCACTCCGGCTTCTTTCAACTGCTGCTCAGTCTGCCCCACCCAGGCGATTTCCGGGTCGGTGTAGATCACCCAGGGCACGGTATCGAAATGAATATGGGCCGGCTTGCCTGCGATCAGCTCTGCCACGGCAATGCCCTCCTCGGAGGCCTTGTGCGCCAGCATGGGTCCGCGGACGCAGTCTCCAATGGCCCATACGCCCTCGGCGGTGGTCTGCGAATGCTCATTGACCTCGATTTGTCCACGTTCATTGACGGCCACCCCCGATGCTTCGCTCAGCAGGCCTTCGGTAAATGCCCGGCGCCCCACACAGGCCAGCAGTCTGTCAAATACGAGTGTTTCTTCGCCATCCTTGCCTTCGATGGTGACCTGAACTTGACCCTTCTTGACCGCCGCGCCGGTCACCATGGTGTTCAAACGGATATCCAGGCCTTGCTTCTTGAACTCGCGTGCAGCCTGCTTGGCCACGTCCTTGTCGGCCAGGGCGAGGAAGTCGGGCAGGGCCTCCAGCAAGGTCACCTCCGAGCCCAGGCGGCTCCAGACCGAACCCAGCTCAAGGCCGATCACACCGGCGCCAATCACGCCCAGCTTCTCCGGGGTTTCGGCAAATTCCAGCGCCCCCTCGTTATCCACGATGTGTTCGCCGTCGAATTCCACGTTGGGAATCTGGATCGGGATCGATCCGGAGGCCAGAATGACGCTCTCAGCCTGGAGCTCAATCTTCTCATCGCTGTCGTGCAGCGACACTTCGACCACGCGGCCCGCCAGCAGGCGTCCCTTGCCGTGGTAGGCGGCCACCTTGTTGGCCTTGAACAGGCCGGCCACGCCGCCGGTGAGCTTTTTGACGATGCCGTCTTTGCGTTTCAGCATCTGTGCAATATCCATGGCCGGCTCGCCGGCGTGAATGCCATGTTCCGCGTAATCATGCTGCAGATGGTAAAAATGCTTGCTGGAATCCAGCAGTGCCTTGGACGGTATGCAGCCCACGTTGAGACAAGTGCCACCCAGTGCCGCCTTGCCGTCCTTGCCGGTGTTCATGTCCACGCAGGCCGTCTTCAGCCCCAGCTGCGCGGCGCGGATAGCGGCCACGTAGCCGCCGGGCCCGCCACCGATTACCACTACATCAAATTTGTTTGCCATGTTTTGTTCATTTCCAATTTTCAGGTGGAGCTGGGAACGGGCGAGACTGGGCCAGTTAGAGCAGGGCCAAGAGCATTGTCTGCAATGACTTGAGCATCCACTTCACCTGCCACCCGTTGGCCAGTCTTTGGTCCCTGGCCCCAGGTCCCTACAGGTTCAACAACATCCTTGCCGGATCTTCCAGCGCTTCCTTGATGGCCACCAGGAATTGCACCGCGTCAGCGCCGTCGATGATTCGATGGTCATAGCTCAGGGCGATGTACATCATCGGCCGTGCGACGATCTGGCCTTCCACCACGGCTGGGCGCTCCTTGATGGTGTGCATGCCCAGGATTGCGCTCTGCGGGGGGTTCAATAACGGCGTGGAGAGCAGCGACCCGAATACCCCGCCGTTGGTGATGGAAAACGTTCCGCCCTGAAGGTCTTCCAGTTCAATCTTGCCCTCGCGTGCCTTGGTGGCGAAATCCCGGATAGACGCCTCGATCTCGGCCAGCGTCATGTGACCGGCATCGCGCAGCACGGGCACCATCAGCCCCCGGTCAGTAGACACCGCGATGCCGATATCCTGATAGCCGTGGTACACAATTTCATCGCCTTCCAGCGAGGCATTGACCACCGGGTGCTTGCGCAAGGCCTCACAGGCGGCTCGCACAAAGAATGACATGAGCCCAAGCTTGATACCGTGAGTCTTCTGGAAATCCTCCTGGTAGCGCTTGCGCAGTTCCATCACGGCTTTGAGGTCCACCTCGTTGAAGCTGGTCAGGATGGCGGCCGTGTTCTGCGCCTCTTTCATGCGCTCGGCAATGCGCGCGCGCAGGCGTGTCATTTTGACGCGTTCCTCGGCCCGCGGTCCGGCCGGCGCGCCACCCTTGAGATAGTTCACCACGTCGGGCTTTGTCAGTCGTCCGCCTCTGCCGGTGGCCGGCACCTGGGCTGGGTCTAAGCCTTCCTCTTCGACGATTCTGCGGGTTGCGGGGCTCAGCTTTTGCGTGTCAGCCGGGGCCGCCGCGGCGGCAGGCGCCGGCTCAGTTTCCTTGGTGGCTTCAGGGCTGGTCTCGCTCGCTGCAGGCCGCTCGACCTCACCGGCTTCGATGACGGCCAGGAGTTCATCACTCAGCACGGTTTCTCCGGCTTCGCGAGTGATCTCCCGGAGAATGCCATCTGCCGGTGACGGAACCTCCAGCACCACCTTGTCGGTTTCCAGGTCGACCAGGTTCTCATCCCGGTACACAGGCTCGCCTACTTTTTTGTGCCATGCGGCTACCGTGGCGTCGTCAACCGATTCGGGCAGTACGGGGACCTTGACTTCAATGCTCATGAATACTGTTCTCGTGCAATGGCTCTTTGTGGGGCGGCTTACGTCAACTGACCAAAACCAAGGGTCAGCGCTTCCTGGACCAGCTTCTCCTGCTCCGCCACGTGGACGGAATAGTGGCCGGTAGCGGGCGAGGGCGATCTGGCTCGGCCGACATAGCGCAAAACGTGCTGCTCACCCTGGCAGGCCTGCAGGTGATGGCGAATCTGGTACCAGGCACCCTGGTTCTTGGGTTCTTCCTGGCACCACACCAGTTCGTCGGCGTTCGGGTAACGCGCCAGGATTTCAATCAGCTCGGCTTCGGGGAACGGATGCAGCTGCTCGACACGCACCAGCGCGACCGTGTCGTTTTCGGTTTCGTCCCGCATCTCATCCAGGTCGTACCAGACCTTGCCCGAACTCAAAACGACGCGCTTAACCTCGTCTTTTTGCTCCATCTTGCGGTCATCAATGACCAGTTGGAACCAGCCCTCGGTGGCAAATTTGAGCAGCGAGGTGGCTGATTTCTTACGCAACAGGCTCTTGGGCGACATCACCACCAGCGGCTTGCGCGTGTCGCGCAGCATCTGGCGGCGGATCATGTGGAACACCTGGGCCGGCGTGGTGGGTGTACAGACCTCGATGTTGGAAAAAGAGCACATCTGCAAAAAGCGCTCAAGGCGGGCGGAGGAATGTTCCGGGCCCTGGCCTTCGTAGCCGTGCGGCAGCAACAGCACGAGGCCGCACATGCGTCCCCATTTTGCCTCGCCCGAGGTCAGGAATTGATCGATAACCACCTGGGCCCCGTTGGCGAAATCACCGAACTGGGCCTCCCACAAAACCAGGGTCTCGGGAGCGGCAGTGGCGTAGCCGTACTCGAAGCCCATGACCGCCTCTTCCGACAGCAGGGAGTCGATGATGGTCACATCCAGTTCAGGGTTCAGCCGTTCCAGCGGCACCAGCGTTTCACCGTTGAGCTGGTTGTGCAGCACCGCGTGGCGATGGAAAAACGTGCCGCGCCCCGAATCCTGGCCCACCAGGCGCAATCCGGTGCCCTGGTCGATCAGGCTGGCGTACGCCAGCGTCTCGGCAAAGCCCCAGTCCATCGGCAGCGTGCCGTCGACCATCTTTCTGCGGTCGTCGATGATTTTCTGCACCCGCGGATGGAGTTTGAACGACTCGGGGATATCCAGGACCCTGTTCATCAACCCCTGGATTTGCTCCATGCTGATGGCGGTTTCCACGTCGTTGTTGTATTCGGGCTCGTCGTAATCATGCCAGTTGGCGGCATGCTCGTTGGTGCGGGGCTTTTCATTGACATCCGCCACCTGTTCGCCCGCATCCAGCTTGCGGCGGTATTCGCCCATCATCTCGTTGACGCTGTCGCGGGTGATCAAGCCGTCTTCGATCAGGCGGTCGGCGTATTTGTGCCGCGTCGTGCGCATGCTGCGAATGGTCTGGTACATCATCGGCTGGGTGGCCGCCGGCTCATCGGCCTCGTTGTGGCCGTGACGCCGGTAGCAGACCAAATCGATCACCACGTCGCGCTTAAACCTCTTGCGGAAGTCACACGCTATTTTCAAAACGTGGTTGACGGCCTCCGGGTTATCGCCGTTCACATGGAAAATCGGCGCGTGCACCATCTTGGCGATGGTGGTGCAATACAGCGTGGAGCGCGCGTCATCCGGCCGGCTGGTGGTGAAGCCAATCTGGTTGTTGATCACGATGTGCATGGTGCCGCCCACGGCAAAGCCGCGCGTCTCCGACATCTGGAACAGTTCCATGACCACGCCCTGTCCGGCGAAAGCCGCGTCACCGTGGATCAGAATGGGCATGACCTCGTCATGGTCATGGTCACCGCGGCGAACCTGCCGCGCGCGCGCCGAGCCCAGCACCACCGGGTCGACGATTTCCAGGTGCGAGGGGTTGAACGCCAGCGCCATGTGCACGGGACCGCCGGGTGTTTCCACGTTGGAGGCATAGCCCAGGTGATATTTCACGTCTCCCGAGCGGGCCAGTTTCTCAGGCGGCAGCTTGCCCTCGAACTCCGCGAACAGCTCGTCAGGGGACTTGCCCAGGATGTTGACCAGCACGTTCAGGCGGCCCCGGTGGGCCATGCCGATCACCACCTCTTCCACGCCCTGGCTTCCGGCGTGTTGAATCGTGTCATGCAGCAGCGGGATCAGGCTGTCCCCACCCTCCAGTGAGAAGCGCTTCTGGCCGACGTAGCGGGTGTGCAGGAACTTTTCCAGCCCCTCGGCCGCGGTCAGAAGCTTCAGGATGCGCAGCTTGTCGTCCGCGTTCAGTTCATAGCGCCCGGCGTTTTGTTCCAGCCGCTGCGTCAGCCAGCGCCGTTTGACCGTGTCCTGGATGTGAACATATTCCACGCCGATGTCGTCGGCATAAACGCGGCGGCACAGGTCAACGATATCCCGCAGCTTCATCCTGGCC
>Ga0181594_10003254_pt1 | contig 14784 bp, 9 predicted proteins | sample 071ome_18_FD_145603 | JGI IMG/M metagenome (GOLD analysis project Ga0181594, IMG submission 145603) | Coastal salt marsh microbial communities from the Groves Creek Marsh, Skidaway Island, Georgia - 071413BT metaG (spades assembly) | ecosystem: Environmental > Aquatic > Marine > Intertidal zone... | reverse complement strand
CAGAGCAGTAATTCACTGAGGGATCACCAATGAACCTGGAAAAATTCACTGACCGCGCCAAGGGCTTTCTGCAAAGCGCGCAGACTGTCGCCATCCGCATGAACCATCAGCGGATCACGCCGACCCATTTGCTCAAGGCTCTGCTCGAAGGTCAAGAGGGCATGGCAGCTAGCCTGATCCAGCGCGCTGGCGGCAACCCCGGCGTGGCGATCACAGAAGTCGATACCGAGCTGGGCAAGATACCAGCGGTGTCCGGCGGCGGTGCGCAATCAACGCCAGGATTGGATAATGATGCGGTACGTGTGCTCGATCAGGCGGAACAGATCGCAGAACAGTCCGGCGATTCCTATGTCACGGTTGAACGCCTTCTTTCCGCACTGACGTTGGCAACAACAACGAAAGCGGGTCAGGCGCTCAAGCAGGCAGGGCTTGATCCCAAGGTACTGGAAAATTCGATCAATGAATTGCGCAAAGGCAAGACGGCTGACAGCGCGAATGCCGAGAGCGCATACGATGCGATGAAAAAATACGCGCGCGACCTCACGCAGGCTGCGCGCGATGGCAAGCTTGATCCGGTGATCGGTCGCGATGAGGAAATCCGCCGAACGATCCAGATCCTGGCTCGGCGCACCAAAAACAACCCCGCGCTGATCGGTGAGCCCGGCACCGGGAAGACCGCAATTGCCGAAGGGCTCGCGCTGCGCATCGCCAATGGTGATGTTCCCGATAGCTTGAAGGGGCGCACATTGATGAGCCTCGACCTGGGTTCGCTGATCGCGGGAGCAAAGTATCGCGGCGAGTTTGAAGAGCGGCTGAAGACGGTGCTCGACGAAGTGAAGAGCTCCGACGGTCAGATCATCTTGTTCATTGACGAGATGCATACGCTGATCGGGGCTGGGGCCTCTGAAGGCTCAATGGATGCATCCAACCTGCTGAAGCCCGTATTGTCTCGCGGCGAACTGCACTGCATCGGCGCGACGACGCTCGACGAATACCAGAAGTACGTCGAGAAAGACCCCGCGCTGCAGCGCCGTTTCCAATCGGTTTATATTGATGAGCCGAGTGTCGAAGATACGATCAGCATCCTGCGCGGACTTAAAGAGAAGTACGAGCTGCACCACGGTGTGAATATCACCGACAGCGCATTGGTCGCTGCTGCGCAGCTTTCGAACCGCTATATTCAGAACCGCTTCCTGCCCGACAAGGCGATCGACCTGATGGACGAGGCCGCGTCGCGCATCCGCATGGAAGTGGAATCAAAGCCGGAAGAGATCGAGAATCTCGACCGCCGCATTATCCAGCTGAAAATCGAAGAATCGGCGCTGGCCAAGGAAAGCGACGATGCATCGAAGGATCGTCTTGTCACTCTTCGCGAAGAGCTGGCGAACCTTGAGCAGGAATCGTCGGAGCTCACCACCCGCTGGCAGAACGAGCGTGACAAGATCCATGCGGAAAGCCGGATCAAGGAAAAGCTCGATGCGGCGCGCCTTGAACTGGAGCAAGCCCAGCGCGAAGGCGATTTGGCCAAGGCTGGCGAGCTTTCCTATGGGCGCATCCCCGAACTAGAGAAGCAACTGGAGGAAGCGCGCGGGCAGGCCGAGAACGCGCTGCTGCGCGAAGAAGTGACGGAAGAGGATATAGCTTCCGTCGTTAGCCGCTGGACCGGTATTCCCATCGACAAAATGATGGAAGGCGAACGCGAGAAGCTGCTGCAGATGGAAGAGTTGCTAGGCAAGCGCGTGATTGGCCAGTCGCAAGCCATCGAAGCCGTTTCGAAGGCCGTACGGCGTGCGCGTGCCGGCTTGCAGGATCCGAATCGGCCGTTGGGCAGCTTCCTGTTCCTTGGCCCTACAGGGGTTGGGAAAACCGAACTCACCAAAGCGCTCGCAGAATTCCTTTTCGATGATGATCAGGCGATGGTCCGCATCGACATGAGCGAATTTATGGAGAAACACTCTGTCGCGCGGCTGATTGGCGCACCTCCGGGCTATGTTGGTTATGATGAGGGCGGGGTGCTGACAGAAGCTGTCCGCCGACGCCCATATCAGGTTGTACTGTTTGACGAAGTCGAGAAGGCTCACAGCGATGTCTTTAACGTGCTCTTGCAGGTGCTCGATGATGGCCGGTTGACAGACGGGCAGGGGCGTGTGGTCGATTTTTCAAACACGTTGATTATTCTAACCTCAAACCTCGGCAGCCAGTTCCTGAGCCAGATGACCGACGATCAAACGGTCAAGGATGTCGAGCCACAGGTAATGGATGTCGTACGCGGACACTTCCGGCCCGAATTCCTGAACCGACTTGACGAGATCATCCTGTTCCACCGCTTGGCGGCTGAACATATGGCGCCGATTGTTGAGATTCAGGTCAAGCGCGTGGGTAAACTGCTCGAGGATCGCAAGATCGAGCTGGACCTGAGCGATGCTGCGCTTCGCTGGTTGGGGAGAGTGGGCTATGATCCAGTATATGGGGCAAGACCTTTGAAACGAGCTGTGCAGCGCTATCTGCAGGACCCGTTGGCGGAAATGATTCTGGAAGGGAAAGTGCCAGATGGAAGCGTCGTCAAGGTTGATGAAGGCGATGGTGAACTAAAAATATCGGCCGGGTGATCAAAATTGGAATTATGTTTCATTCTTTGCGCTCGCGAAGGGCTTAAAATTCCATGAGCGCGTTCATGTGTGATTCGCGCAACAATTCTGTAAAAATTCGTCTGACGCTTTGACAACGCGCTCGGCCTAACGCATTACTCCACCCATTCTGAGGGGCCGTGCCTGTGGAATATAAAGGGGCTGGAAAAGATGGTTGTGCGAACGGCCGTTCCGTGTTCCCTGTTCAATGGGGGCGGTTCCAGTTTTCGCGACTGGAGTTAACATGAGAAAATTTCAAAGTAGTTCAGTGAAGGCGCTGGCCTTTTCCGCATCGGCTATTGCCTTTGCAATCGCTGGCCCGGCTTATGCGCAAGACGCAGAAGACGGTCAGGACGAGGAAGAAGTTGAGATCACCGAAGAGGGTGGATCAGCTTCTGCGCCGCAGGGTGGTATTGTTGTTACCGGTTCGCGCATTCGTCGCGATACCTACACCAGCATTTCGCCGATCCAGGTGCTTGAAACCGAGGCAGCTAACAATGTCGGGCTCTTCGACCCCTCGCAAATTTTGCAGCGTGACGAAGCTGCTTCTGGCCAGCAGATTGATGCGACTTTTGGAGGTTTTGTTCTCGATAACGGGCCGGGTTCACAGACCCTAAACCTTCGTGGTCTCGGCGCTGACCGTACATTACTCTTGGTAAACGGCCGTCGCCTCGCGCCAGCTGGCGTGGAGGGCGCTCCGACCAACCCTTCGATTAACTTGATCCCAGGCTCGCTGGTTGAGCGTTATGACCTTTTGCTTGATGGCGCGTCGTCGGTTTACGGCTCAGATGCCGTCGCCGGTGTGGGTAACGTTATCCTGCGCAAAGATTTTGATGGCCTCGAGTTGTTTGCACGTGGCGAAATAAACCCACAGGGCGCTGGTGAAGATTACACTATTAGTGCCGCTTACGGCATCAATACCGACCGTGGTTTCTTCGGTATCGGCGCTGAGTACGATTACCGTGATGCAATCCGGTTGAAGGATCGTGATTTCTTCGCAGGTTGCGATTCACATTACGAAATTGACCAGGACGGAAATATTGTAACCCTAGGTGTTCGTGACAACGCTACGGTTCGCGATCGTACTCCAGGCGTGACCGTTTCGGAGTCCGAGTGTAAAGTTGGCGGCATCTCCGGACGTATTTTTCAGCCCTATGCCCGGTTTGGGTCGGTATACTTCCCAGCTGCGGGTAACATAGCAAACTTTCCTAATGACCCTCGAACAGGCCGCCCATTCCTATATGGCGAATCGACTGACGCTTTCGGTACTGATCTCGACGTAAATGGTGACGGTATTCGAGATGTAGACTTCCAGAACGTCAATACAGATTTCGATCCCCAGCAAATGTTCCTCTCGGAACAGAAGCTCTATAACGTGATGGCGTTCGGCGAATACACCTTCCCCGGAGACGGCAATATCACCCCGTTCTTCGAAGCAAACTACTCGCGTGCGGAAATCAGGGGTGATACGCTGTTCAACGCTCAAATCTTCCCGAGCGTCCCAGACCTTAACCAATTTAACCCGTGCAACTTCATCAGTAACCCGAACGGTGTAGACTGCCGTGCAGTAGACAACGAGTTGCTTGGACTAAATGGCACCCCGTTCGCTCTGTCGAGCGGGTTCACGCTTCCTACCATTCCTATCGCTGCTATCCGTGGGGACCGAAATGACTCGATCGTCGACCAAGAGCAGTATCGCGGTGTTTTGGGGGTCAAGGGCGATCTTCCCGCCTTCGGTTCAAGCTGGACCTGGGAAATATCGGGCGTCTACTCCCGCTCAGAGGGTGTATCCGTTCGGAACGGCATCCGCGAAGACCGTCTCGCGCTATCGCTTGGTCTTGACCCGACGGCTGATTATGATGGCGACGGTGTTGTTGACAACAATGATGACGGGATCGCCGATGACTATAATAACGGCGTAGACGTATTCGGTTTATTTGGTGATCCCCAGTGGATCGGCGAATGTAATACGGCAGGACTCGCAAATCCAGATCTTGCCCCGCCTGATCTAGCCCAGGGGTGTGTTCCAGTTAACCTGTTCGCGCCAAGTGTACTGACCGGTGCTGTAGGCGACTTTGAAACAGCTGCAGAACGTGATTATCTATTCGATGCACGTCGGGTGACTACCACTTACGAACAGACCCTGATTTCTGCGTTTTTGACGGGTGATATTTTTGAATTGCCCGCTGGTCCGGTCAGCGCGGTGTTTGGTGGAGAGTGGCGCAAGGACAGGATCTCAACTGATCCAAACTTCCAAGCTTCAAATGGGCTGTTTTTTGGTTTCTTCGCGGATCAGGGCGCTCAAGGTAGCAAGGCCATTCGTGAGCTGTACGGCGAAGTTAGTATTCCGCTGATCGCAGCTAAGCCGATGGTAGAAGAGCTGAATATCGATATTGCTGGCCGCCTGACTGACGAAGAATTTTACGGCACAAACTACACCTATTCGATCAAGGCGGGCTGGCGCCCTGTCAGTGCTCTGCTTCTGCGCATGACCTATGGTACGTCATTCCGCGCGCCAAACTTGCGTGAGAACTTCCTCGCGGGCCTCTCGGGCTTCACGAGCGTTTTTGATCCGTGTGCCGTTCCCAACGACGCGTTTAACTCGACTGGCGGTGGCTACATTGCGGCGCAAGATGAGCGTGATCCAGTTGTCTTGGCAAACTGCCTCCGTGAGGGTCGTGACCCGACGAGTGTTGGTGTTGATGCCGAGGGTCTGAACACGCAGCAAACTTCCAGCACGGAAGTAACGTCTGGCGGCAGCCTCGATATTGACCCCGAAACCTCTCGTTCGATGACCTTCGGTTTCTCCTTCGAAGAGACTTTCGGTGATGGTTGGGACGTTTCTCTTGGGGCGACTTATTTTGACATTAAACTGAAAGACTCGATCGTTGAACCTTCGGCTCAGTTCATCGTCAACGATTGCTTCACGCGCGACGACGGCCAACGCAGTCAATTCTGTGACCGTATCGAGTATGATCCGACTGGCCGTCTGCTTGTTTCAGACGTTTTTGCAGGTTTCTTGAACCTCAATTCGGAAAGCGTCCGGGGCATCGATATTAACGCTAATTTCGGTAAAGATGTCATGCTCTTCGGCGAAAATGTGGGGCTTGGATTGAACTTGCGTGCGAACCATTTGATGGAGCGCAGTTCGCTATTTATTGATGACCAGGGCGAAGCATCCTTCGATGATGATGCTGGCGAATTCGGTCTCCCTAAATGGACAGGCCGTGCAGTTCTTTCTGCCGACGTCAGTGATTTCCTTGTTACGTACCAGATCCGCTACACTGGACGCGTTGAACAGGATGAGGCTGGCATTGACGAACTGTCGGATGCATTTGGCTTCAATGCCGCTGGAGAGTTTACGGGCTTCTTTAGCGACACTTGCCTTGGTAATGGCTCGCCTAGTGGCAGAGTTGAAGGCGATGGCCGCTTTTGCCGCGATGTCGGTTTTGCTAAAGAGCAATTCCTGCACAGCGCGTCAGTACGTTACAGTCAAGATCGTTGGAGCCTACTGGTAGGCGTTGATAACATCTTTAACACTGACCCGCCGTTTGTAGACAGCAGCGAAGTATTCTCCGTCAACAATGTCGCAATCGGTAACGGTTATGACTACGATGGCCGTGAGGTCTTTGCATCCTTTAGCTACCAGTTCTGATCTTGATTTCAGCTTGGTAAGCTTGATAGTGGGTCCGGTCACTCTTGTGACTGGGCCCATTTTTTTTAGTATAATTACCGTTTTTGCTTTGAGAGATTTCACATGCGGTTTTTAACCGAGTTTGCCACCGGCATAGTTGGCGCACTTGCATTTTTGTTTTCGCCGTCGATTTACACAACATCAGCATTTGCTCAATCCGAAGTTGCTGAAGCTACGATTCCGGTTGAAGTTTGGTCTCTACGTCCTGTTGTGAACGCTGTGCAGATTTCGCCCGACGGAAGGCACATCCTGGTCCACAAGACAGAGAGCCGTGAAGGCGACTATCTGCTTGAAATTTACAAGACGGATGAGCTGCTGAATGGCAAATCAGAGCCTTATCGGCGTCTGAATGCTAGTCCGATGGAAATAATTAGTGCGCAATGGGTAACCGACAACCACATTTTCGGCACCGCGTGGCAGGTCAATCGTACTCGGGTTGTGCGCCCTGAGCAAGATATACGCGATTACCGGAGTTTCGCGTACAATCTTGAAGAAAACGAGTTTAATAACGTCGACGGCAACTTTGGCATCGTCGAACTCCTGCCCAACGAGCCAGATACAATTCTGATTTCGACAGGTCGCGCTGTTTCTGATGGACTTGGCGTTGATCCTTTTTCTGCATTTCGGCCACAGGCTTATTACCGTTTTAATTTGGATACGGGTACCAAGTCTCTACTTCTTAAAGGAAGTGAAAAGTACCCGTCCATGACGTTCGATAACCAGGGTAACGCTCGTTTCACGCAGTCGATTGATCCGGGGACAAACGAACTGGTGTCCTACTACCGGCTGCCGGGCGATAGTTCTTGGAAGGAGCTCGATCAGCGCTACGACTATGACGACCATGATAATCTTTATCGTGTGCTAAGTGGGTTTATGGGGCTAGCTGGATTTGATCCAAATAATCCAAATATTGGTTACATGATCGATAACCGTGGTGAAGATAAAGCTGCGCTTTGGGAATTTGACTTCACCACGGGACAATTCGGCAAGAAGCTTTTCCAGTCCGAAACGTCGGATGTGATGGGTATTCGACTTCATTCTGTACCAGGTAACGATCGACTTGCTGGTGCGATGTATCCGGATTGGCGGATGGAAACTCATTGGTTCGACGAAGAGGAAAAGGCTCTCTACGAGGCATTGGAACAACAAATCCCTTACGCGCACCAGATTAGTGTATCTAGTCGATCACGTGACGGCAAAAGGATGATTGTGACAAACCGTGGTCCCCGTGATCCCGGATCTTATTATCTGATAACTGAGGCTGGCATTGCTAAGTTAGGCAGCCGTAACCCATTGATAAACCCGGAACAGCTCAATGATGTTGAGTTCATTTGGTATACAGCGCGCGACGGATTGAAGATCCCTGCTTACGTAACTGTGCCGAAAGGTGAGGGGCCGCATCCGTTGGTCGTTCAGCATAATGGTGGTCCGCACGTCAATGGAATGGTTTCCTTCGACGAATGGGGTCAGATGCTCGCAGACAACGGCTATATGGTCCTCTATCCGAACAATCGGATTTCGACAGGGTGGGGGCAGCGACACTTCGATGCCGGTTATGGACAGCATGGCTTGGCTATGCAGGATGACAAAGATGATGGCGTAAAGGCCCTCATTGAAGCCGGCTGGGCTGATCCCGATCGTGTGGCATTTTTTGGCTGGTCCTATGGTGGGCAGGCCGCGCTTTATGCTGCTACGAACAAATCAGGGCTCTATCAATGTGCAGTAGCGGGTGCGGCTGTGGCTGATGCGGAAAAGCAGTACTTCGGTCGTCGTGATACACGCTTCAAGGCATTGGATGACTGGTCAAAGGCCCGTGGCGGGCTGGTGGGTATCAACCCGATTGATGAAGTAGACCAGGTCAGCATTCCGCTGCTCATGGTTCACCCTAAGCAGGATCGCCGCGTGATGTATTATCACTTCGAGGATTATAAGAAGGCAATCGAGGCGGCTGGCAAGGACGCACAGTTCTTGACAATTGATGGCGCTGACCATTTCTCGAACACACACATGTACAGCCATCAGGAACAATTCAACACGAAGTTTTTGGACTTCCTCCGCAACGATTGCGGACCAGATGGTCTCTAAACCTTAAGTGCAAGTCGCTTGGACGAATGGCCTGCCTCTGACAAAGGGGCGGGTCTTTTGTTTAGAAGCTAAAGTCCTGGGATCACATCGAAAGCGTCGCGCGCGCGCAACAGAGCACCCGAGCGCCTCCAGCCATCGGCTTCGGCCGCCAACCTATCCATATCGGGGGTGTTCATGACCATCGCGCACTGTCCATTGCACTCACGCGCAATCCTGCCAAGTCTCGTCTGCGCGACAGGACAATCGCGGTTGACGCAAACGTAAAGCGTGCTTAACCCCCGTTGCCATTCGCAACGCGAGAGAGGAGAACCCCAATGCCGACAGCTTATATTGTAGACGCCGTGCGCACCGCTGGTGGCCGAAGGGGAGGGCGCCTTGCCGGCGTGCATCCGGTCGATCTTCTCGCCAAGTCGCTTGATGCGATTGTTGAGCGCAGCGGCGTAGATCCCAAAGCGATTGATGATGTGGTGACAGGCTGCGTCAGCCAGGCTGGCGAGCAAGCGATGCAGGTTGCCCGGATGGGCGTGCTTGCATCCAAGCTTCTTCCGCAATCGACCCCGGCCGTGACGATTGACCGCCAGTGTGGTTCCTCTCAACAGGCGATCCAATTCGCCGCGCAGGCGGTGATGAGCGGGACGCAGGACATTGTGATCGCTAGCGGCGTTGAGAGCATGACTCGGGTTCCCATGGGCACCAATGCCACCTTCCACATGAAAGAAGGGCTGGGCCATTACAAATCGCCGGGCCTCGAAGAAAAATATCCCGGCATTCAGTTCAGCCAGTTCATGGGCGCGGAAATGATTGCGAAGAAGCATGACTTTTCCAAGGATATGCTCGACCAGTTCAGTCTGGACAGCCACAAAAAGGCCATTGCAGCGACCGAAGCGGGCGCGTTCGATAGTGAGATCGTGCCAATCGAGATCGACACGCCTGAAGGCGAGGAGATACACAGGGTGGATGAGGGCATCCGCTTCGATGTGACACTGGAAGGAATTGCCGGCGTTAAACTGCTGGCGCCCGATGGCCGTGTGACCGCCGCCTCTGCCAGTCAGATCTGCGATGGATCATCTGCTGTGTTGGTAGTGAGCGAGCAGGCATTGAAAGCGCATGGCCTTACGCCGATGGCTCGCATACACAACCTCACTGTGACCGCTGGCGATCCCGTGATCATGTTGGAAGAGCCGCTGTTCGCGACTGACCGGGCGCTCGAACGCGCTGGAATGAAGATCGAGGACATCGATCTTTACGAAGTGAACGAAGCTTTTGCGCCTGTTCCGATGGCGTGGCTCAAGCACACCGGCGCTGATCCGGACAAGCTGAACCTCCATGGCGGCGCGATTGCGCTGGGCCACCCGCTTGGCGCATCGGGCACCAAGCTTATGGCGACACTCGTCCATGCGCTGAGGCGTCACGGCAAGAAATACGGCCTTCAGACGATGTGTGAAGGCGGTGGCGTTGCCAATGTCACCATCATCGAAGCGCTTTAAACCCCGAAATCTGAGAGGAATATCTGATGGAAGTCTCTGCAAACACCCCAGCTGTTGTCACAGGCGGCGCGTCTGGTCTTGGTGAAGCAACCGCGCGCGCACTCGCGGCCAAAGGTGCGAAAGTCGCGATCTTCGACATGAACGAAGAGAAGGGCGAAGCTGTTGCAGCCGATATTGGCGGCGTGTTCTGCAAGGTCAATGTGACCAGCGATGACGACGTGGATGCAGGCTTTGCCAAGGCGCGCGAAGCGCACGGGCAAGAGCGTATTCTGGTGAATTGCGCAGGTATCGGCAATGCAATCAAAACTGCGAGCCGCGACAAGCAGACGGGCGAAATCAAACATTTCCCGATCAGCGCGTTCGACTTTGTCATTCAAGTCAACCTGATCGGCACGTTTCGGTGCATCGCGAAGTCTGCAGCAGGCATGATGGCGCTTGACCCGATGAATGAAGAGGGCGCCCGCGGCGCTATCGTCAACACCGCTTCGGTTGCCGCTGAAGACGGTCAGATTGGCCAAGCGGCTTACTCAGCGTCAAAAGGCGGCGTTGTTGGCATGACGTTGCCAATTGCACGTGATCTGATGCGCGAAGGAATTCGCGTCAACACGATCCTGCCTGGTATCTTCAACACGCCGCTGATGAATGCAGCACCGCCGCAGGTGAAGGAAGCGCTGGCAGCCAGCGTGCCATTCCCCAAGCGCCTCGGTTATCCCGAAGAATATGCGAAGCTCGCGATGACCATGATCGAAACCGGCTATTTCAACGGTGAAGACGTCCGGCTCGATGGAGCTATCAGAATGGCGCCTCGTTAAGCGTAACAGCGAACTCAGGATGTCAAACGCCGTCCGCGCCCAATGTGGTGCAGGCGGCGTTATCGTTTGACCGATCAATCTGGAGGATTCTGTTGCTGGACGAATCCGGCTGACGCGCGCAGCATGACAATGCGGCTCTTGGTAAAAGTGCGTCAGTCGCCTTCTATCCTACTCGGTCGGCATTGCCCTATCGCTTTTGGCCGTGACATTGCGTGACCAAAACTTCCATTGTCCTGCACCAGATATCGGCAGAATGCGGGCGGGTTTCTTCTTGCCTTAGGACAGTGTTCCATGTGTTCCAAGCTGAAGGATTTGACGGAGAGAAAAAGACATGACCGATTACACGCAGATACTGGTCGACAAGGCTGATGGGATTGCGACGATCACGCTCAACCGCCCGGAAAAGATGAATGCCTACACGCGCATCATGGGCGAAGAGATCATGGCTGCCATGGATGACATCGACGTCGACGACAGCGTGCGCGCGGTTATCTTTACAGGAAGCGGTGATCGCGCATTCTGCGCAGGCGCCGATCTGACACCTGAGGGGGGAGGGCATGTGTTCTCTGACCCCTCCGAAGTTGAGGACTTGTCTGATCCCAAAGTGCGCGATGGCGGCGGTCTGCTTACACTGCGTTTGTTCGAAAGCAAGAAGCCGCTGATCTCTGCCTGCAATGGCGTGGCAGTGGGCGTCGGCGCGACCATGCAGCTGGCTATGGATATCCGGCTTGCGAGCGACAATGCGCGCTATGGGTTCGTGTTTGCCCGGCGCGGAATCGTGCCGGAAGCATGCTCTAGCTGGTTCCTGCCGAAACTGGTCGGAATCAGCCAAGCATTGGAGTGGTGCTACACCGGCCGCGTGTTTGATGCAGAGGAGGCACGCAATGGTGGATTGATCAAGGATATTTATTCATCAGGTGAATTAATGGGCGCGGCACGAGATCTTGCCCGCGAGATTGCGGACAACACTTCGGCTGTCTCGGTTGCGATGACTCGCGCGATGATGTGGCGTTTGCCCAGTGGTGATCACCCGATGGAAGCGCACAAGATCGATAGCCGCGCGATCTACCGCCTTTCGCGAGGAGCCGATGCGAAAGAAGGTATCGCCAGCTTTCTGGAGAAACGAGCGCCGGACTATCCGGCCAAGGTCAGCGAAGATATGCCAGACTTCTATCCCTGGTGGGATGCTGCCGAGTATCGTTGATGAATCTCTTGCCGCTTTCTTGCGCGGCTCTTGCATCCCGCTATCGTTTCATGGGAAACCATAATGATGACAACATGGAACGATGACTGACCTGATGGGCGATAACCGTGATCACGAATTGCCCGAGGGGCAGTTAGAGAGCTTCTTGCCTTACCAGCTTTCGATCGCCTCGAACGCGGTAAGCAGCTTGATTGCGGAGCGGTATCACAAGCGGTTCGCTCTCAAGATCCCCGAATGGCGCGTGATCGCGGTATTAGGCGATGCGCATGCACGCGGCGCTGCATTGACCCAGCGATCGCTTACTGCGGCGACGCTGATGGACAAGGTCGCGGTGAACCGTGCGTGCAAGGTTCTGGAAGATCGCGGCCTGGTGGCTCGCGCGCCAAACAAGGATGACGGGCGTTCGCATTTCCTGCAGTTGACCGGCGAAGGCAGGGCAATTCACGAAGAGGTCATGCCGCTGGCTCTTGCGATAGAGCGCGATCTGCTTGCTAATTTCGATGCCGCCGAACAGCAGCAATTTCGTTCCCTGCTTGAACGAATACGCGGGCGGGCGGCAAATCTTGCGGAGAAGACGGACGACTAGAGCGCGGGTGCTACGACATGAATTGCCGAAACACCCGCGCCCTTGTCTTTTGCAAACCTATTGGTCTGTGAACAGCGCATCGCTGATCGAACAGGCCGCTGGCCCAAGGATCACGATGAACAGCACAGGTAGAATGAACATTATCAGCGGAATGGTCATGATAGCCGGAAGGCGTGCCGCTTTTTCCTCTGCGCGCATCATACGCTCGTTCCGGAATTCGGCAGACAGCACACGCAGCGCCGAGGCCAACGGTGTACCATAGCGCTCTGTCTGAACCATGGTGGTGACAACACCGCGCACCTGTTCCAGATCAACCCGATAGGCCAGATTATTGAACGCCGTCTTGCGCTCGCTCAGGAAGGACAACTCGATCGCGGTGAGAGCAAATTCATCGCCCAGTTCCGGACACGCGCGCCCCAATTCCTTAGCCACGCGGTTAAAGGCTGCGTCGACTGTCAAACCGGCTTCGGCACAGATGACCAACAGGTCGAGCGCGTCTGGCAAACCCTTGCGGATCTCATTTGTACGCTTTTTCGCGATATTGCCGATATAGAGCTCTGGTCCCTTGTATCCGAGGAACACCGCTGCCGCCAAAGCCATTACGCGCTTCATCTCCCAATCGGGATAGATCTCGACAACATAAAGCATCACAAAGGCTGCAAGGCCCAGGACGATCGGAAGTATGGCGCGCGCACCGATGACGTAAACCGCAAGTTCTTTGTTGCGGATACCGGCATGGGCAAGCTTCTGCTGGATGTCCTTGATCTGGCTATCCTGCAGCACCCTCATGCCTTGAAGCTGTTGCTTGACCTTGTCAGTCTTGTCGGTCTTGCGAACGAGGCTGGTGCGCTTCTTGGCGCTTTGCGTAATGATACCGGCTTTCAGTTCGTCACGCCGATCGTTGAGCGCTCTGACGCGCCCTGCCATCGGATCTTTGATTGTGACTGCATTATAGATGGCGAACATCACCGCAAGAGCTGCGATCCCGGCCAGGATCGAGCCGACGACGATGACATCAAAGCCAAGCAGCGTGGGTCCGGATGGTGTATTCAACATGATTTCCGTTTCCCTCGCTTAGATTTCGAAACTGACCATTTTGGCCATGATGAATGCCCCGATCGACATCCAGACCATACCGCCAAGCCCTGCAACGATCAGGCGATCTTCGGTGAAGAAGCCGCCCAAATATTCTGGGTTGACCATCCACACCATGATGAACACGATGAAAGGAAACGAGCCGACGATATAGGCTGAAGCTTTCGATTCCGAGCTCATGGCACGGATTTTCAGCTTCATCTGTGAGCGCTTGCGGAGTACATCCGCCAGGTTCGAGAGCGTCTCTGCCAGGTTGCCACCCGTTTCGCGCTGGATGGCCAAAGTGATGCAGAAGAAATTGAACTCAGCGATGCCAAGACGGTCTGCTGTTTCCTGAAGGGATTCCTCCATTGTCCGACCGATTTTGATGCGCTCGACAATCCCTTTGAATTCTACGCCGACTGGGCCTGGAACTTCCTGAGCAACAACGGCGAGTGTTTCAGTAACTGGCAGACCGGAGCGAAGACCGCGAACAAGCAGCTCGATCCCGTCGGGGAATTTCGCATTGAATTGGTTGGTCCGCTTCGTGATCGCAAAATTGACGACGAGATGCGGGATACCTGCACCGATCAGTATGCCCACGCCGAGCGACAACAAAAGAGCGTCGGTGCGCAAGTACAAGACCACCGCGATAAACAGCGCAAGACCAATGGAGGCATAGGCATATTGCGAAAGCGTCCAGTTCTTGCCAGTGCGATCCAGCCGTATGGCCAAGGCATCAATGCGCGACGTTGAACCGGCAACCTGATGTAGCTTTGGCTTACGCGCTGCGATCGCTTTTTTGAGCTGCGATTCAACCTTGGTGTCCGTGCTTTCAGAGTGACGATAGCGGACAGCTTCGAGGCGGCGATTGGCAGCCTTGCTAACCGATGGGCCGGCAAAGGCTACGTACCCGCCAAGAAGCAGTGCCATTATGAAGCCAACCAGCAGCAGGGTTTGAAGAATGCCCATGCGATTGTCCCGCCTTTCCTTAAATCAAATCATGCATCAGGGAAGAGTGGGGCGGCTGGACCGAAATTCGGACCCGCCACCCATGCTCATCGCTGATTACTCAGCCGGTTCCTCGGCAGGTTCCGGCTTTTCTTTCTTCGCCAGCAAAGCCTTCAGATCAAAGCCGCCCAGAAACGATTTCGCGCCTTCGTCCACGCTTTTGAAATCTTCCTCGCTCGCACCCATCACGCGCTCGGCAACCTG
>Ga0181594_10003252_pt1 | contig 14784 bp, 15 predicted proteins | sample 071ome_18_FD_145603 | JGI IMG/M metagenome (GOLD analysis project Ga0181594, IMG submission 145603) | Coastal salt marsh microbial communities from the Groves Creek Marsh, Skidaway Island, Georgia - 071413BT metaG (spades assembly) | ecosystem: Environmental > Aquatic > Marine > Intertidal zone... | reverse complement strand
CAGATGGCGGAGCGGGAGATGCTGCCGGCCATCTATTTCATCTTCAGCAGACGCGGCTGCGACAAGGCCGTTCGTGACCTGGGCAAGGTCTGCCTGGTCAGCCCCCAGGAGCAGGCCCGCATTCAGGCGCGCCTGGATGTCTTCATGGCGGCCACCCCCGAAGCCGTACGCGATGGCGGCCATGACGATGCCCTGCTGCGGGGGATCGCGGCCCACCACGCCGGGGTGTTGCCGGCTTGGAAGGAACTGATCGAGGAGCTCTTCCAGCAGGGGCTGGTGAAGGTGGTGTTTGCCACCGAGACCCTGGCGGCCGGCATCAACATGCCCGCCCGCAGCACCGTGATTTCAGCCCTCTCCAAGCGCACGGAGCGGGGCCACCGCCCCCTGATGGGCAGCGAGTTCCTGCAGATGGCCGGCCGGGCGGGTCGCCGTGGACTGGATTCCCAGGGCTACGTCGTCACCGTGCAGAGCCGCTTTGAGGGTGTCCGGGAGGCGGGTCAGCTGGCCACCAGCCCGGCTGACCCGCTGGTGAGTCAGTTCACCCCGAGCTACGGCATGGTCCTGAACCTGCTGCAGCGCTATGAGCTCTCCAAGGCCAAGGAGTTGGTGGAGCGCAGCTTCGGTCGCTACCTGGCGACCCTCGATCTCACGGAGGACGAGGCCCGCATCAGTGAGCTGCGCGAGCAGTTGGGGGACCTCAGCGGCACCGTTCAGGAGGTTGATTGGGAGGACTTTGAGGACTATGAGAAGCAGCGCGGCCGCCTGCGGGAAGAGCGCCGACTGCTGCGGATCCTCCAGCAGCAGGCCGAGGAAACCCTGGCCCATGAACTCACCTTGGCCCTGCGTTTTGCCAGCGAGGGAACGCTGGTGAGCCTGAAGGCTCCGGTTCTGCGGGGCCGGGTCACACCGGCGGTGATCGTTGAGAAGCAACAGGGCTCAGGTCAGTTCCCGCTGCTGTGCTGCCTCACCGACGAGAACGTTTGGGTGCTGGTGCCCTGCAGTGCAGTGGTCAGCCTCCATGCCGAGCTCACCTGCCTTCAGGTCAAGGATGTGGCCGTTCCCGAGCTGCACCGCCCCGGCGAGCTGCGCCATGGCGATCAGGCCAGCGGTGGCCTGGCCTTGGCCGTCGGACACATGGCCCGGCGCCACGACATGGTCACGCCCCAGTACGACCTGGCCGGTGAGGTTCAGGCCCAGGCCCATCTGGTGCGTGAACTGGAGCTGGCCCTGGAATTGCATCCGGCCCACGGCGCCGGCGACCGCAAGAAGCTGCGCAAGCAGCGCTTCCGCATGGAGGAGTTGGAGGCGGAGATTGCCGAGCGCCAGCGCGTGCTGCACTTCCGCGCCAATCGCCACTGGGAAACCTTCCTGGCATTGATCGAGATCCTGCGCTTCTTCGGCTGCCTCGAGGGGGACGAGGGCCTGGATCCGAGCGAAGTGGGCCGCACCGTGGCCGCCCTGCGGGGGGACAACGAGCTCTGGCTGGGATTGGCGCTGATGAGCGGTCACCTCGATGAGCTGGATCCCGCGGACCTCGCCGCCGTGCTGGAGGCGATCTCAACGGAGGTGAATCGCCCGGATCTCTGGAGTGGCTATCCACCGCCGCCAGCGGCCGATGAGGCGATGCATGACCTGCGCGGCATTCGCCGCGAACTGCAGCGGCAACAGGAGGCCGGCAAGGTCGTGATGCCGGTCTGGTTTGAAGGGGAGCTGATGGGCTTGGTCCATGCCTGGGCCAAGGGCGTCAGCTGGAGCGACCTGATCGCGAACACCTCGTTGGATGAGGGCGATGTGGTGCGGATCATGCGCCGCACCGTCGATCTTTTGGCGCAGATCCCCTACTGCGAAGCCATCAGCGAGCAGTTGCGCACCAACGCCCGGGCGGCCCTCAAGGCGATCAACCGCTTCCCCGTGCGGGAGCCGATCGATGGCGGCCAGGCTTCAGGGGAGGACTCCAATCCCGCTACCGCCCGCCAGGCCGATCCTTCGGCGCTTAATCCCGCGGCCTAAGCACCAGCCAGACGATCAGCAGCAATCCGGCCGTACTGCCCACGGTGTACAGCCAGTCGGCGTAGGGCGTCCAGAAGAGGGCAAGGGGCATGGGTAGCGTGAGCGCGTGATGAATCCGTCCCGCATCCGCATCCTGGCGGTGGGCAAGTTGCGCAAGAGCTGGGTGCTCGAGGGAGCCTCCACCTTCCTCAAGCGCCTGCCGGGATTGCAGGTCCTGGAGCTCCGCGATGCCGGCATGGCCAAGGAGGCCGAAGCGATCCTGGCGGCCCTGAAGCCTGACGAGCGCTTGGTGATCCTCACCGAGGAAGGCCAGACCTTGGACTCGGTGGCTCTGGCCCAGCGTCTCGAGGGCTCGGGGTCAGAGCGCTTGGCCTTTGTGATCGGCGGCGCTGAGGGCATTGACCCGGCCTTGAAGGCCCGCGCTAGCTGGCGCCTGAGCCTCTCGCCGATGACCTTCCCCCATGAACTGGCCCGGTTATTGCTGCTGGAGCAGCTCTACCGGGCGATGACCATTCAGCAGGGCGGGCCGTATCACAAGCCCTGAATTAGATCGCTAGGCGCTTCCAGATCACGTCCAGGTTGGCCTGGTGCAGATCGGTGGAGAAGCACTCCGCCAGCTGCTCGGCGGTGAGGCGTGAGGTCACCTCGCCATCGGCCTCCAGGTTGGCCCGGAAGTTGCCGCCCTCGGTGTTCCAGGCGGTGTGGGCGTTGCGCTGCACGATCCGGTAGGCGTCTTCGCGGCTGATGCCGGCTTCCACCAGGGCCAGCAGCACCCGCTGGCTGAAGACCACGCCGCCGTAGACGTTCATGTTGCGGGCCATGTTGCCGGGGTAGACCCCGAGACCCTTCACCACGGAGGTCATCTCCCGCAGCATGAAGTGGAGGGTGACCGAGCAGTCGGGCAGCATCATGCGCTCCACGGAGCTGTGGCTGATGTCCCGCTCGTGCCAGAGGGCGCAGTTCTCCAGCGCTGCCACGACGTAGCTGCGCAGCACCCGGGCCAGGCCACTGATCCGTTCGCTGCGGATGGGGTTGCGCTTGTGGGGCATGGCGGAGCTGCCCTTCTGTCCCTTGGCGAAGTTCTCCTCGACCTCCAGCACGTCGGTGCGCTGCAGGTTGCGGATCTCGGTGGAGAAGCGCTCGAGGGCGGCACCCACCAGGGCCAGGGTCTGGATGTACTCCGCGTGGCGATCGCGGGAGATCACCTGGGTGCTGGCGGTGTCGGGCACCAGGCCGAGCTTGGCGCAGGCGATCTCCTCCACCCGGGGGTCGGTGTTGGCGTAGGTGCCCATGGCACCGGAGATCTGGCCGACGCTGACGGCGGTTTCCAGGTGCTCCAGGCGCTGCTGGTTGCGCACCACCTCGGCGAGCCAGCCAGCCACCTTGAAGCCGAAGGTGATGGGTTCACCGTGGATGGCGTGGGAGCGGCCGATCATCACCGTGGCCTTGTGCTCGCGCGCGAGGGCCCGCAGGGCGTCCGCGAGCAAGTCCAGCTCCTGGCGCAGCAGCTTGACGGAGGCCTTCATCTGCAGGGCCACACCGGTGTCGAGGACATCGGAGCTGGTCATGCCCACGTGGATGTGGCGACCGGCGTCACCCACGTGCTCGTTGACGTTGGTCAGAAAGGCGATGACGTCGTGACGGACCTCGGCTTCGATCTCGAGGATCCGCTCGACGCTGAAGCTGGCTTTCTCTTTGATCGTCGCGACGGCCTCAGCCGGGACGCGGCCCAGTTCGCAGTTGGCCTCGGTGGCTGCAATCTCCACGTCCAGCCAGCTCTGGAACTTGGCCTGCTCGCTCCAGATAGCGCCCATCTCGGGCAGGGTGTAACGCTCGATCAAGGCCGCGCCTGGCTCACATCAAGACCAATGTATGGAATGGCCTTTCGGGGCCCTAGGCGACGCTGGTGAGCTTGTGGTGCTCCACCTCCCACTGCACCAGTGGGCCCCAAGCCTGTTGTTGAACCCAGCAGCGCCCTCCACGGCAGCGCAGCACTTGGAAGGGGGGCAGGTCCGATGGCTGATTGCGCAGCTTCACGAAGCTGCCGGGTTGCAGCAGTTCAACCACCTTCGCGCTGTGGGGTTTGGGAGTGCGGGCCACGGTGGTACCCCTTGGTTTGGAACATCCTCAGGAGTGTTCCCAGGGAAACCCATTCAGCACCGGTTTTTATTCGGTTTCGCTTCGAGCTTTGTGATTAAACGGGCGTACGGCACGATGCAGAGGTGCTGGGCCGCTGCCCGATGGGTCGAAAGCGACGCTTGGATCTGCAGCTGGTGGAGCTGGGTCTGGTCAGCTCCCGTCAGCAGGCGCAGCAGTTGATCCGTGCCGGCAAGGTCCGCAGCGGTGATCGCATCCTGGATAAGCCTGGACTTGAGGTGCTGCCGGAGCTGGAGCTGCAGGTGGAGCAGCCCCAACGGTTTGTCTCCCGGGGTGGCGAGAAGCTGATGGCGGCCGTTGAGGCCTTCCCCTTAGGCCTGGATCAGCGCGTCTGCCTGGATGGTGGGATCTCCACCGGTGGCTTCACCGATTGCCTGCTGCAGCACGGGGCATCCCGGGTCTATGGCGTGGATGTGGGCTACGGCCAAACAGCCTGGAGCCTGCGCACCGACGAGCGCCTGGTGCTGAAGGAGCGCACCAACCTGCGCCACCTGCAGCCGGAGGATCTCTATGGCAGCGAAGACCCCTGGCCTGATCTGGCCGTGGCGGACGTCTCGTTTATTCGCTTGGCCTTGGTGCTGCCGGCCTTGGGCCGCCTGCTGCATGGCGAGCGCCGCGAGGCGGTGCTGTTGGTCAAACCTCAGTTTGAGGTCGGGAAAGAGCGGGTCGGGAAGGGGGGAGTGGTGCGAGACCCCCTGGCCCATGCCGACGCCATTGCGGGGGTGATCGCTGCGGCGGAGCGCGAGGGCTGGCGCGCTTGTGGGGTGGTGGCGTCTCCGATTACCGGGCCCGCGGGCAACCACGAATATCTGCTCTGGTTGCGTTCAGGGGACTGGAGCGAGCAAGAGAAAACCTCCGAAGTGCCCCCCACAGAGGAACACATTCGGAGGTTGGTGGAGCTGACCTTGGCCAGCTAGCTCAGATCGCGCTGTTGTCCTTGTCGCCGGTGCGGATCCGGACCACAGACTCCACGGGGCTGATGAAGATCTTGCCGTCGCCGATCTCGCCGGTGCGGGCGGCTTCTTGGATGGCATTCACCACGGTGTCGACGCGGGCGTCATCCACCACGATTTCCAGCTTGAGCTTCTGCAGGAACTCCACGGTGAACTCAGAACCGCGGTAGCGCTCGACTTGGCCCTTCTGGCGACCAAAGCCGCGAACCTCGCTGACGGTCATGCCGACGATGCCGGCGTTGACCAGGGCCAGCTTCACGTCTTCGAGCTTGAAGGGGCGAATGATGGCCTCGATTTTTTTCATGGCTCAGGGCTGGAGATGGGGGAATTCTCTCAGGAAAATCCGGCGAGGAAAGGTCTTTGCGGACCTTCTGAAGCCATTAGGGCGCAGTCTTTCGGCGGGTGATGTGACCGTTGATACCGCACTTGGTTGACGGGCTGCGATGCGTAGCATCCGAAGTCAGGACGAGCGCTTGGATGACTGCGACCGCAACAACCCGTACCCCCCTCTACGGAGAGCGCGCCATTGCCGAGGCGGAGCTGATCTGTTTCGACAACCCCCGGCCTGAGCGCCCCTACGAGGTGTCGATCACCCTGCCGGAATTCACCTGCAAGTGCCCGTTCTCGGGTTACCCCGATTTCGCCACCCTGCGCCTGATCTATCAACCCGGTCCCCGGGTGATGGAGCTCAAGGCGATCAAGCTCTACGTCAACAGCTACCGCGATCAGTCGATCTCCCATGAGGAGGTGACCAACCGCATCCTCGATGACTTCGTCGCGGCCTGCGCTCCGGTCTGGATGCAACTGGAGGCCGATTTCAATCCCCGCGGCAATGTCCACACGGTGATTCGGGCCTGCCACGGCACCCGTCAGCCCTGCTGAACCTCCGCGATCAGCAGCGGCAATTCATTGGCCAGGGCCGTCAGGTTGCGGTTGCAGAGACCGGCAACGTGGAGCTTCTGGCCACCGGCCTCGGCGATCGCCCAGATCTGACGGGTCGCGATCAGGCTGAGGGCACCGCCGGCCAGGGCGATGGCAAATCCGCCGTAGACCAGGGGCACCCCGGGGTCCCGTTTGAGCAGGATGCCGCTGGCTGGGACCACACCGGCCACCCGCAGCGGAATTCCCTCGACCTCAGCGGCGTCCCCCCCGGGGATCAGGGTGGCCAGGATTTCAGCGTCGGCGGAGTAGGCCGTCACCGGACCTTCCTCACTGGAGAGAGCCAGAAGCACCGGGTTGCTGCCATCGGGCCGGGTGGGTAGGACGATCCCCCAGACCTGTTCTCCGAGCTGGGGAAAGCTTTGAAGCGGCAGCTCCAGGATTGGGCTCTTCCCGAGTTGCACCTTGATGGCGGAGAGGGCCCAGTCCGCCTGATACAGGGTCATGCCGCGGTAACGCAGCGGATGGTTGACGCTGATCTCCGCCTGGGAGACCTCCTGGCCTTGGCTTGGGGTCAAGGTCAACTGGGAGCGGAATTGTTCCGGGCGTCCCGCCGGGTCCCGCTCCACGCCGAAGCGCTCCAAGCTGACGCTGACCTGGGTTTCACCGCGGCTGTTCAGCAGCTCCAGCTCGTTGCCAGGGGCGAGAAACCGCTCCAGACGTTGGCCGCCGAGGGATCCCCAGGCGGCCCCCACCATCAGGACCACCAGACCGGCGTGAACAAGCAGTGGGCCGACCCGTCCCAATACGCCTTTGCGGGCCGCCAGGCGATCCCCCTGGGGTTGGAGTTCCCAGCCACGGCTCTGAAGCAAGGTCTCAAGCCGCGTCAGGCTGGCCTTGGGGTCGGGAACGGCGATGGTCTCCGCCAGGGTGAGCTTGCTGAGCTGACGGGGGGTTTGGTAGTCGATCCAGCGCAGGGCGGCCTGTAGGGCCGGCCACTGGCGACGCCAGCTGCAGAGGATCAGGGCGAGCCCAAGCCAGGCCAGCAGGGCGAGGAACCAGCTGCTCGAATACACGTGATCCAGCTGCAGCGAGAGGATCGCGTCACCATTGAGCAGTCCCAGCCAGGGTTCTGGGTCATAGACGCGGTGGTAGAGCGCGGCGGCTTCCTTCTGCGGCACAAAGGTCCCCAGTCCGCTGGCCGCGGCGATCAGGATCAACAGGCCAATGGCCACCCGCAGGTCAGAGATCCAGGCGATCAGTCGCTTCATCGGTGGGGTGGAAGGAAAGCTGGGGTTAGGTCCAGCGGGCCAGCAGGGTCAGGCAGCCGGTCAGCAGCAGCACGGCCCCGCTGATGGGCGGTACCCATTGCCCGAGGGAGCGCAGGGCCAGGAGTCGGGGAGCCCAGGCCGCAGCGGTGCCCGCCAGCAGCAGAGGCATCACCTGCCCAGCGGCGAAGGCGGTCAGCAGCAGGGCGCCGGTCAGGGGGGTCCCGGACTGGGCGATCCAGGCCAGCAGGACCGCCAGCACAGGGGTGGTGCAGGGGGAGGCCGCCAGGCCGAAGGCCAGGCCTGCGGCCAGTGGGGCCAGGGCGGGTGGCACCCGCTGCCGCCACTGCTCCGGATCGGGCCCCGCCGGCAGCTGCAGGGGCACCAGGCCCAGCAGATTCAGACCCATCACGACCGCCAGCAGGGCCACCAGGGTCGGCACAACACCAGGAACCTGGCCATAGATGCGGCCTAGAGCGCCGCTGCCCAGGCCCAGGAGAACCAGGGAGCCGACGATGCCGCTGCAAAAACTGAGGCTGCGGGCCCAGGGACGCTGGCCGCCGCGGTCAAATCCCGCCAGGTAAGCCAGCGTCACAGGCAGCAGCGAGAGGGAGCAGGGGCCCAGGCTGGTGATCAAACCGCCAGCAAACACCAGCCCCACGGTCAGGGGCCCTGGATGGGCCAGGGAACTGCTCAGCAGCTGCTCACCACTGCGGGCCCAATCCGCTAGGGCCTGAGCCAGCATCAAACGGTACGCAGCGCGAGGGGTCAGCCTATCGGCATGCTCTGCCGCTTGGCTTGGATCCGGCGGTTGCGGTGGGGCTTGCCGGGCTCCAGGCCGGCCCCCTCCAGGGAGCAGCGCAGCAGGAGGCCTGCGGTGAGCAGGCTGGAGAGGAGGGAGTTGCCGCCGTAGCTGATCATCGGCAGCGGTAATCCCGTGGTGGGCATGGCACCACTGGCCACGGCGATGTTCAAGATCGACTGGCCCACCAGCAGGGTGGTGCAGCCGATGGCCACCAGCCGCTGTTGGTTGCTTCTGCAGCTCAGGGCAATGCGCAGGCCGACAAAGCCAAAGAGCAGCAGGAAGACCAGCAGCAGCAGGGATCCGACGTAGCCGAACTCCTCAGCGAAGACCGCGAAGATGAAGTCGGTGGTTTGGATCGGGAGGTACTGCAGCTTCTGTGTGGACAGGCCATAGCCCTCACCCCAGAGACCACCGGAGCCGATGGCCAAGAGGCTCTGAACCAGCTGATAGCCATCCCCCTGGGCATCTTTCCAAGGGTTGAGGAAGGAGGTGACGCGAATGCGCTGGTATTCGTTGATCGAGATGCTTCCAACCGCCACCGCCAGGCCAGCGCCGGCGGTGCCGAGCATGGCCCAAAGCGGCAGGCCTGACCCCAGTGCCATCAGCCAGAGCAGGATCCCGCAGAGCGATGCGGTACTCAGGTTTGGCTGTTTGAGGATCAGTCCCAGGGTCACCACAAAGACCCCGAGCCAGAGCACCTTTTGATCGATGGAAATCCTTCTCCAATGGGAGAACAGGGCAGCTCCCTGGAGGACGAGAAAGGGCTTGATCAGTTCGGTCGGCTGGATCTGGATCGGGCCGATCACCAGCCAACGGCTGGCGCCATTCACCGTGCTGCCGATCACCAGGGTGAGGGCGACGAGAACGCTTCCGGCCAGTAGGGCTGGACCGGCCATGCGCAGCCAGCGCCTGAGGTTGATGCTGATGCCGGCATAGAGCAGGCCCCAGCTCACCAGCATCCAGATGGCCTGGCGCTTGAGGTAGTAGCTGGCATCCCCCATCTCCCGGGCGGCGACCCACCAACTGGCGGATCCCAGGACAGCCAGGCCCAGGAGGCACCAGATCGCGATCATCCCGAGGAGCAAGCGTGCCTCTGCGGGCCAGTGCTCAAACGGCACGGGGAGCCACGGTCGCTTAGCGGGCAAAGGGGTGCGGAAATCAGACACTGACTATCCCGTATTTCTCTGGCGCTTGCCAACAAAAAAGCCCGGCAGTGCCGGGCTTTTGAAGAAGGTTTCGGCCTGAAGGAATCAGTTGCCCAGGTTCACCTGACGGCGACCAGCAACGAGTTCAACTTTCAGGATTTTGCCCCCTTGCTTCATGATCCGCTGCTGTTCAGCGAACCAGCTTTCATAGGGCACCCACTTGGTGAAGAAGGTGTTCTGCAGCTCGCGCTGGGAACGGGTCTTCTCCGGGCAGGGAATGCAAGCTGTGATTTTGAAGAGGCGCATGGATTGATCCTCAGGTTTGCCGAAGGCAGGGATCAGTTACCCAGGCCGGAGCTGATGTAGTCGAAGTACACGCCCATTTCGCGGCCTGCGTCAGGACCCACCAGGGAGGCGGTCACTTCCTTCATGGCCTGGATGGACTGAACAGTGGCGCCGATGGGCACACCCAGGGAGTTGTAGGTCTCCTTGAGGCCGTTCAGAACGCGCTCGTCGAGGATCGAGGTGTCACCAGCCAGCATGGCGTAGGTGGCGTAGCGCAGGTAGTAGTCGAGGTCGCGGATGCAGGCTGCATAGCGACGGCAGGTGTACATGTTGCCGCCGGGACGGGTGATGTCCGAGTACAGCAGCGACTTGGCCACAGCTTCCTTGATGATCGCGGAAGCGTTGGCGCTGATGGTTGCAGCGGCACGAACGCGCAGCTCACCGCTGGCGAAGTACTGCTCCAGGCGCCCCATGGAGGAGCTGTCCAGGTACAGACCCTGAACGTCGGCCTGGTTGATGACGTTGGTGATTGCGTCTTGCATGGAACCTGTTCGAAGAGGCGGGGATCAGAGAGAGAGCAACCTCAGGAGAGGGCGCCGACGACGTAGTCGAAGTAGAAGCCAGCCTCTTCGGCATCAGCACCGGTGAGCAGGCCCATGGCGGCGTTCTTCATCTCGCGCACGGCTTCAGCCATGGCTTCGAGGGGAGTGCCGAGGGAGCGATACATCTCCTTGGCGCCGATGATGCCGATCTCTTCGATCGGGGTGACATCGCCGGCGATGATCCCGTAGGTCACCAGGCGCAGGTAGTAGTCCATGTCCCGCAGGCAGGAGGCGGTCATCTCTTCGCCGTAGGCGTTGCCGCCGGGGGAGATGACGTCGGGACGCTTCTGGAAGAGGGCGCCGCCAGCGGTCTTGACGATGCGCTCACGGCTCTCGCTCAGGACCTGGGCGACGCGAAGACGGCGCTGACCGCCGCTCACGAAAGCCTTGATCTGGTCGAGTTCGCCAGGGCTGAGGTAGCGGGCTTCGGCGTCCGCGTTGATGATCGAGTTGGAGACGATGCTCATGCAGTTCTGCCTCGAAACAAGCGGTCGCCTGAACGGTGACCGATATCCGGTGGGTAAGGGGGAGTCTCCAGCCTTGAGCGATGCAGTGACCTGCGTCGACGCGAGCTGAAGGAGCGACAGCTGAGCTGTGCGCCGAATCATTCTGTGGCAACGCCCCGCGCCGTCCTGAGTCCCGGTAACAGTTCTTCACGGCGATTATTTTTGCTTGAAACCCTTGCCGGCACTGGGTTTCTCTTGATCGAAGACTACGTTCAGGCTGCGGCGGTTGCTAACAGCCAGATTTGCTTCATGGCTCCACTGAATATTTATCTTTGTCTCAATCTTTTTCGCTTCATTGTTAAGAATGCCCATTAAAAAGCCGGCTCGTTAGAGCCGGCGAGGTGGACAGGGTCTGGATCTGAGGCTGGACTTCTCAGCGCCCCACTGGATTGAGTGCGGCATTGCCGCCATAGAGGGCGGCCGTGCGGTTGACCGTGCTCAGGGGGATCCCGTTGCTGGTGCCCATGCCCTTGAGGTAGGGAACGGTGTCGCGACCGAAGTTCTCGGCGTAGGCAGGATTGTTCAGAACGCCGTCGATGGCGGTGCGCATGCCCTCAACACAACGGGTGTTGAGGAAGGCGCTCGTTTCATCGGCCTGCGCTGCCCGACCCAACAGGGCGATATGGGCGGCGGCGGCGGCCTTGAACGGTGCCATCCGGTTCAGTCGGCTGACGAACAGGTCACAGCCTGCAACCCGAGCGACAAACTCGGCGACGCACAGGCGACCTTGACGGAGCTGGGATTCGGCATCCCCCAGTTGTTCTGAAGCCAGGGGCTGGCGACCGAGCAGCTGGCGATAGACCGCCTCGATCACCTGCGTGACTTCAGCGCTGCTGGGATCCATGGAGAGCTTCACGGCGGTGCCGAGGCTCTTGCGCTTTCCGAAACCTTGCAGGGTTCCAGGCTTCAGGGCCTTGGCCATGGCAGCCCGGGGCTGCTCGGCGTTAGCGCCAGCTCCGCCAGTCGACACAGCGGCATTCCAGCCACTGCCGAAGCTGCTGCGGGCGGGGACCGCCGCGGCTGCAGAGGGGGCCGGGGCAAAGCTGGTGATCCCTGCCGCGCTCCAGGTGGGAGCTGCGCCGCCACCGGGTTGCCAGCGGGGAGCGCTCCACTTGCGCTCGGGCGAGGGCTTGGTCTGGACGGAATCGGGGCCGGAGCGCTTGGACGGTGCTGGAGCCAGCTGCTCTCCACCGGTCAGGGTGGCGCTCCAGCCGCCACGCACAACGCTGGTGCGGCCCTTGAGGTTGCGGGGGGTCAGCGAACTGCTGTCGCGGAAATCGCTTGGGGGCGTGACCTCAGGGCGAATCCGTGGGGTGATGTCGGCGTAAGCCGCTGCGTTGAAGGCGCGCTTCAGCGAGGGCACGCGACGGGTGTTGAGGTCGTTCGGGGTAATGAACCGCTCATAGGGAACGGTGTCTTCGCCGAAGGTCTCGCTGTACTCGCTGCTGTTGAGCATGGCGTCCACCACGCCGTAGAAGCCCTTGCGGGCAGCCACGTCGAAGTAGCTGTCAATTTCCCAGCGGCCAAAGGTGGGGCGGCCCAGCAGGCGGCGGTGCATGACCTCGATGGCCTTACAGATGTAGAGGCCACTCCAATAGCGACGGCGGAAGGCCTCGCTTCGTGCCACCTGGCGAATGAATTCACGCAGGCTCAGGTCACCGTTCTCGAGCTTGATTTCCTCGACGGTGTTGTGCTCGCCGGCGTAGCCGGTGTTGCCCAGGACCTGGACATAGACGGCGCGAATCACAGCCTGCGTGCTGGATTCGGTGTTGCGGATGCTGGGTTGACCGCCGCGACGGGGAACGGAGTTGCCGCCGGTGGCGATCTGCTGAAGCCTCACCAGCTTCGGCCCTGCCTTGCGGGGGGTCGATGCCCGGAACTGCGGGCTGTTCATCTGGCCCGGCTGGCGCATGCCATTGCCCACCAGGATGCGGCGGGTGTCGTAGCTCAGCGGTGCCGGACGGGTCGACACATTGGCGGTACCCGAGGGGAAGATCGCGCCGTAGTTCAGGCCCAGAGGATCGTTGCCGCCGCCATAGGGGTGCTGATCGGCGTAGGGCTGGCGGTAGCTGGCGTAGAGGGTGACGTATTGGGGAGCGCCTTCAAAGGGAGCGCTGAAGCGGAACAGCTTGCGGTTGGATCCCCAGCCGGCGCTTTCCTGTGCTTCCTCGCCGATGTCCCGCAGGTAGGGAACGGTCTCCTCGCCGAACACCTGGGCGTACTCCATGGTGTTGATCAGCGAATCCACGAGGCCCTTGAGGCCCTGGGCGCTGACGATGTCGAAGTAGCGGGTGAATTCCTCGCGGGAGCTGATGCCCCGGCCCAGGAAGTGGCGGAAGGCCAGCTCAACGGCACGGCTATTGGAGAAGCGGCCGTAGAACTGCTGTTGGTATTCCTTGCTGTGGCCCAGGGAGCGGATGAACTCCCGCATGGAGATGTCGCCCTGGCGCACCTGGGTGGCTTCCACGGGGCAGGGCACCTGGCTGTAGGCCTTGGCGATGTCCCGCTCGAAGATCTGGCGGTAGGCCGCCCGCACCACTTCTGCTTTCTGGCCGCCACTCATGGCGGGCCTCATGATGAAGCGCTGGGCCTTGCCCTGGGCCGCCAGGGCGTAGATCGCAGGCAGCTGCAGGCCCTGGTTTTCGGGGCTGCCCAGGCGCTGGCGGGCCGAGGGGGTTGGCACGGCCAGCTCTTCGAGCAGGACGTTGAAGCTCTCGATCAGGAGTTGACGGGCTTCGGGCAGGTCCTTCAGCAGTTCAGCGGCACCGGCACGCATTTCCTGCAGGGCCACGTTGGTGGCGGCCAGGGAACAACCCTTCTCCAGGACATCGCGGAGACCACGGGTGTTGACCCGCAGGATGCTCGGATCGCCAGCCACGACGGCGTAACCGACGTAGCGCAGGAACCAGGCCAGGTCGCGGATGGACTTTTTCATCCGCTCGGTGCCATAGATGGCCACCGAGATCGGGTTGAAGCCCGTGGGCAGAACCACGCGGACATCCGCGTCACCGCCGGCTCCCTCCAGGAGGCGGGTGAAGGCATTGCCGCGCTTGGTGCTGCCGCTGGCGCCAGCGAAGGTCTGCACGGAGCGCTGGAACGCGGCTTGGTCGGCCGCCAGTGGGGTCTGGGACCCGGCCGCCACTGGGTTCAGAGGCGCATCGAGATAGGAGAGCGGGGTGCCGCCCGCAAAGATCCGGTTGGCCGCCCGAGCGACGATGGCTTCGGCATTGGCCGAGACGCGACGGGCCGCCTCAACCCGGAGCTGGCCGCTCTGGAAGAAGTTCGTGAGGTTGCTGAGCTCGCCCCCATCCGGGAAGCGGTCCTGCTGCTCCGCCTGACGGACGCTGGAGAGCGGCAGGGTGTCGTAGCGCTGAGGAGCAACCCTGCTGCTGCCGCTGCTGGCGGTCACAGTCATGGACGAAAGCGAACCTGGCCTGGGCACGTTACGGCTGGCCCTCTGGCCTCCTGGCAGGCCATGAACAAATGTTTGCAGCCCGTTGTGGGTTTGCTCGAGCGGCAAGGCCGGGACATGAAATGCTCGGCCTCAGCGGATCCACCTTCTGACCCGCTTCCAGCCCATGACTCAGGCCCCTGCTGATGCCGCCACCCCGGTGGTGAGCGACTTTTACGACCGCTTCCCCTATCCCGGGGATCCCCTCCAAGACGGCCCACCGCCCGGATACAACTGGCGCTGGTGCGTTGACGCTGCCTACTCGGCCAGCACCGGTGCCTTGCCTGCGGCCCGTTCGAGCGCTGAGCCCCTCAGGATTCTTGATGCGGGCTGCGGGACGGGGGTCAGCACGGACTACCTCGCCCATCTCAACCCGGGGGCAGAGATCCTCGCGGTCGATATTTCGCCGGGGACCTTGGAGGTGGCGCGAGAGCGCTGCCGGCGCTCCGGTGCCCTGGACCGAGCCCAGGTCCGGATCGAAAACAGGAGCCTGCTTGAGCTGGCAGGAGAGGGGCCGTTCGACTACATCAATTCCGTCGGGGTCTTGCACCATCTCCGGCAACCGGAGGCCGGGCTGAAGGCCCTGGCTGCGTTGCTGAAGCCCGGTGCCTTGCTGCATCTCTTCCTCTATGCCGACGGTGGCCGCTGGGAGATTCACCGCACCCAGCGGGCGCTCACGGCGATGGGCGTGGGGACCGGAGCGGATGGACTGCGGTTGGGGCG
>Ga0181594_10003247_pt1 | contig 14806 bp, 9 predicted proteins | sample 071ome_18_FD_145603 | JGI IMG/M metagenome (GOLD analysis project Ga0181594, IMG submission 145603) | Coastal salt marsh microbial communities from the Groves Creek Marsh, Skidaway Island, Georgia - 071413BT metaG (spades assembly) | ecosystem: Environmental > Aquatic > Marine > Intertidal zone... | reverse complement strand
CCCGTCAGCGGAGGTGAGCCCGTCAGCGGAGGTGAGCCCGTCAGCGGAGATGAACCTGTCAACGCAGCAGGAGCAGGCGAAACCGCTGAGCAGCTCGGGGGGGTGGAGGGTGAGCGAGGCGCCCCCTCAGCGCGCTCTCCCGAGGGCTGTCAGCAGGGGAGCGCAGACGCCACGAGGCTCCTGTGGCTCGCGCTCCTGTCCCTGCTCGCTGCGCGGAACCGCCCGATGAGGAGGCTCAGCCGATAAGGCGAGCGATCGCGCCGACTCGACGCAGGGCCTCATCGAGGTCAGCCTCGCGGAGATAAGGCGCGGGGCCAAAGCGGAGCGAGCGCCCACGCGCGTCGACAAAGACCCCCTCGGCGCGGAGGGCCTCGACCCAAGCCTGAGCGCGCTCCGTCTCCACCGCCACGAAGCCCGCCCGCTCCTCAGCCCGCTCAGGGCTCAAGATCTTAAAGTGCTGGGAGAGCCCATCGATGAGGCGCTGCGTCTGAGTTAAAGACAGCGCTCGCAGCGCGGCGGTGCTCATCCCCTGCTCCTCAAAAAATCGCGCGACGCGCGCAGCCCGATAGACTGAGCTCGGGTCAAAGGTGCTCCCCGCGAAGCGCTCAGCAGGCCGCTCACCATAGCGAGGCGCTTCACCCTGCCTCCTCGGCTCATGGAGGTGCGCGAAGTCGCTAAACCACCCTGTAAACAGGGGTCTCAAGCTGTCGCCTCGCGGGACGCGCAGCCAGCAGACCCCCTCGCCCCATTGAGCGTACTTATAGCCACCACCGCTAAGATAAACGACCTCGGGCTCAGCCAGTTCCTTGAGCGAGAGCGGGGTGATCATAAAGCTGTGATAGGCGTCTAAGAACAGCCTCACCTCAGCGGCGGCGCAGCGCGCGCTGAGCTCACTCAGCTTGGGTGTGACGCGTCCGTCTTGAAACATCACCGTGGAGCAGACAACCGCTGCGCTGCGCTCATCGAGCTCGGCGGCGAGCCGCTCAGCGAGGCTGTGAGCCGGTTGGGCCTCCACCCAGCTCACCTCGATCAGGCCCGCAGACTCGAGCGCCATAAGCTGTCGGTAGACCGAGTGAAACTCACCATCGGAGGCGATGATCTTAGGGCGCTGACGCAGCGGGAGCGCGCTTAAGAAGCGAGTGAAGAGCTCATGGGTGTTCTGAGCGAGCGCGAGCTCTGAGGGCTCAGCTCCCACCTCACGAGCGATCACGCTCTGAATAGAGCCGACCCGCTCAAAGACCGCTGACCACTTGTCATCCACGTGGAGCGCGGCGTCGGTAAAAGCCTCGAGGAGACCCTCACGGGCGACGTCGGGCCAAGCCTGATGAGAGTGGCCTGTCAGCAAGATCCTCTCGCTGCTCGTGGAACCCGAGCTTAAAAAATGTGTATAGTGTGGCCTCAAGGTCTCAGGGTCTAAGCTCATCTGAAGCCCTCCTTTGTCGCTATAATCGAGGCGCCCTCTGCGCCCCGAGCTCTCCCCAACGTACAGTCAACACGCAGCCACCTGTCAAGGTCTGCGCTCATTCAGAGAGTCGCCCGTGTCTCACGTCTCTAGCCTCACCCCCCTACAGCGCTCCGCTCACGAGCTCAGCGCTGCGCGCGCGCTCTCCCTAGCGCTCCTCCTCCTCTGTGTCACGCTCAGCGCTCCTCTCGGCGCTCAGCCCGCCGGAGACAGCGCCGGTTTCCCCGTTGAGGGAGATGAGGGGGGCTTCCCAACCGAGGAGGAGCAGGCGCCCTCCCAAGGCTCAGAGGAGGGGAGCCCCGCTCAAAAGGGAGCGCCCACCCCTCAAGAGGGCGCCAAGCCCGGCGCTGAGTTCAGCCCTGAACCGAGCGCTCAAGCTAAGGATGGAGAGCCCGCTCAAGCGCCCGAGGCAGAGGGCGCGCGCCGAGAGGTGACTGGTGAGAAGGCCCTCCCTAATGAGCGCGCGGTGATCAGGCGCCGCGCGCCGAGCCGCCTTGGCGCGACAGGGCTCGCGGAGGTGCTCTCTGCCGACACGGGTCCCCAAGGGACGCTCCGCCTGAGCCTCCAGCTCGGAGGCTTTAGATCAGAGGAGTTCTTGACCCCTGGCGTTGAGGAGCGCTTCGTCGGCACCCGCGCCAACTTCGCCTACACTCCCCACGAGCTCGTGGAGCTGTTCTTGAGCGCTCGTAGCCTCAGCCACACGAACCCCGCCACGAGCCCCACCACGATTCAGTCACAGGGTGACCTCAACATCGGAGCGAAGTCAGGGCGCTTTTGGGGCCACTTTGGCGCCGCCTTTGCGCTCGACCTCCAGACCTACAGCGCGCCTGATGGCTGGTGGGACCTCGGCGCGACGAGCGTCAATCTTCATGGGCTCTTGAGCTATGACCTCGCCCGCGGCGAGAGCCCCATCCCCTTTAGGTTCCTGTTCCACAGCCAGTACACCGTGGAGCGCTCTGAGGCCCTCTTTAGCGAGCTCCCTGAGCTCCCAAACCTCGTGCAAGAGTGGGCCTATCAGGCGGGCTACTACAACCGCCTCCACCTGCGCTTTGGCCTCGAGGTGCCCCTCGAGTATGTCAGCCCCTTTATTGAGTATCACATCGGGACCCCCTTCGAGGTCGAGATGCCGCGCATGGGTAAGTTCTCGCGCGTTTTTGCCTTTGAGTCGGTCCCACAGCACGTGAACCTAGGCCTTAGGGGCTTTATTATGGAGCACTTGAGCGCGGACCTCGTCGCGAGCCTAGGCATGAGCGACGCCCCCTTCACGGGGGTCCCCGCGACCCCACCCTGGTCGCTCTGGGGAGGGTTGAGCTACACCCTCGACCCTCGCCCTGAGGTGATTGAGCGCGAGGTCACGGTCACGCCACCTAAGCCTAAGCTGCCAGAGCCTAAGCCGCTCGGGACGCTCTTGAGCCTCACGATCACGAACCCTCAAGGGCAGGTGATCAAGGGCGCGACGCTCCGCTATCTCGAGCTCCCCGACAAGGCTCCCCAGCTCAGCGATGAGCGAGGCTTGATCAGCGGTTACCGCCTCAAAGCAGGCCGCGTCCTCATCGAGCTCTCAGCCGAGGGCTACCTCACGCGCCGCGTCGCGCTCAAGATCAAGCCCCAGCAAGAGGCCCTTAAGGGTAAAATTAAGCTCAAAGAGGACCCTCAGCAGCGCGCGGGGACCCTCCAGGTGACGCTCAGCGCTCAGGCGCTCGGTGAGCCAGATTCAGAGCTCCCCGAGGCCCTACAGGGCGCTCAGCTCTCGCTCAGCCTACATGGGCCGGAGCGCTACACTGGAGAGCTCAGCTTTGGGGGGGAGCCGAGTCGCTTTAGCGTTAAGCCGGGCGAGTATGCCCTGAGCCTCAGCCTCGCTGGTGAGCTCCGCTACCACAGCCTCGTGACGATCGGCGCAGGCGGTGAGCTGAAGCGCGTGATCAGCCCTTCGGACCTCATCGGCGAGAGCGCTGAGGGCTCTGGAGAGGCTAAGCCTAAAGGCAAGAAGGCCTCCAAGGGATCAAAAAAGGCCAAGCGCTCCAAGCGCTCCAAACAAAAGAAAACCAAGCGAGGCAGCGCCAAGCGCGGCTCAAGCGCGAGCTATGACAAGCAGCGTGGGCTGATTAAGACCCGAGGGAGCGTCAGCTTTAAGGGCGACGGCGCCCAGCTCAGCGCCCAAGGTCTCAAGCTCGTCGATGCGGTCGGCGCGCTCCTCAAGTCCACCCGCTCGATCAAGAGCGTGACCATTCAGGTACACACCCACAGCGTCGGTTCACGCGACGGCGATCGGGCCCTCGGGCAAAAGCGCGGCGAGGCCATCAAGGCCCGCTTACAAAAGGCTGGGGTCGCGAGCGCTCGGCTCAAAGTGAAGAGCTTTGGGAGCAGTCAGTCCATCGCCTCAAACATCACAAGCTCAGGTCGACGCAAGAACCAGCGCGTCACCTTTAAAGCCCAACCCTAAGGAGCCGAGCGATGATAGCACACAAAGATCAGAGCGCCCTCTGGAGCGGATTCATACGCCTACAGCGCGCCGCCCTAGCTCTCAGCTGGGCCCTGCTCAGCTTGAGCGCCTTAACGAGCTGTGGTCGCTCGGAGCTCAGCTGTGAGGCTCACTTCGACTGCGCGGCCGGTCAGGCCTGCGTCGACTCGAGCTGCGTCTCGGGGGAGCCCTGTGTAGAGGGGCTCTGCCCGAGCGACGCGCGCTGCATCGCGAACGTCTGCGTCGAGCTCACCCTCATCACCGATCAATGCGACGAGGAGCGCCCCTGCCCAGAGGGGCTCCTCTGCGTTGAGGGCCAGTGTGTCAGCGCTTGTGACGGCGGTGACTGCCTACCCTGCAGCGAGCGTGATGAGGGCTGTGGCCCCCCCATCTTGAGCTGTGAGGATGACGAGGGCTGCCCGCTCGGCTTGATCTGCGAGCAGGCGCGCTGCGTCGAGGGTTGCCGCGTCAACAGCCAGTGCGAGTCCGGGGAGGCCTGTGAGGAGAGCCGCTGTGTGGACCGGAGCTGTGGTGAGGGGAACCCTTGCCCTGAGGGGCTCATCTGTGATGGCGTCACCTGCGTGAGCTGCCTTGACGTCGCGCCTGGTGAGCCAGGCGCCTGTGAGGAGGGCTTCTCCTGTCGTGATGGTCGCTGTGAGCCGCTCCCTGAGTGTGACGCTGACCGGCCCTGTCCGCTTGGAGCGAGCTGTGTTGAGAACCGCTGCGTAGAGGCGCCCTCTTGTAGTCGAGACGCCGAGTGCCCCGCAGATCAGATCTGCGAGTTTGGGCTCTGTGTGCCTCCCCTCTGCACCAATGATCAACAGTGCTTACAGGGCGAGCAATGCGCTGGAGGGCGCTGCTTCCCCAGCGCGCAGTGCCGCTTCCCAGAGGACTGCCCACCCGAGTTCATCTGTGATCGAGGCGCTTGTATCTTTAGCCCCGATTGCATCCGAGACAGCGACTGTTTTGAGGGTGAGCTCTGTATCTTTAATCGCTGTCAACCGGCCACAGAGTGCGACGATCAGCGACCCTGCCCACCTGGGCTCTCGTGTCAAGCGAACGTCTGTCTCCCGAGCTTTGAGTGTCGCGCTGACATCGACTGCCCCCCCACCTCGCTCTGTATCGATGGCCTCTGCCTCACGGGCGCTTGTCGAGAGAGCTTCAACTGTAGCCCAGGCTTTGAGTGTGTCGATAACCTCTGCCGCCCCGCGCCAGAGTGCCGCGACGACCAAGACTGCCCCTTTGGGACGCGCTGCCAAGGCGAGCGCTGTATCTTTACGGGGGACTGCCGCTTTGATGTCGACTGCCAAGAGGGGGAGCGCTGCGTTGACAACCTCTGCTTACCCACAGGCTGTGAGAGCGGTGGGGCCTGCCCGCCAGGGACCCAGTGCGTCGATGATGTCTGCGCCCCCCTCAACTGTATGGGAGATGGAGACTGCCCGAGCCCGCTGAGCTGCGTGGCGGGGCGCTGCCTCGCCCCAGAGTGTGTCGTCAATGATGACTGCCCGATCGGCGCTGAGTGTCGTGGCGGGCGCTGCTTTACGGCGCCTCGCTGTATGGCAGACGCCGAGTGCTCACCCGGTGAGCGCTGCCTCAGCGGTCGCTGCCAAGCCCAAGGCTGCAGCGTCGACAGCGACTGCCGAGACGCAGAGCTCTGTGAGCTTGGGCGCTGCGTCGCCGCGAGCTGCGCGCTCGACTCTGACTGTGGTGTCGGCGTCTTCTGTATCGGCGGGCTCTGCATCCCCGATATCAGCTGTCAGAGCGAGCAGGACTGCCCGAGCGGGCTGCCTTGCATCAACGGTCGCTGCCGCCTCGGCTTTGAGTGTAGCGTCGACGCTGACTGCCCCCCTAACCTCGAGTGCATCTTTGGGGCCTGCGCTGAGCCGCCTCCGCTCGAGTGCCGCGCCGACAGCGAGTGTGGCCCTCGACAGCGCTGTGAGCTCGGCCAATGTGTAGGTGAGCCCGGCTGTCGAGTCAGCGCCGACTGTGGCCCCGGCTTTAGCTGTGATCAAGGGCGCTGCGTCGCGCTCGGCTGTGTCGCCAACAGCGACTGCCCCGCTCCCCTCGTCTGTGAGTCGGGTGACTGCGTGCCTCCCCTCGAGTGCGCTGTCGACTCAGACTGCGGCGCCGCTGAGGTCTGTCGCGCAGGCGCCTGTGTCTTTACGGGTGAGTGCCGCCTCGATGGCGACTGCCCCGCGAGCTTCTCATGCGAGAGCTTCAGCTGCGTCCCTTCGGGGAGCTGTGGACCCACGAACCCCTGCCCGAGCGGAGAGACCTGCGTCAATCGCATCTGCATCCCCGACGCAGGCTGTAACAGCAACAACGACTGCGCGGGCGGCGAGGAGTGCCGCTTTGGTCGCTGCGTCTTTACAGGAGAGTGCCGAGTCAACGCCGACTGCCCAGCGGGCCTCAGCTGCCAAGACTTCAGCTGTGAAGGCGCTAATGACTGCGTCAACTCGAGCGACTGTGAGGCGGGCTTCAGCTGCGTGCGAGGCGCCTGTATCTTTACGGGAGAGTGCCAAGGCAACAGCGACTGTGAGCAGGGCTCGAGCTGCGTCAACAACCTCTGTGTCGCGGCGGGTGAGTGTGGCGCGAGCCGCCCCTGTCCTATCGGAGAGCGCTGCCTCGACGGGGTCTGTCAGCCGAGCTCGGGCTGTCGCGTCAACGCCGACTGCCCCGCGCTGAGCTCCTGTATCGCGGGTGAGTGTGTCCAGAGCGGGCGCTGTGATCGCGACAGCGACTGCCCAAGTGGGCAGGTCTGTGACAGCCTCAATGACCGCTGCGTGCTCGACACCTCCTGCGCCAATGACGCGCAGTGCGTCCCGCCCCAAGAGTGTGTCGGTGGCCTCTGTCGTGACGTGAGCGCCTGTGTGCGCGACAGCGACTGCGCCCCCGATCAATACTGTGAGCAGAGCTCGAGCCAATGCCTCCCCCGCCCCGACTGCTTCGCCGACCGTGACTGCTCTCAAACGGAGCGCTGTGACCAAGGCAGCTGCGTCCCGACCTCTTGCACCCAAGACAGCGACTGCGGCGCTGAGTCTGAGTGCGTCGCGGGGCGCTGTATCCCAACGCTGTTCTGTAACGGAGACGGAGACTGCCTGATCCCCGGCACGAGCTGCGTCAACGGGGTCTGTGAGGTGCCTAACGGCTGCCAGAGCGATCAAGAGTGTGGCCCCTTCCAGGCCTGCGTCGCGGGGGCCTGTATCCCCGCCCCCCCTCCGATCTGTGAGCGTGACGATGACTGCTTTGGCCCGCTCGTCTGCGAGTTTGGGCTCTGTGTACCCGACCAAGGCTGCAGTCGAGACAGCGACTGCCCGACCGGGCAGGTCTGTGAGGCGAGCGAGTGCGTCGTGCCCTCTAACCTCTGCCGGCTCGACAGCGACTGCCAGAGCGGTCAGATCTGTGAGGAGGGTAGCTGCGTCGTCGCTCCTGCCTGTGTCGTGGCCAATGATTGCCCGCTCGGTCAGGTCTGTAGTGGGGGCCTCTGCCTCGCGGGCTGCGTGAGCTCTGATCGCTGCCCTGATGGTCAGCGCTGCGTCAACAGGCAGTGTCAAGACATCACGAGCGGCTGCGCGGGCGACCAAGACTGCGCGGCGGGTCAGCTCTGTAACCGCGACACGGGGATGTGCGTGACCGCGGAGTGCCTCAACGACGCGGGCTGCCCGAGCGGCCAGGTCTGTGAGAACCGGAGCTGTGTGCCTGCCCCTGGCTGCGCGACCTCGCTCGACTGCCCTGAGGGTCAGCTCTGCCTGAGCGGGCTCTGCCAGCGCAGCGATCGCTGTGAGCCGAGCGTTGGGCTGACGAGCGTGAACCTCAGCCAGCTCGGCCAAGCGATCCAGTTCGACACCAACACCTCTGGGGCCCCCGACCGCTACCAAGCCTCCTGTGCTGGCGGGGCGAGCGGGGGTGAGGCGATCTTCGAGGTCAACGTCACCCGCGCGGGTATACTCGTGGCGAACATCGAGGAGGCCAACTATGACACCGCGCTCTTTATCCGCTCGAGCTGTGAGTCGAGCGGGAGCGAGCTCGACTGTAATGACGACTTCAACGAGCTCCTCTCGCGCCTCGAGGTCAACGTCCTCAGCCCCGACGTCTATTATGTCTTCGTAGATGGCTACTCAGGCGACAGCGGCTCCGGGCTCATCAGCTTGAGCCTCGAGCCCCTCAACCGCTGCGTCCAAGACAGCGACTGCGACACAGGCTTCTGCGAAGCGGGCGTCTGCGCTCCCCCAGAGTGCTTTGGGGACTTTGACTGTGACAGCGGGATCTGTCAGGACGGCCGCTGCCTCCCCGGCCTCCGCTGCTTTGATGACATCGAATGCCCGAGCGGTCAGATCTGTGAGGCGCGCAGCTGTGTGGAGGGTCAATGCGCCCGCGACGCCGACTGTGGCGCCAACCAGATCTGTGAGGCCTCGCGCTGCGCGCGCCCCGAGTGCCGCCGCGACTCCGACTGCCCTGCAGGTCAGGGCTGTGACACAGGTCGCTGCGTGGCAGGCTGCGTCGTCGACGCCGACTGTGGCGACTTCGCGATCTGTGAGGCGGGCGCCTGTCTTGAGGTCGAGTGTGTCCGTAATGACCAATGCCTCGCCGGTGAGAGCTGTGAGGGTGGGCGCTGCGTACCGAGCGGTGGGGGAGGAGGCAATGGGCAGATCGGGGACCCCTGTGACCTCGACGCCTCATGCGACTCGAGCTTGATCTGTGAAGGTGCGCAGTGCGTGAGCAGCGATGGTCGCTGCGCTGAGCCCACCGACTGTGAGGGCGGAGGCGCCTGCTTGAGTGGCAGCTGTCTGCCCGCGCCGAGCTGTCAGAGCTCCGCCGATTGCAGTGAGTTGCTGCCCCTCCCTATCCCCTTGATCTGCCAAGGAGGGAGCTGCCGCTCGCTCATCTCTCAGTGCCAGCTCAACAGCGACTGCGGCGCGGGGCAGAGCTGCCTCTATGGGCTCTGCGCGCCGATCCCCGCCAACGAGTGTCTGCGAGACAGCGACTGTGGCGCCGGTGGGCGCTGTGAGGGCGGCAGCTGTCAGTAATGGGGGGGGGGATCAAAGGCTGGGCCTAAGCCCTCTGGGTCCTGTTCAGCCTCCGCGCGCTTCTTGAGGAGCTCGAGCTCCTCTCGGAGCTTGGCGATGACCTTGTGGAGCTCATAGACCTGATCGCTCAGCTCTTGGCTGAGGCGCTCTTGGAAGGCAGAGCGCAGCTCAAGGCCCTTGACGCGAGCTTGCAGCTCATCGGCGGGCAGTGGTGTAGACTGTGTAGGCTGTGTAGGCTCGCTCATCGAGTCCCCCTCTCCGTTCGGTTCATGGTATAGCTTAGGGCACACATCATGAGAGGAGCACAGGGTGCGTTCAAGGGTCATCAGCTACACCGTGAGCCTCATCACGCTCTGCGCGCTCCTCGTTGAGCGCCCCGCGCGCTTAGAGGCTCGCCCTAAGACTAAGTGGGAGCGCCAAGCTGAGCAGCTCGAGCGCGTCCGCGCCCTCAGGAGAGCTAAGCGCCGCGCTCAGCGATACCGAAAGGCTGAGCGAGCCTATCAAGCGGCGGGAGCGCGCGAGAGGGCGGGGCTCATGAAGACCCTCGTCGAGATCGATGAGGCTAAGGCCCTCAAGCTGATCAGCGCGGCGCTCAAGCAGCGCGAAGACATGACCCTCAGGACCGACGCCCTCCTCGCCCTGCGCGTAGCTCAGCCCGGCGCGCTTAAGACCTTAGTGATCAAGTCCATGCTCAGCCCTTATGTGTATGAGCGCAAGGCCCTCGCGCAGCTCCTGACGAGCTGGGGTAAGGAGGAGGGCGAGGCGGGGCTGCGCGAGCTCGCCCTCGACAAGAGCGTGAGCGTCCGGCGTATGGCGCTCGAGGGGCTCAGCGAGGTAGGTGGGGGACTCGAGCTCTTGAGGAGCTACGCCCTCGACGCCCTCGATGAGGGGACCGCGATGGTCTCGGCCAGAGCGTGGGTCGACAGCGAGCGTGAGGGGCGTGGTCAACAGGCGGAGCGGATCAAGATTGAGCTGGCGCTCCTCGGCTCGAACTTTCGGGAGGCGCGCACGATCGGCGTAAAGCGACTCATCCAAGAGGGGGAGGCGGCCTGCGCCCCGCTCACCGAGGCCACCTTCGCCGAGCGAGGGGAGCGCGAGGCCCTCGACCAAGCGAACCTTGGGCTCTGGTCGAGCTGCCAAGGCCACCTGCTCAATCAGGCGCTCAGCGGCAGCCCCCATGATAAGGTCACGCTCTTTGAGGGGGTCGCGCGCTGGGGCGTACAGAGCCCTAAGCTGAGCCGGCTCATCGGGCAGCAGCTCAAGCACCCATCGGCTGAGGTGCGGGTCGCGCTCGCTCATGCGACGAGCCGAGCCGATGAGGCCCCTCTGCGCTTCGAGCGCCTCGATCAGCTCCGGCTCGACCCAGAGGTCACGGTCCGCTGCGCGGCCCTTGAGGGGCTGATCCCCCCGCCCCAAGAGGAGGAGTCACGAGCGCTCACCCTCCCCTCAGCGCTCAAGGAGGAGCTGATCAAGCAGCTCAGTGAGGAGCTTAAGGCGCACATCCCCCAACCTCAGCCCGAGCGGGCTTGGCTCGTCTGTAGCCTTGAGGCGATCGCGCGCCTCGGCTCAGCCGACTTTGATGTCCTCTTAACGAGGGCCTACACCGCGTGGCGACGCTCGATCATCAACGGCCCCCTCAGGCGCAAGCTCGTAGAGGCGGCCACGCGCTCCCCAGGGCCCGCCAAGCTCGAGGTGCTCATGGAGGGGATGCTCGACCCCGACCCCGAGGTGAAGCGTCTCTCCGAGGAGGCCTTGAGGCGACGCCCAAGGTGAGGCAGAGTGTGTCGGCTCAGCCTCTTGTATCAGCCTCTTGTATCGGCTCAGCCTCTTGATTAAAGCCGAGGTGCTCTATGCTCTCTATCGTCTTATGGCAGTCCTTCCATCGACTCATCGCGGGCGCGTTATTCTTAATCGCCTTTACGATCTTTTTGCCCAACGAGATGATCTACCGTCAGCTCTGGGGGGCGCTGATCGGCCTGCTCGCGCCCCTGCTCGTGCTCGGGCGCCGCGCCCAGCTCAAGCGAGCCGCTTATGACAAGTTCTCGCGGACCCTCAAGCACCCGAGGCGCTGGGAGCTGCAGGGGATCTTCCCCTCACTGACGATCATCGCGCTGTGGTCGATCGCGGTGGGCCGCACCAACCTGCGAGAGGCTGTGATCTACTTCAGCTGGTACTTGATGTGCCTGATGATCGGGGAGCTCTTTGATGTGAGGCGCGAGCGGCTCGGTGAGGCTTGGGCCTACACCGCCCTGTGCATCCTCGCCCTGATCTCAGCCCCGCTCTGGGGCGCGCTGTGGTTTGGGGTCACCCCGCTCAGCCCATGGGTCGCGAGCCTCTCGCTCGGCCTCAACCCAGTTTTCTCGGCCGCCGCGAGCTTAGGACACAGCGTCTTACAAGAGCCCATCCTCTACCGCTACACTCTCAGCGGGCTCGTAGAAGTACGGACCCTCGCGTGGTGGCTCGCGCCGCTCTTTTACCTTACCTTGAGCCTCATCCTCCTAGAGCTTATCACCCGCTCTCCGCTCAACACCGAGGCGCGGCGCGGCATCTACTAAAGTCGAGCGCAGCGCTCAACTTATCCTCCCTAAACACAATTCAAACACTCCCAAGCACTCCCTAGACCTCATGGAGATCACATGAGACAGCTCAAAGCCCGCGCCTCGCTCTCGCTCAGCGCGCTCTTCGCCCTCTGCTTGATGGCGCCCCTCTCTCTCTCCGCTGAGCCCGCTCAGCCCAAGACCCAAGCCACCGCAGGAGCTCAGCCCACCCCGGCCTTAGACGCGGCACTGCTTGAGAGCGCTAAGAAAAGCGTGGACCGTGGGCTCCGCTTCCTCAAGGCGCAGCAGGCGAGCGATGGCTCATACGGGCAGCACGTGGGGCTCACCGCGATGACCCTCATCGCCATGGCCGAGAGCCACCGCGCCTATCGGCTCGACGACGGCCCCTTTATCGCCCGCGCCGCTGAGTGGCTCGCGGGGCAGGCGCGCGCCGACGGGGCGATCAGCGGCGAGGCCACCCCCACCTATAACACCGCGCTGGCGATTATGGCGCTGCACGCCCTCGACCCCCAAAAGTACCGCGCCCAGATCGAGGGGGGCCAGCGCTTCTTGGCACACTTCCAGACCGATGAGGACCATCAATACCAGCGTAAAGATAAGTATTATGGCGGGATCGGCTACGGAGGAGACGAGCGCCCCGACCTCTCCAACCTCCAGTACGCGCTCGAGGGCCTCAAGAAGACTGACTTTGACCCTAAGAGCGACGTGTGGGCCAAGGCGGAGCTCTTTGTGAAGCGCTGCCAAAACTACACCGAGGACGCCGATGAGGACGAGCTTCAGCGCCCTTGGGCGACCAATGATGGCGGCTTCACCTATGAGCCCGGTGGGAACCGAGGCACCCACAGCTACGGGGCCATGACCTTCGCGGGGCTCAAGAGCCTTATGTTTACGAAGCAGCGCGATCGGCAAGACCCCCGCGTCAAGGCGGCTTGGGGCTGGATCCAGCGCAACTATGACTTCAACACCCACCCTGGTGTCGGCACCACCGCCTACTACTACTACCTCCAGACCGCCGCGAGCGCCCTTGAGGCTTATGGGCAGGCGGTGGTCCCAGGTGGAGAGAGCCCCCGCCGCTGGGCGGCCGACCTCATCTCTAAGGTCATCTACCTCCAAAAAGAGGACGGCTCATGGAAGAATGATGACCGTAAATACTGGGAGGGCAACCCGCTGCTCGTCACCGCGCGCGCCGTGATCAGCGTCAACCACGCCATGAGGGCGAGCGGCGCTCAGTGAGCGAGGCCCGCTCAGCCCCTCAACTACTGAGCGGCGCGCAGCGCCTCGAGCTCTAAGAGCGCCTCCCCCTCGAGGGCGATGAGCCGCCCTGAGTCATCGAGGGTGAGGCCGAGCTGGCCCGAGCTGAGCTGCTTAAAGCCCTCATGATCGACCTCGATAAAGTCAACGCTCTGCCCGCTCTGAAAATAAAAACGCTTGGGGCCTGGAGCGGGGAGCGGGCGGCGAGCGCGCTTGAGGAGCTTTTGGATCGCCTCATGACGCTCCTGTGGGTCCGCAGGCACCTTAAAGCTCGGCTTAGGCTTGCGCTGCTCCTGACGACCCTGACGGCCTCCACGACGCTGAGCGTCACGGCCTCCACGATCAGCTGAGCCCCTCTTGTCTGAGCCCCTCTTGTCTGAGCCCCTCTTATCTGAGCCCTGAACCTGAGGGCGACCTCGCCCCCAAGCGGGCTCAGCGGCCTCTTCAGTGGGGTTAAAGCCTAACTTGATCAGCTGGTCCTTGAGCGTGCTCACCGTGACCTCCTCGAGTCGAGCGCTGTACAGTAGATATAAAAAAACCCGACCCCCCGCTGAGGACCAGGTGAGTGGGCGATACTGGATTTGAACCAGTGACTTCTACCGTGTGAAGGTAGCACTCTACCACTGAGTTAATCGCCCGACGAGTGGATAAGTAGCGCGAGGATCGGGCGAGGTCAAGCACTATGAGGCCAAGAAATCTCAGCGCGACGCTCGCGCAAGCGATGCTAAGCTCTAGCCTGATGTGCTACACCCTCTGCCAAAGTGAACGACAGTCAAGGGGAGCCGCCTCATGATCAGCCCAATGAGCGCCCACATCAAAGCCCTGCGCCCGCATCAATGGGTCAAGAACGCCTTCGTGCTTATGCCTGTGATCTTCGCGGGTAAGATGAGCGACAGCGCCGCTTTGAGCGCGGCGGGCCTCGCCTTTGTGGCCTTTAGCCTCTGCGCGAGCGCCATCTACCTGCTCAATGACAGCATTGACTATGAGCGGGACCAGAGCCACCCCAAGAAGCGCCTGAGGCCGATCGCGAGCGGTCAGGTGAAGCGCTCGGTCGCGGTGCTCATGTCGCTCGTCAGCGTGGCGGTGGGGCTCGGCGTCGCCTGGCAGCTCAACAGCACCACCATGATCACGATCATCGCCTACGTGATCATGAACATCGCCTACTCGCTTGGCCTCAAGCACCTGTTCTTGATCGACCTCTTTATGATCGCCATCGGCTTTATCTTGAGGGTGAGCGTAGGCGCCTTCGCCATCGAGGTCAGCCTCAGCCCTTGGCTGCTGCTCTGCACCCTCTTTATCGCGCTCTTCTTAGGGCTCTGTAAGCGCCGTCACGAGCGGGTCAGCCTCGGCGAGGAGGCGGCGGCGCACCGCAGCATCCTCGCGCACTACAGCCTGCCCTTCCTCGACCAGCTCATCCTCATCACGAGCTCAGCGACGGTGATGTGCTACGCGCTCTACACGATCGACCCATGGGTCTGCGCGCGGCTCAACACCAACGGCCTCCTCTTAACGATCCCGCTCGTCCTGCTCGGCATCTTTAGGTACCTGTCACTGGTCTATCAAGGTGGTGAGGGCGGCTCACCCACCCAGCTCGTCCTCCGAGATCGGGGGATTCAAGTGATCGTGCTCCTCTATTTAGGGCTCAGCGTCGGGCTCATCCAGAGCCAAGCTCACCTCAAGCTGACCCCAAGCGCGCTCCCAATAGACAAGGCTCAAAGCGCAGCGCCGAGCGATGGTCAAGCGGCTCCCACACAGCGTTAGAGGCCGCCTCCAAGAGTCTTCTCTCTGAGCACGATCTACTGCGTCCCTGACATACTTGAGCGCTGTCAGTCTCCGTCCGCCAAAGGCTCTGCTTTTGTCTAGAGGAGTTAGAGCTTTAGAGTGGAGGGGGTGAGGCATATAGTTGACTTAACGCACCCCTTGTATATACTTAGGTGTATATACAGCTGATCATGCTTCGAAGGAGCTCATCATGGAGACGATCAACAGCAGAGTGTTTATGAGCGGAAACAGCCAAGCAGTGAGGATCCCTCAACGCTTCAAGCTT
>Ga0181594_10003244_pt1 | contig 14817 bp, 10 predicted proteins | sample 071ome_18_FD_145603 | JGI IMG/M metagenome (GOLD analysis project Ga0181594, IMG submission 145603) | Coastal salt marsh microbial communities from the Groves Creek Marsh, Skidaway Island, Georgia - 071413BT metaG (spades assembly) | ecosystem: Environmental > Aquatic > Marine > Intertidal zone... | reverse complement strand
TGGATGCCGACCCGGAGCAGGTGCAGGATTTGCTAAGCGCCTGGACCGACTGGACGGACCTGAACAATCTCGAGGGGCTCAATGGCGCTGAAGAGGATTACTACCAGTCCTTGGAGCCCGGCTACTCTCCGCGTAACAATCCCGAGCTGGATACCGTGGAAGAGATCCTGCACATCAGGGGCTTTGCCGAGCTGCTGGAAGGGGTCAATCTGGAGGCTGCGTTCACCATTTACGGCAACAACCGCACCGTGAATCTCAACCTCGCCACCCGGGAGGCCATGGCCCTGCTGCCCGGGCTCGACGAGGAGCTGATCGAGAACATTCTGGCGTTTCGCGAGTTTGAGGACATCAACAATCGCGCTGAGGTCGGAGAGATTGTGCCGTTCGAAAACCTGCAGGAGCTCTCCGCGTGGATCGGCACCAACACCTCACAGATCTACTCAGTGTATGTCTATCCCGGGGCTGCCCTGAGCGAAGCGCAGCAGCTGGCACTCGAGGAGACTCAGGAATTTGTCAATCGGGACCCGGTCACGCAGGCCTACATGGAGGTGGTCGAGGCCCGTGCCCACACCACCCTGCCCCGCCTGTACAAGGTGGACCCTTACGGTTACCTGCCGGACACAGCGCCGCCGCGGGTGTATCCGGAAGATTATCTGTTCGATGCTCAGTAGTCAGTGGCAGTAGCATTGACAGTGGCTTTCGGGGCGGTGCGGCCAATGAGAACCGGCGTGACCGAGAGAGACGGAGAGACCAAGCAAGAGAGATCACGGGAGATCAAGCGAGACGGAGTGATCGAGAGAAACCAGGAGAGACCAGAAGAGACCGACAGAGACAGAGTGACCCAGAGAAGCACAAGGAGTCTCAGGCAGGACAGACTCAGAAACAATAATCACCCTGAGACAGACAAAAAGAGAGACAATCCGGTAAAGACTCCCGGGGTTTTCTTGAACAGCGCAGATCAGGCTGTGAACGCGGCAAACCGTCAGCCTCAGAAATACGCATAATCACCCGAAGGCAGTCTGAAAGAGAGACAGTCCGGTAACGACGCCCGGGGTTCTCTTGAAAAGCGCAGGTCGGGCTGTGAATGCGGTAAACCGTCAGCGCTGCCGCGAGACCTGCCAGTCCGCGGCCATGGCAATCGGCCCCACCCCCTTGTTGGCTTTGACCGTCAGCTGTTTGCTGAACTTGGTCTCATACCACAGCAGACCGGTTTCATCTGCCAGTCCGCACAGCACATAGAACTCGCCGACCCGCATGGCGAAATTCTTCACCACCAGCGAGACCGTGAAGCGATCGCCTTTCTTGAAGGGCCCTTTCTCCACGCCTTCGACGTCGGTGGTGAAAAACGAGGCCATGGGTTCTTCGGCCGACTTCATGAGAGCAAAGCCGAAGGTGGCCTGGTCGACGTCGTTCAGCACTTCGACCTCCATCTCCAGCGTCACATCGGACAGCGCTTCCAGTTCGTCAAGCACCTTGCCGTCGCTGTCTTTCACCGCGAGTGAATTGATCCGGCAGTCCTGGGTCGGGCTTTCCTGCTCCTGCTCGGCCTGTTCCAGCGCTGCAGGCAGGTCATCGCGGATGGTGTTGTAGGATTTCTTGTTGTTGCAGAAATCCTCGTAGTGACCGACCACTTTGTCGCTGTCACCCATCTCCCTGATCTTGCCCTTGTCGATCCAGATGGCGGTGTCGCAAAGCTCCTGAATGTGGAACATGGAGTGGCTGCAGAACACCATGGTTTTCTGCTCGGCGCGAAACTGGTTCATGCGTTCGACGCACTTGCGCTGAAACGCCATGTCGCCCACCGACAGCGCTTCATCAATGACCAGGATATCCGGCCTCACCATGGTGGCAATGGAAAACGCCAGCCGCACGTACATGCCTGATGAATAGGTTTTGACTGGTCGGTCAATAAAGTAATCCAGCTCGGAAAATTCGATGATGTCTTTTTCCAGCTCGGCAATATTGTCGTCGGGCACCCCCAGCAGCGAGGCGTTGAGATAGATGTTGCGACGACCGGTAAATTCGGGATGAAAGCCGGCGCCCAGCTCCAGCAGCGCGGCGACCTGCCCGTTCAGCTGTACCGTGCCGCTGCTCGGCTGCAGGGTGCCCACCAGCAGTTTCAGCAAAGTCGATTTACCGGCGCCATTGTCGCCGATGATTCCGAGGCTCTTGCCGTCCGGCAGAGCAAAGGAAATGTCCGACAGCACGTGGTAGAGCTGATGGCGCGGTTTGCGCAGGATGATCTCCCACAGTCTGTCCTGCGGACTGTCGTAGATTTTAAAGTCCTTGTGCAGGTTGCTGACGGTGATGCGCGGCGTGTCCATCTACAGCACATCTCCGAAGGCGTGCCGGATGCGCATGAACAGCCAGCCGCCGACGCAGTAGCTGATCAGCGCGGTGGGCACGATGATCGTCAGATGAGTCAGGCTGACTTCGCCGAGCAGCACGATCTCCCGGTACAGGTTGATGAAGCTGTGCATGGGGTTCAGCAGAAACAGGTCCCGGACACCCTCATCCCGGATCATCGAGATGGGGTAAATCACCGGCGTGAGAAAAAACCAGATGGTGACGCTGAGCAGTACGATTTGCTGCAGATCCCGTAAAAACACACACAGGGCAGACAGGACTGCCACCAGCCCCAGAGTAAACAGGAACTGCAGCGCAAAAATCACCGGGATCAGCAGCCAGGCGACTGAAAATAGACCCTGGGTGGCAAGGTATCCCAGCAGCAGGCCGAAGCCGATGGCATGGGTTAGGTAGGGCACCGCCGCGCCAACCACCGGCAGCACCTGCACCGGAAACATTACCTTAGTAATCAGTGGTGCCTTCTCCAACAGCAGGCCAGTGGATTTGCTGAGCGCCTCGGCGAACGCGAACCAGGGCAGATAACCTATCATCATGAACAGCACAAAGCGGGTCTGGCCGAACTCTTCCGGCGCGCGTACCTGAAAAATATAGCTGAACACGAAGGCGTAGATGATGATGTGCACTACCGGGGTCAGAAACAGCCACAGCCAGCCTCCGATGGAGGCGGTGAACTGTCCGAAGAAATCCTGCCGTGTGAAGTTGTGAAACAACCGGTAGTGTGTCACTGGCGTGAATAGCCATTGTCGCAGCAGGGTGAAAAACATGGGTAGTTCGGGAATTCTTGGTCGGGCCGCTATATTCCGGCCGACGTGGGCCAGTCAGGTGGAATCTTGGAATCGCATTTAACCACGAACCGTCCTAGAAAGGCTAAAACTCATGCCGCTGAGCCTTTATACTCAGGGCTTAGAATTCGAAGCCTCAGTATCATGCCTCTGAACCCTGAACATATTCTCGTGCCCTTTGCGCCGGCTGCCCTTCCGCCCGGGCCTTGGTTGGTGTTTGCTCCGCACGCCGATGATGAAACCTTCGGCATGGGTGGCAGTCTTTTAAAGGCCAGCAAGAACGGGGTTGAGACACACGTCATTGTCTTGACAGATGGCGCATTGGGAGGAGACAGAAATGACCTCGTGCGTATCCGCCAGCAAGAAGCAAGAGCGGCTGCGCAAATGCTGGGCCTGCGAAGTCTTGAGTGTTGGACTGAGCCCGACCGCGGGCTGGAGCAGAGCGACGGGCTGGCCGATCGGATTGCAGCGACAATTGTAAGGCTGGCCCCGGTCAGTGTCTTTTTTCCGGGGCCCCTGGAAATTCACCCGGACCATAGGGCCGCTGGTTTTGCGGTTTGGGAGGCCCTGCAGCAGGTTTACCAACAGAACGAAGGCAAGCCACTTGCTATTGCTTATGAGATAAGTGTTCAAAATCCGATAAATTTCTGTATCGATATTACTGCAGAGAGGGAAAAGAAAGAGGCCGTGATGGCGTTGTATGCCAGCCAGAACAGCGAGAACAACTACCCCGAGCTCGTGCTCGCACTAAACAAGACTAGAACCTTGTCCTTGCAATCAGAGATTGAATACGCGGAAGGATTCTTCCAGTTCAGCGAAAAGGACCTAAGTGTTTCGCTACGGGAGATGACTTATCACATGATCAAACTTTATCAATAAGTCTCAGTGACTTGTCTTTTTGGGTTGGAAGTTAATAGAGGCTCCGTATGCGTTTCATTACGCGTCAGGTGGCACCATTAATCGACTAATTTCAGTTAGATCACCTGCGTTCAGAGTTCCAGCTTCACGTTTGAGCGTCAGTAGAGCAATAATTTGCTCATAACGGGCGCTTTGAAAATCACGCTCGGCCTGGAATTGATCGCGAAGCGCATTTAGCACATCAACGTTTGTGACCGTACCTAGCTCGAAACCCTGCTGTGCCGCTTCAGAGGAGAGGCGAGTGGAATCCATCAATCGCTCGGCTGCATCGGTAAGCAAAACGGAGGACTGAACTTGCAAGAAAGCCGATCGTACATTGGTGCTCGCGTCCAATTCAGTCTGAAGTAACTCACTCTCTGCAATGTTCCGCTGAGCGCGAGCCTCACTTTCACGTGCACGGTTGGCGCCGCCAGCATATATTGGAATCGTAATGTCTACGCCAATAAACGTGTTGTCGGTATCTCCTAGAAATCTGTTGTCGAATCCGACGTTTGATTCCTGTCTGGTCGCAAACAAATTCACGCGAGGCATGTATGCGCCCTTACTTTCTGAAATACCTTCCTCCGCTGCATTCAGGGCATAGCGGCGGGCCCTGATTTGTGGATTATTTCTTTCAGCCATACTGATCCAGAACTGCATGCCGTTGTCCAACCCTGGTAGCTCTGATTCGTCAGGGAGCAGATAGATATTGCCTACCTCTACACCGGAAATTGCTCTCAATCTCTCCTGAGCAATAGCAAATTCCGCTTGGAGGCGAAGTTGCTCGGCTTGAACGGCGGCTAGGCTCGCTTCAGCTTGGCGAAGGTCGGTTATTTGAGCCAGTTGTAAACTAAAGAGACTCTGAATTTGATTGAGTTGATTTTCGACCGCCTCGAGTTCTGCGCCTATCGACGTGAGTGAGTCCTGCGCAAGTAGGACTCCAAGATAGCGCTCAGCCACCTCGGTGAGAATAACCGACAACTCATAGTAGTATTCAGCCTCAAGTTGATTTTCGATCTGAGTTGCACGGCGACGGGCTGCGAATGCTTGCCAATTGAAAAGCACCTGCTGAAAACTAACTGAGAAACGTTCACCATCGAACTCTTCAGAAATAGGCTGCCCGAACTGACTAAATGAGTTTCGGGCGTTATCTGTGAAGTTTGCATTTGCGTTGATTTGGGGTTGAAGCTGACCCTCCGCCTGGCGCTCTCGGGCGCGGCCAATATTGAGGCCTTCTTCTGCGATGCGTAAACGCGGGCTGAAATCGATTGCGGCGCCGAAAAAATCTTCCAGAGATTCTCCAACCACTAACCCGCCCGGCCCGGTATCAGCAGCGTAAGCGATTGACTGGAAAGCAAACAGTCCGGCGCAGGCTACAGGCAGTAGATGCTGCAATTTCATGGCGTTAGTCTTCGTTAAAACTGCGGGCCACAGCATTTGACAGAGGCTTGAACAAATACTGCAAGAGTGTTCGGGATCCGGTGTTTATATAGACCTCTGCTGGCATGCCGGGCAAGAGGGCCATGCCCCCTAGTTCTTCAAGGCTGTCAGGATTCACCTGGACTCGTGCCAGATAATATGACGCCCCAGTCGCTTCGTTCGGAAGGGCGTCCGCCGACAAAGATAGCAGGGTGCCGAAGATCGTTGGGGCCCTGCTACCGAAGGTTGAGAATCGGATTCGAGCCTCCTGTCCTTCAGAGACCCGATCAATGTCGATTGGGTTGACGCTAGCTTGTATTATGAGTTCATCGCTTTCAGGTACGATTTCAGCTATTGCTGAACCTGGCCCGATCACGCCGCCAATTGTGTGGACTTGCATTCCATTTACCAAACCCGAGTCTGGCGCTCGGATAATCGTGCGACTCACTACATCGCGAAGTGCAGTCAGGCGTTCTTCAGAGTCTTTGATCGCGGTCTGAACCTCGCTCAACTCGGCTACTACCTCATTCTGGAAATCACTCAGTTGCTGCAGGATTTGTAACTGGGTCTCTCCAATTTGCACTTCAGTTGCGGCGATGTTCGCAGACAATTCGGCGGCTTCTCCCGAAGAAGTAGCGAAGTTTCTCTCGATTTGCCGAAGTTGCGTTTTCTCGGAGAACCCTTGATCTAAAAGAGTTTGAGTATCTGCAAGCTCTTCTTCAAAAGATTGGGCCAGCATTTCTTTGGTCGTGCGTAATGCTTCGAGCCCTACAACTTGGCTTTTCAGTTGCTCTACCCTCTGTTCCAGAATTTGTATGCGCCCTTCATTTGCCGCTTTGCGTGCATTGAAAACTTCGTTCTGGGCTTCAACCTCCTGTGCGGCATTTGCGCTTGATAGCGCCAGTTGAGTCGGATAGGAGACCGTTTCCGACCCATCGCGTTCGGCGATGAGGCGAGCCTCTTTCATCTTGAGCGCAATGAATTGGCTGTTCACGATCTCGAGCGAAGTTTTGGGTTGAGTATCATCCAAGATCAGTAATGGCTCGCCTGATTCCACTGGATCGCCGTCTTGGGCAAGAATGTCGGCAACAATGCCGCCTTCGAGGTGCTGTACCACTTTTTTGTAAGATTTTACTGTAACCGTTCCCAGCGCGAACGCAGCTCCATCCAGCGGTGCTATCGCAGCCCACAAGCCAAAAACACCGAATACAACAACAAGCAATATGAGGCCGAACTGCTTTGGAGCTTCCATGCTACTGAGGTCGTCGGGCCCTAGCGATGGTTCTTCAGAGTTGGCTATCTTTAATTCCATTATTTTTACGATCCCAGCTTCGGTGATGGTCTCGGCACGTTAGCTGGACCCATAAGTTTTGAAAGTACTTCCTGCTTATCTCCAAAATTAATCGCTGCACCTTCTTTCATTACCAATATTTTATCGACGCACTGAAGGATCATAGTCCTGTGCGTGATTACTACTATGGTGCAGCCCTGAGATTTTATATTACGGAGGCACTCGACCAGTTGCTTCTCGCCCTGATCATCAAGATTCGAGTTCGGCTCATCGAGCACCAACAACGCAGGCTCTCCATATATCGCGCGAGCAAGGCCTATTCGTTGTCTTTGCCCGCCCGATAAAACGCCTCCGGCGCCACCAATCAGGGTATCGTATCCGTTGGGTTGGCTAAGAATCATTTCGTGCACCCCAGCTAGCCTGGCGGCCGCCACTACTTTCTCAGATTCCGTGTCTCGAAATCGCGCGATGTTCTCAGCGATCGTGCCGTCAAAGAGCTCGATATCTTGGGGTAGATAGCCAATGTAGGGGCCGAGCTCTTCTCTATCCCATGTTGAAATATCTGCCCCGTCAAGTCTCACCTTGCCCATCTGGGCTGGCCAGATTCCGAGAATTGATCTGGCGAGCGTTGACTTTCCGGAGGCGCTTGGACCCACGATGCCCAGCGCCTTGCCCGCTCCAAGCTCAAATGACACTCCACGAACCACTATAGTTCTCGAGCCCGGGGGTGCGACTGATACCTGCTCGACCTTAAGGTCACCGCGTGGGGCCGGTAATTGCATTGTCTTGGGGTCTGCTGGAATCTTCTCAAGCAGGTCATTCAACCGGGCATACTGCGCTCGAGCAAGCGAAAAGCCTTTCCATGTACCCACAAGCATATCTATTGGCGCTAGAGCCCTACCTAGTAGGAGTGAGCCGGCGATCATCATGCCTGGTGAGATTTGCTGGTTTAGTGCCAAAAACGCACCCAAGCCTAGCAATAATGATTGAACGATTAATCTAAAATATTTGGAGATGCCGCCCCAAAATTGTGCTCGCCTACTCGCATCGGTTTGTTTTGCTAACACACTGCTAAACGTAGTGTCTTGGATCTTGCGCAAATCCTCTCTCATTCCCATTCCGGCGACTACTTCGGCATTGCGCAGGCTGCCCTGAAACATGTTGGACGCTTGGTTAGCTTCGGCGTTTGCCTCATTTAACAACTTGTTGGTTGATGATTCATTTGCAAGCGCTAGTGCAACCATCGAGATGCCGGCAAGAATTCCAGCGACACCAAACCAAGGATGGAACAAGAACATAACCCCAACATAAATTGGAAACCATGGCGCATCAAAGAAAGCAAAAATACCGTTCCCCGTCATGAATTGACGAAGTGCGGTAAGATCATTCAGAGGTTGCGAGTTAGCTACCGCACCACCAGTCAATAGAGTGCGCTTAAATGTGGCATCTGAAACGCGCTTTCGGAGAAGCAGCTCGAGGCGATTGCTGGCGCCAATCAAAGTCGTTGCACGAACCCATTCAAATCCGCCTGAGGCTGTCAGCAGAAATACCATTAGGATCGTGAGCATAGAAAGAGTAGACAAACTTCCGCTCGCCACAACACGGTCATAGACAGTCAACATGTAGATGATTGGTGTTAGCATTAAAAAGTTAATGGCAGCACTGAACACGCCTGCGAATATGAAGTACTGCTTGCAAGCTTTAAGAGTGAGCATTAATTCGCTCTTGCTGGTGCTTTGAGTCATCATGCCTTCGCTATCTTTTGAGTATGTTTCGTGTTGATTGCTTGAGGATTTCTTAATATTGAGTGCAGAGTTCGGTATTTCAAGCTGAGATACGGTGATGTGTTGGAAATAATCGCCTCAAGGTTATCGGCTGGATGGGCCTTTGCAACACCTTACGTGAACGTCGAATAGTGTGATGTGCTCTGCCGATTGATTCACAATTCGGCAGACCCATTTGCCAATTGCTCCAGAAGGCGTGGACTGACTATGATTAATCTTGAGGGGCCGTCGCGCTTTACAACTTGCTGTGATTGAAGGGCTTGGAATACGCGAGTCACTGACTCCCTGCTCAAGTTCAGCATAATAGCGATTTCCCTCTGAGTGGGAGGGTTTGAGATCTCCAACATCTCGAGTTCTGAACTTGATCTTTTCTTGTCCTCCATGCTTGCTAACAGCCATAGTTGATAGCATACACGCTGTCCTACATTCGGCAGGCTCAAAAGCGAACGTTGAAGTGTCATATGCCGCAGTTTTGAGGCGAGCCTTCGGCCGAGCATTGCCATTACCTCTGGTGATGCGATGGCCTCCCGACGCAACTGCTTAGTTGGCACCTTTACAATCGCAGAGGCGGCCAACGCGATAATGAACTCTGGTTGAGGGTGTTCGTCAAAGATGGCGATTTCGCCGCAAAAGTCCCCTTTTTCGACGAAATAGAGGCCAACTTCTCTACCATCTAATGTAAAGTCGACTCCTTGGAGCCGCCCTTCGAACAAGAAGCATACAAACCCCTCTGTCTCCCCGGCATTGAGGACCACGCTCCTTCGGGCATACCTCTGAAGAGAGCTGCATTCCGCAAGTCTATTCAGAGCCGGCTCGGGAAACGGTTCTAAGATTGAGAAAGCCTTTAAGAGATCGGGGGTCACAACCATTGTGATGCTTATATCCTCACGGGCAGATCTCGATAATATGGTCGTCTAGCGTTCAGACTCTTAAAGTGAGTTTGGCTTGAGAATTAGTGTTATCAAGATAGCATGGATAGAGTATAAGTTCTTGATGCGCAATGGTAAAAACACACAAACCTCAGCATGTGACTGGGATCACTTCACTGTCACTGATAATCAACTACTATCATCAGGTTGGGATTCGACCCCTTGAGGTGCTTGGCCTTCAGTTATTGAGCAAGTTGAATATGATAATCCGAATGATACAGAGTGGCAGATTGTTTCCGGTCGAATTTGTTCGGCCACTTCTCACGGCATTATTGCTCGCTGCTAGCTCGCTTGTGCAGGCAGAGTTAGAGCCGAGCCCAGTGGCTGAGGTGACCCTGGTCCTGGGCGCTTCGGTTGTGCGTCAGCAATATGGCTCTGAGGGGGTGCAGATTCACCGTGGCGACCTAATTTATGTTGGGGACCGTATTGAGACGCGGTCGAACGGGCATGTCCACCTCAGATTCCGCGACGACGCCCTGGTTAGTGTGCGGCCGAACAGTAGGCTGAATATTCTCCGATATGACTATGATCCGAATAGGCCGTCCGAGTCGACTATTAAATTCGAACTCGAAGAGGGGGTGACGAGAGCAATTTCTGGGAGGGCGGCGAAGGAGGCGCGAGATCGCTTCCGATTAAACACTCCCATCGCGGCTATTGGTGTGAGGGGCACCGACTTCGTGGTGAGCGCGGGAGTGGGGTCCACTAGGGCGAAGGTCAACGAGGGCGCAATAGTGATGGCGCCTTTCTCCGAAGTCTGCAGCGCCGACGGAATCGGTCCGTGTGCCTCCAATGCACTCGAGCTAGCTGGGGGAGCGCTGGGTTTAGCCGCGCTCGACCAGAGCGCTCCTCTGCCCCGACTGATTCCTGCGCAAAGCGTTCGAACGCCTGACTTCATGCAAGCAGAAGTTCAGCGGGCAGCTGCAAGTTCTGGGTCGCAACTTCAGGAATCTGCTCAAGCAGCAATAGCACCTGAAAACTCAGAATCTAGTAAAGAACAAGAGGTAAACAACGAGGTGCTCCTCGAGGGTGTGACCACAGTCAAGGTCCGAGTAGACGCAGAGGTTGCAGCAGGAAAGGTCGAGGACACCGATTTTATCCCGAGCGACCCCATCGCACTGAGTGATGACGGAGCGTTAGTTGGCTTCAACTATACGCCGCCTGAGCTACTCACGAGCGAGCAGTTAAGTAGGCGTCAGCTGGTGTGGGGTCGCTACTTTGGCGAACCGACGTTGCTTGATCGCCTAACACTGACTTTTGAAGAGGCAAGTCAATCGCGCTCAGCTGCCATCGGCACGCTTGAGTTCGGTCTCTTCCGTTCTGAATCTAACGGGCGCGCGATCTCTTCAGAGGCCGGGCTGGTTGGCTTCCGATTGACCAGCGCGCAGGCGGTCTATAACTCACAAACGGGAATTATTGCGATGGCAGTTAATGATGGTAGCCTCGATATCAATTTCCAGGACAATTCCTTCTCCACTTTCCTCACACTAAATTCAGATACGACCGGCATTGTGGACTTTATGGCTACCGGAAAGCTCTTCGACGGGGGGTTTCTTCGAGCTCTTGAAGCCACACAGAGCGTCAGAGGTGCAGTGAGCTTTGATACAACTGAGGCAGGATATCAATTCGTAAAGAATTTGCCGTTGGGCACTGTGTCAGGTCTTACGCTTTGGGATAGCAAATGAGTGGGATCGGCGTACCAGAGACCAGCAAAGGGGCGTCGGCGCTCATGAGCTTGCTGGCGCAGTCCCATCCAAATCTCATTCGCCTGGGTGTGTTGTGCGTCGCCTGTGTTGTGACTTTCGTAGTAACGAGTCTGTTTAGTGTTGGGCTTAGTGTGATCGAAGAACGGGTAGGGGCGTTGGGCTGGACGTTGACGGCCGATTCTGCTCCGGAAGAACGGATTACGCTCGTCCTGATCGACGAGGCAAGTATAGCTGAGGTTGGTCCTTGGCCGTGGGACCGAGCCGAGTTGGCGACTCTGGTCTACAGAATACATGAGGCCGGCGCCCAGCTGCAATTGCACGACATCACTTATCCAGAGCCTAGGGATGGAGACGCGTCGTTTCTTGATGCGCTTCTAGCTTCGCAAAATACGCTTATCTCACAAGTGCCGGTGCTCAACGCTCAGGGAGATACCGGCGGTAATGCCGGTATGCTAACCCATCCAGTTAGTGGTGGGTTGTGCAGTGCCGGCGGAGTCAGTTTGCCCTCGACCAGCCAGTTTGTCGCTTCAGCGGCTGGGTTTAGCGCGGTGCCCAAGGGGCACGGTGCTGCACTGATCGATGCTGATGGGGCTGTTCGCAGCAGTCCGGGTGTTATTTGTGTGGATGGTGCCGCTTACCCGTCACTCGCGATTTCAGCCTTTTTGCAACTCAGTAACGCGAACCAGTGGGGCGGTAGCATCACCCGTGGCACTTCCCTGCTTGACCCTGAGGCGGTAATGACTCTCGATGGCTATCCCGGTCTGGAGATCCCCTTGGATCGATCGGGTGCCATGCGCATCTCATTTAAACAATCTCCGGAAGCGTTCCAAGCTATTTCGGCTGTCGACGTAATTCGTGGTCGCGCAGACCCACGCTTGCTTGAGAATACCATTGCTATAGTGGGGGGTACTGCATTCGGAATGGGAGATATAGTCCCCACCCCCTACAGCGGTGGTACATATGGAGTGGAACTGCAAGCACGTCTCATCGCTGGAATCCTCGATGTTCGCACTCCGTTTACTCCAGTGGGTGCCCCGCTCTTCTTGCTAGCCCTCTGCGGCATATTCGGATTGCTTCTTCACACAGTTGCGTCCTTTGGAGGTCGGGTGGCTGCCTATGGATTGCCGATTGCGTGCATCGGATTGCCGATAGCGGCCAGTATCGTCCACATACTGTCCCTCTCGCTAGGTGGTATTTGGCTGGGATGGATGCTACCCGCGATGTTTGGTCTTACCGCTGCCTCGGGCTTGCTCGTCCTGGAGCTGGGCCTCGTGCGTTTCGAGAGATCTCGCGTTTTTAGCAACCTCAATAGCTACTTGCCTCGAAGTGTGGCTCAGGAGGTCGCCTTTTCGGCGCCCACATCGACGGTAAAAGCACACCGCAGGGATTCGACTCTGCTGAGCGCCGATCTGCGTAATTTTTCTGCCTTTAGTGAGGCTCGCCCCCCCGAGGAGGTTGCGGTGCTCCTGCACTATTTTGTTTCTCGTGCCTCGGAAATTATTGAGAATCATGGCGGGCAGCTTCAAGAGTTCCGCGGCGATGGTATCCTCGCAATATGGGAAAGCGCTGACACTTCAACTGCTCGAAGTGTTATGCAGGCAGCTGAGTCGCTTCAGCGGGCACTCAGTGACCGGCTGCTGCCAGAGCAGGCGCTACAAGGATTTGAGCCTCTGGCGTTGGGGATAGGCATTGAGCAAGGCCCTGTACTCGTTGGCTCAATTGGACCCTCGCACCGTCGTAGTCACACCGTCTTGGGCGGAACTGTGGCTGTGACACTCCGTATCCAGGAGATGACAGCTGAACTCGCGCAACCGGTCCTGGTCGGTGAATGTCTAGCGCGCCAACTAGACCATATCGGCTTAGAGTCCCAGGGGAGTTACTTGCTGCCAGGCCTCAAGATACCGCACATACTATTTGCTCCAGTTAAATCTGATTCTTCGAGCTCTTCGACAGCGCCTAAGCTTTCATTGGTTGGGGGCGGAAGGCGGTAACACTCTGGCCAGATAAAGTTGGCCCGCCAGTTTAGAACCCTGAACTGTCGAGTGAGACAGATTGCAGATCGCGCGTCTAGAAACGATAATCTTTAGCGTCTCATTTAAATCAATATTTACTTTTTCGCAGTCAGAAAAACTTGGCTGTTTCGTAGTGCCGGTGACGATGGCGGCACGATTTTTCGAGGTATTATTCGCTTATCCAGATGCACCGATTTAAGCTGGGCACAGTCCTATTCTTACTTGGAATTTCCCCTATAGCACATGGGCTTTGTCCTCCTCTAGGACAATTCCAGTCCACTGAGGAAGGTGCGTGGGAGTCTACATTGCAGAGCCTGACCGGCATATTCGATCAGTGCCTGCTAAGCTCTGAATACTTCTCTTTGCTTGGTGCTGCGCAACTAAAAACTGGACGGCTGTCGGACGCTATGGAGTCTCTCGAGCGTGCGCTGCTTATTGATCCAGACAATGGTGCAGCGCTGATCGATTATTCCGAGGCGCTTTTAGAGGATGGCCAGCTATTTGCCGCTATAGAAGTTAACCAGTTACTGCTTGCGAGATCGGACATACCCCCGGGCCTCGAGCAGCAGATGGAATATCGGCAGAGAGAATGGGTTGCATTGACCAGGCAGACCGACTGGCAGCTAGATCTAAGCGGTGGGTATGACAGCAACCTAAACGGCGCCCCAGATACAGAAACTATAACGCTTACGCTGTCGGGTGAACCCATATACCTCTTACTAAACGAGAACTATCGGGCAGTTGAGGGGCCATTTTTCAATGCTCGCGTTGCTGCGCGTCATTCTCGGTTGAGTCCTGATCATCAGGACACTCTGTTCGGACAGGTCAGGGGAAGATTAAGCGAAGACTCCAGTTCTGACGTAACGCAATTCGCTGGACGCTACACTCGGCGCGGGTCACCATTTCCGCATGCTGGCCAATTGAGTGCTGGTCTCAATCACCTCGCCTTCCTTGGAAGCTCACTTTTTACCGGCACGGACGCCTCATACAAAGGCGAACTAGCGGAAATAGGAAGGTGCTCAACAAGTCTCATCGCTGCACTTCAGCATCAGCGCTGGCATCAGCAGCGTCGGTTGGACGGCCTCGAGATGAGGGCTGGCGCTGAGACTTCTTGTCGTTTTGGCTCAACTGCAAGACAAGTGGTGACATTGGGAGCAGGATTACTCCATAACATTGCTCTACACGATAATCGATTGGGCGGCAACAGGGACGGCTGGCAAGCATCAGTAGGTTGGAGGGCGGCCTATCCGCAGCGTTTCTTCTCTGCTCAAGTTAGCCTCACAAGAGTATTGGACTCCCAGGGATTTAGCTCCCTGCTTCAAACCAATGCGCGACGCAGTGTCAATCGCGGCTCTTTCCTGGTTCAGTACAGGGAGAAGCTTGATAATTTTGTCCAAGGCCTTGAATTTATTGCAAATTTTTTTCATCAGAACCAAAAATCTAACCTTGGCCTCTTTCAGACAACAGATAGCTCAATAGAGGTCGGGATTAGTTGGCGGTTTTGATCCGCAAACCAGGAAATAAGCTGAATTTTTCACTTTAATCATCATGGCAATCGCATTCTTTAAAATATGCTGATTGTGCGAGTACTCAAACGAAAAATCACCCTCTGGGAATAGTTTTATTCAAACTA
>Ga0181594_10003235_pt1 | contig 14841 bp, 15 predicted proteins | sample 071ome_18_FD_145603 | JGI IMG/M metagenome (GOLD analysis project Ga0181594, IMG submission 145603) | Coastal salt marsh microbial communities from the Groves Creek Marsh, Skidaway Island, Georgia - 071413BT metaG (spades assembly) | ecosystem: Environmental > Aquatic > Marine > Intertidal zone... | reverse complement strand
GCTGGAGCGGGCGTTACCCGCGACGACATTGACGTTGCGGCGATGTATGACTGCTTCCCGGTGACCATGGCCCGCAACATCGAGGAAATGGGTTTCTGCAAGGTGGGCGAAGGCCACGAGTACATCAAGGAAGGCCATCTAAAGCTTGGCGGCAAGCTCCCGACCAATACCGACGGCGGCCTGCTGTCGCACAGCCACTGTGGCAACCCCAGCGGCATGCATGTCGTCGAAGTGGTCAAGCAGCTGCGCGGCGAATGCGATGCGCGGCAGGTTGCGGACGCAAAGATCGGCGCGGTCCTGTCGCAGGGCTACGCGGTGCACGGCGTCGCTGGCGTCGCCATTCTCGGCAAGGATTGAGGAGCAGGACAATGACACAGCCTTACTTGAAGCCCCTGCCGCAGCGCCTTCCCGAGAACGAAGAATTCTTCGAAGGGCTCGAAGCACGCGAGTTTCGCATCCCGAAATGCAACAACTGCGGGTACTGGCACTGGGTTCCCTATCCGGCTTGCCGCAATTGCCTCTCGACCGACCAGACCTGGACCAAGACCAGTGGCAAGGGAAAGATCTTCTCCTACACCGTGGTCCATCGCGGCCCCGGCGCCTTTCGCGACGATGTGCCCTATGTGCTTGCCATGGTCGAATTCCCCGAAGGCCCGCGCACGCCGATCGTACTCGGCACCATGGTCGACGTCGATCCCGACGCGGTGCACACCGGCATGCCGGTCAAGGTCGTCTACGAAGATATCGAAGGCGAGGACGTGACCATCTGGCACTTCGCGCCGGACGGCTAGAGCCTGGTCTCAGCCGCCGCGATAGATCACTTCGATGACGTGGCGGTCCGGGTCTTCAAGGAATGCGTAGCTGACCGTTTCGCCGAACCAGAACGGCCCGCGAAGCAGGGTCGCGCCCGCGGACTGCGCGCGCGCCAGTGCCGCCTCCATGTCGTCGACGTAGAAGCCGACGCAGAAGGCGGCCGCGCCTTCGCTCGCTGCGATCGGCCGGGCGTCAAGATATTGCAGCAGGGTAACGGCGAAGGGATTGCCCGGCGATTTCAGGACCTGTTCGACGAGATCGCGCTGCACTATCGGTTCGCCCGCTGTCATGCCGAACGCGTCTTCGTAGAACGCGCGCGAGCGATCGAGGTCTCCGACCGTCAGCTTCATGAAACCTATTTGCGGAACGGACGATTCTTCGCCTGCCTGTGTCGTGGTCATGCGGTCAGCCGTCGCCTCGCTGCAACAATTCGATCTGGTGACCATCGGGGCTCTTCAGGAAAACGTAGCGAGTACCCTCGAATTTGCCCGGCCCCATCGTGACCGTTGCGCCTGCGGTTACGGCCCGATCCGTCAGCGCGTCGAGATCGTTCGTGTCGAAGCCCAGCGGACCCCAGCTGTTGCCCGGATCGAGCGGGAGCGATTTCTTGTAGGACATCAGGACTAGCCCAAGGCCGTTGTCCGGTGATTTCAGGATGATCTCGAGAAAACCGGGCAGGTCGTTGGCGCTGTCGCGCACCAGCCCGAAGACGTGCGCGTAGAACTTTTCGGTTTCTTCGGCATCCGCGACGGTCAGCTTTACGAAGCTCGGGCGGACTTGAAGGGACGTTGCGGCATCGGACATATTTCACGTTCCCTGTTGGATGAGTTCGATCTCGTGCCCGTCCGGTGTTTGGACAATCGAGAAAGTGACTGCCCCGGCGCTGGTGGGTTCCTTGACCACCGCCGCGCCTCGATCGAGCGCGCGGCCCAATACGGCTTCAAGATTGTCGGTGCGCACGCCCAGCGGCCCCCAGCCATTGCCGATATCGCGCGGCTTGCCGTCCTTCCAGCAGCGCAGGATCACATCAAAGGGATTGCCGGGAGCGGACAGGGCTACCTGCCGGAAATCGGCGAGATCGAGCACCTGCCCGTGCGACCACCCGAACACCGCCTCGAACCAGCCGATGGCGGCTTCGAGATCGGGAACGTGGAGTTTGACGAAACCGGGATCGCAGCGCGGCGTCGGTGTTTCGGTCATGCACCACCGCCGTGAAAATCCACGCCTCTGCGCGCCAGCATCCGCAATGCCGCATCCCATTCGAGGCAACCTGCAGGATCGCGTGGCCCGCCGGGCCGGTCGAGCCACATGCCGAAGCCCTTGCTCTGGCCTTCCAGGATCGCGTCGGGTGGAAACTGCAGGTCGCTTCCGGCGGCCATCAGCATGACCTGCGCTTCGCAGGCCATCTGGAAATTGTGCAGCTGGACATAGGCTTCGGCAATGGTCTGCCCGGCAATCATCACCCCGTGATTCCTCAAGATGACCGTGTCCTTGCCTTCGAAATCCTGCACCAGGCGTTCGCAGGCATCGCCGCCGAAGCCATAGTCGTGATAGCCGACCCGCCCACCGAACCCGATTGCGGTTTGGGTTGCGGGCAACAGTCCCTTTGCCATGGCGGATACCGCCATTATCGCCGGCGTGTGGATGTGCGCGAGGCATTGCAGATCGTCACGCGCGGCGAGAACATGTGCGTGAAGGTCGTGCGCGGCGACGTTGGTCTGCGCTTCGGCATTGGCGTCGATGATTGCTCCATCCGACAAGCGCACCTTGACCAGGTTGTCGGGCGTCACCTCCTCGAAGAGCAGGCCGTAGGGGTTGACGAGATAGGTGTCCGCCTCGCTGGGAATCTTCGCCGAAATGTGGTTGTAGATAAGGTCGATCCAGCCATGATGATCGACCAGCCGATAGAGCGCAGCGAGGTCCTTGCGGGTCTGCCGTTCGGCGTCGGTCATGGGGCTGCCGACCGATTGCGGCCGCGATGCTGCTGTTGCCATCTCGCTCTCTCCTTCGCGGTCATTCCTCATTTGTCGCATCGCTGTTTGCGAAAAAACCGGTTCCCACTTTTTCGCGCGATGCTCTAGCGCAGCTTGGCGATCACCTCGCTGCCATACCATTCCACCACCTCGATCCATTGAGCGCGGCTGGCGTGAGGCGGCATGGATGAGATCCAGTTTACTCCAGCTTCGGCCATTTCGCCACATGCGTCGACATAGGCAGAAACGGCGTCATCGCCCAACCAGCCGACCCTGACCGGCGGGCCGGCGGACAAGTCGAACGGGCCGGAACGGCCCTCGCGCGCGCGCACTTCCTCGATCTTTGCGACACGCTCCTTGAAGTCGGGAATATCGACGACGGCTATATCGCGGTTGGCCGCGCTCATCCCCTTGGCGGCGAAAAACGGGGACCAGCCGTCGCCATATTTGCCCGCGCGTTCGAGCGCGGCAGGGCTGCTGCCGCCGATCCAGATCGGGGGAGGGTTGCTCAGCGCCGGGCGCGGCTCGACCTCGACCGCGTCGAAATCCATGCCCTTGTAGCTCACCGGCCCGCCGCTCCACGCAAGCCGCATCACTTCCAGCGCCTCGTCGAACAGCTTGCCGCGCCGCTTGAAATCCGAGCCGAGCGCGTCGAATTCGACCTTCTGGTAACCGGCGCCCATGCCGAGGATCAGCCGTCCGTCGGTCAGCGTCTGGACCGTGGCCGCGCTCTTGGCGAGCAGGAACGGGTTGCGATAGCCGGCAACGATAATGTTGGTATGCAGCTTGATCTTGCGGCTTGCCGAACCGAGCGCGGTGAGCGCCGCGAACGGATCGAGCGCGTCATGCCCCATCCCCTGATGCAGCCAATGCGTATCGGGTGAGGGATGATCGGTGATGAAGGCGGCATCGAACCCGGCGCGATCCAGCGCGGCGGCCATTTCGGTAATGGCGTCGAATGTCTGGAATTCACCGGGGGTCGGAACGCCCAGCGGGATATCGATCGAGAAATTCAGCGACATTTGCGCTCCTTCACTGGTTTGCCGCCGGAACTGGTTCCGGCTCGAATTGCGGATAGGGACCGAGCCCCATGACGAGCAGCCCCGAGAGTACGAAGATCGGAATGCCGACGATCAGATATGTCTCGTAGCTTCCCGTGGTATCGAAAATCCAGCCGGCTGTGAGCGGCCCGATCCCCGCGGAAATGCCCGTCATCATCGAAATGGTGCCGTAGATCTTCCCGAAATGCCTGAGGCCTGCATACTGGGTTGTCAGGTAGATGACGAGATAGAGGCTCGCACCGCTGCCGACGCCGATCAGCAGGGCGACGAGCATGATGATTGCCAACGAGCCGCCGCTTATCAGCAGGAGGCCATAGGCGAGAGCGGGCAGGGCAAGCAGGATAAACGGCATCAGTCCGAAGTAGAAGCGATCGAGGATCGAGCCGATAACCAGACGCGCAACGATTGCGGCGATTCCGGCGACCATGGCAAGGCTGGCCGCGGTGACCCGTTCGACCCCCAGCGACGTGTAGATCGGGATCATGTGCACGCCCCAGGCCGAACCGAGCATTGTCGCCAGCAGGCACGCGAGCGCGATGCGTATGATGGTCACGCTTCTCAGGGCTTGCTTGAAGGTCAGCCCGCCCGGAACGGTTTCGGGTTCTTCAGGGGGTTCGACCGCTGCAGCCGGCGCTTCCGGCTTTCGTGGCTGTCGCGACGTCTTCGGCACCCTGAAGAACGGGATGACCAGAAGCAGCGCGACACCCGTCCAGCCGAGGCCAAGCGCAACATAGGCGAGCCGCCAGCCAAGTTCGGTAATCAGCCAGTGGGTCAGCAGGGGCACGACCGCGCTGGCCACCGACATGCCGCTCAGCATGATCGCCAGGGCGACGCCCCGGTTGGCGACGAAGGCCGCAGCGACCGCGGGATTCCAGACCATGGTGCGGATCAGGACGGACATGGCGGAATAGATCGTCCACATTCCGATCCACAGAACCACCATGCCGTTCATCAGGCTGAACCCGGCAAACGACAAGCCGCACAACGCCAGGCCCGGGATGGCGATCGCACGTGCGCCGAAACGGTCGACCATTGCGCCAACAAAGGGCGAAAGCGGTATCACCGCGAGAGCAAAGACCGTCATCCCGAGCGAGATCGTCGTCCGGCTCCAGCCGAACGCTTCTTGCAAGGGCTCCATGAACAGGCCGAGCGTTGTCGTCGGGATGCCGCCGAATGAAATGCCGAAGGTCGCGGCGAGCAGCAGCGGCCAGTGCAGTTTCCATTCCGAAAGTGCAGCCGTATCCTTGCCCTGGTTCACGCCTCTCTCCCATCAGCCAGTCGGGCAATCGGATCGTAACAGGCCGATGTTGCTTCGCTGCTTGCCATACTGCGAAGCATGGCTGGCAGGAAAAGGCAACGGGGCTTGCTCACCGTCTAGCTCTGCCGGGTGATTTCCTCATACGCGGTGGCGAGGTGCTCGATTACCAGTTCGCCTGCAGGGGAGCGCCTTCGGTTGACCGGAGATGTCAGCCAGATGCTTGCATTGGGTCGCCGTGCGAACCCTTCGAGATTGAGTTGGCAGGCAGTGCCGCGACGCAGCTCGTCGCGCAGGACAAAGCGTGACGACAGCCAGATCGCGTCGCTTTCGAGCATGAAGTCCTTCGCTACGCTGAAATTGTCGCAGATGATCGTAGGGGTAAGGTCGACCTGACCCATTTGCAGATAGCTGGAACAGACGATCGGATAGGGCCGCAGCTGCTTCCACCGCAAGCTCTGCGCCTGCGCCAGCGCATGACCGGAGCGGACGAACAGGTCTATCGGCATTTCGCCGATCTTCTCGGACGAGAAGGCAGCGTCCTCGACCGCTGCGCCTTCCACATAGATTGCGAATTCGATCTCGTCGTTCCGTAAGTGGTCAAGCAGGGTCGAGAGCGGCTCGATCCGGGTGGAAATCTGGAGATCGGGTGACCGCTTCGACAAATTGGCCAGGACACCGGGCATGAACACCGTGCTCATCAAGCCCGACATTCCGAACGCCACCGGTCCGGCCATGGCGTCGGCACGCAAATGCATGTTGCGGTCCAGTGTCCGGGCAAGGCCTATCAGTTGCTCTGCCTGTTGCAGCATTTCGGCGCCGATCCGGGTCGGGCGGACGCCGGAGCGTCCGCGTTCGAAGATCGCAACGCCCCACGCTTCCTCGAGCGAGGAAATACTCCGGCTCAGGGATGGCTGAGTAAGGCCCAATTCCTCGGCCGCGCGCGAGAAACTGCCACGGGCCTGCAGGGCAAGGGCGTGTTCCAGCTTTCGCAAGGTGAGTTCCATGCGTTTCATCTATGGAACCACAACATATTATGAATTGGACATCAATGCCGTTGCACTGCATCCTGCAGGCTACAGAGTGGACACTCGCGGGCAGACTGGCCCGAATCGAAGAGAAATCAGGAGAGAGACATGCAGATCGACATGGTGATCAAGGGCGGCACGGTCGTCGATGGCAGCGGCGATGCCGCCTATCAGGCCGATGTCCGGGTCGCGGGCGGACGAATCGTCGAGATCGGCAAGGACCTGAAGGCCGCCGAGGGCGAGCGCGTTTTCGACGCCTCCGGCTGCTACGTCACGCCCGGCATGATCGAGACGCACAACCACTGGGACGGCGGCGTCTGGTGGGCGCCCAACATGGAGCCGCTGCCTTCCTATGGCGCGACCACCTCGATCAACGGCAATTGCGGCTTCTCGATAGCGCCTGCGCCCAAGAGCGAGGAAGGCAAGCAGACCGTCGTCGACATCTTCAATTACTTCGAGGATATCCCCGAAGAGCCGATGAAGCAGGTCGTTCCCTGGAACTGGGACAAGTGGAGCGAATACAAGGCTTCGATGCAGTCGAAAGTGCGGCTGCCGCTCAACTTCTGCTCGTTCTGCGGCCATGTCCCGCTGCGCCTCGCGGTGATGGGCATGGATGCCTGGGAACGCGCCGCGACGCCTGCCGAAGTGGACCAGATGTGCGCCTACTTGGATGATGCTCTGGCCGCTGGTGCGATGGGGCTGTCGTCGAACATGATGGACCGCGACAAGTATGAGCGCCGCCTGCCGCCGCAGATGGCCGACGATGCCGAGATCGAGGCGCTGATGCGTGTCGTCGCGCGCTATCCCGGCGCGACGGTGCAGTTCATCGTCGACTATTTCATTGCCGGTGAAGGCAATGCGCAGGTCGAGCACTGGGGTAAGCTGGCGAAGAAGACCGGCGTGAAGCTTCAGTGGGCGGGAATTCCGACCCTGCAATTCATGAAGAAGTATCAGGACCGCGCGGTCGAGCTGCACGAGCAGTTCAAGGCCGAGGGCCAGCCGGTGTTCACTGCGTTTAACGTCATTTCTCCGACTTCGATCCTCAATTTCGGCTCGACCCTGATTTTCGGGCAGAACGGCAATCCGGTCTGGCAGGAGCTGATCAACGAGAAGGACTGGGAAAAGAAGAAGGCCATGCTCACCGACGAGACATGGCTCGATCGCGCCCGCGAAAGCTGGGACAACCAGTTCCCGCATTCCACCCTGTTCGACACCGAAGGCATGCTGCTGCGCGAAAGCGAATCGGGCTATGGCCCGGTCGGCTGCACGCTGGCCGACTACCAGCGCAGCGAAGGGTTCAATCACACCTCCGACGCGCTGGCGAAATGGGTGCTCAACAACGGTGCCGAATCGGTGATCCTCAAGCGCAGCTACGCCAAGGACGAGGACATCCTCGTCGATCTGCTCCAGGACGAGAACACGCTGTGCAACGTTTCCGACGCGGGCGCGCACGGCAAGATGTTCTGCGGCGCGGGCTACAACGTGTTCCTGCTCACCGACTATGTGCGCGACAACAAGATCATCTCGATCGAGCGCGCGATCTACATGCTGACCTGGCGCACGGCCGAATTCTTCGGCCTGCATGATCGCGGCCTCATCAAGGAAGGCATGGTCGCCGATATCGCCGTGTTCAATCTCGATGAGATCGAGATGCGCGACGAGAAGAAGATCTGGGACGTGTGGGACGGTACCGGCGGGCGCACCTATCGCTACACCCGCGATGCCGCGCCGATGCGCCTGACCCTCGTCAATGGCGAGCCGACTTTCGATCGCGGCGAGTTCACCGGGCGCTATCCGGGCGAATTCATCGGTCCCGAGGCCGAGGGCGGCGCACAGATGGCGATCGCGGCAGAGTAGAGCACAGCTCATGGCGAAAACGGTTTTTCTCAACGCCAATGTTCTGGATGGCAGGAATTCGGGCCGTGCCGCCACGGTCGTTATCGAAGACGACCGCATTGCTGCCGTAGCCGATGGCTCGGGTGGACAGCCGGGCTGGGATGATGCGGACAGGATCGTCGATCTCGCAGGACGCACGGTCATGCCCGGCATGGTGCTGGCCCACTACCACGGCACCTACAGGGACCTCGGCCTGACGCCGGAACCGTTCGGGCTGGAGGCAACACCCGCACTGCAATCGATCCGTGCGGCGAGCAATTTCCGGCTGGCGCTCGACTGCGGCTTTACCGGTGTCATCAGTGCCGGTTCGCCCAACGGCGTCGATGTCGCGGTCAAGCGGGCGATTGCCGAAGGTGCGGCGCAAGGGCCGCGTATCATGACCTGCGGGCGCGATGTCGGCACGACCGGGCACACCAACGACAAGAGCTTTCCCAGCCATTGGCAGATTGGCGCCAGCGGCGGCCTTGCGATCTGCGATGGTGAGGACGAGTTCCGCCGCGCGGTGCGGCAGGAGATCAAGGACGGTGTCGAGATCATCAAGATCTTCGCCACCGGTGGCCACGGTGTGCCTACTCCGGCCGATCAGTGGCAGCTTAGCCCCGCAGAACTTGAAGCAGCGATCCAGGCCGCCGATGAGCGCGGCGCCAAGGTCCGCGCGCATCTCGCGAACAGCGAAGCAATTCTGAAAGCCATCGAACTCGGCATCCATATCGTCGATCATGGCGACGGCTTCGACGAGGCCTGCATCGCGGCTGCCAGCAAGTCTGGCGCGTTTCTCGCGCCCAGCCTGCATTTTTCCAAGGCGATGATGCAGGTTGCGGCGGGCACCGCCTATGCCGATGCGATGCGCGAGGACTATAACCAGATGGCGGCGATCCTCGCAAAGGCCGACGCTGGCGGAGTGAAGATCCTGCTTGGCGACGATTATGGCGCCTACGGCTTCCCGCACGGTCTCTATGCCGAGGAACTGCCGCTCTATGTCGAGGATGCAGGGGTCTCGCCGCTGACTGTGATCCGCTGGGCCACGGTCAACGGCGCCGATGCCATGGGTCTGGCCGGACAGGCGGGCGAAATTGCACCGGGCATGCTCGCTGACCTGCTCGTGGTCGACGGCGATCCGAGCGAGGACATTCGCGTGCTGTGCGATCGGGACAACCTGCTTGCCATTTTCAGGGACGGCGTCGCCTACAAGGATAAACTCGACACCATCGAGAGGCTGGCGATCGCGGCGGAGTAGGCCGAAGTCAGTCGACCAGTGTCACCCCCGGATAGTCTCCGATGATGATGCTTTCCATGTCGCCCCAGCCGCTGTTTTCGCCCTCGCGGATGCGGATCGGCCGGTCGCGGATTTGCCAGCGGTAATTCTCTTCGGTCTTCTTCGGCTCGTTGACATCGTCGACGCATTCGCCGTCGACATAGCTCTGGCCCTTGTAGCTGCCGTGCAGCTGGCCCTTCCACGCGCCGTACATCGCCGGGTTGAGCCGGAAGCCCAGTTCGGGATCTACGGCTTCGATCTCGAACACGCGCTCGACGATTGACTTGCCGGGCCCCGCGAGGATCGCCGTGACGCGCCCGTGCATCGCCGCCTTGTCGCTATTGCGGTAAGTAATCTCGGGGTAGAGGTGCAGGATCGGCGTCTGGGTGCCGTCGCTCTCGTTGATGTAGCCGGAAAAGAATTCGGGCGGTCCGTCCCCGCCGAAATCGCGGAAATAGTAGGCGAGGTCATAGCTTGAGCCATCGGGACGTTCGATCCGCGACACCACCCAGTTGAAGTGATAGGCGCTGTCCTTGACGCCGCCAGTCGCCCCGGCGTGCCCGGGCACGAGATCGTCCGGGTCCTTGCCGACATGTTCGCGCACGCCCCACGAGTGATCGCGAAAGCCAAACCAGTCGTCGCGGCTGACCGCGATACGTTCGCCGTCCGCCTCGATCCAGCCGGAAACCTCGCCCGGCTGATGATAGCGGATCACGTCGGAGGCCTGCCGCCCGCTGGCGATCACCACGTCGCGCTTTTCGAAAAAGGCGGGCATGGTGGCATGGAATGTGAGTTCGAACGAGAGGGGCTGGGCCTCGTTCGGCGCGAGCGTGACGCGCAGTTCCTCGAACGGCTTGACCACTTCGTAACGCAACGGGCCGACCGCCATGTCCTCCGGCGCAAGGTCAAGCACGCGGCTGGCGCGCACGGTGCGCTGAGACGTGCCCTGCTGAATGCCCGCGAACCCGTCGATGACATTGCGGTTGGGGTATTTACCGAGCCCGAAATTGGCCTGAATGCCGCCCTTCTTGCTCATCAGCGTGAACCACACCTTCTCGGTCCAGCCGCGATCCGCTGTGCCCACGGCGGCATGGGTATTGACGATCTGGTGCGTGAACCACTCGTCAGCATCGGTTAGCGGGGCAATGGTCGGAATCATGAATGCCTTTCTAGAGTCCCTCTGATCCGAGCATGGCAGTGAGAACGCCGAGATAATAATCGAGATTTTTCTGGAAATAGGAGAACTTGGGGTCGGTGCTGCTACCTGTTACCCAAAGCCGCGTGCCTTCGGCCATGGTGCACAGGATCTTGGCGATCTGCGCCATCTCGTGCCAGATCAGGCCCTCGCTGGACCGGCCGGACACTTGCTCCCACATTGCGATCACTTGATCTCGGGTGAGCATGCCTGGCTCTTTCAGCTGGGTTGAGGCCCGGTGAAAAGGCCCTTCATGAAAGATCATCAGGTAGCCCAGATCGGACAAAGGCTCTCCGTTGATCGCCATTTCCCAGTCGAGCACGGCGCTCAGCTCACCCTCGTGCCACATGAAGTTCGACAGCTTGACGTCGCCATGCACAATGCTGGGCGGGCCGCTGATCGGGGCAGGGCGGGAGAGAAGCCGATCATAGGCAGCGACGAGCGGTGGGCAATCCGCCTTTTCGGCGAAGGCCCGCCATGCGCGCGCATCCTGTTCGGGGCTGGCCGGGTCGCCAAGCAAGGGAAGCGGAGGGAGAGCGGCGAACTGCGAAACCTGGGCGATCCAGCGCTCGCTCAATGAGCGCCGGAAATCGTCACCGGGTGCGGTAAACCAGTCGGGCAGCTGGGTGTCGTGGACCTCCGCACCCGCCACGCATTCCATGACGAAGAACGGCGCGCCAATCACGTTCTTGTCTTCGCAAATCGCGACAATGCCTGGCACCGGCGGACCGCCCTCGATCGCGCCGAGAGCCGCATAGAGCCGCGCCTGTGCCAGCACGTCATGGCCTTCAACGATTGCTCCGCCCGCAGGCGGCATGCGCAGAATCCAGTCCGCGCCTTCGATCCGGTAGGTCTCGTTCGAGAAGCCGGTCGTCAGCGGCAAGACCGCGCGAATGGCCGCGCCGCCGGGAAGGTAGTCCCGGAGCGTGGCGGCTATCGCATTGGTGTCGCGGCTCACGCCTTTTGCAGGATGTGAACCGCCGACGACGTGCCGAAGCCGAGCACATGGGCAAGGCCCACGCGCGCACCTTCGACCTGACGCTTGCCTGCCTCGCCGCGCAGGTGCTCGACGATCTCGACGATGTTGGCCACGCCGGTCGCGCCGATTGGATGGCCCTTGGCGATCAGACCGCCCGAGACATTGACCGGAATGCGGCCGCCGAGCACGACTTCGCCGTCCTCGATCATCCGTGCAGCCTCGCCTTCCTTGCACAGGCCGAGATTCTCGTAGTGCAGCATTTCGGCGGTGGCGAAGCAGTCGTGCAATTCGACCACGTCGAGATCTTCCGGGCCCAGACCGGCCATGTCGAAGGCCTGCTTGGCGGCAAGCCGCGTAACCGAATTGGGATCGAACAGCTCAGGATTGTTGGCTTCCCACGGGTCGGAGGCGAGGCCCGATCCGGCGATCTTCACCGCACGGTCGAGACCAAGTTCCTTCGCCTTTTTTTCCGAGACGATTACCAGCGCAGCCGCGCCGTCGACATTGGCCGAGCACATCAGCTTGGTGAGCGGATAGGCGATCATTTCGCTGCCCAGTACTTCCTCGAGCGACGCCTCGGTCTGGTACTTGGCCTTGGGGTTCATCGCACCGTGCTTGCGGTTCTTGACCGCGATCTTGGCGAACTGTTCCATGGTCGTACCGTATTTCTCGGCGTGGACTACGCCGCATTCGGCGAAGACCGAAGGCATCGAGCCCGAGCCGAAAATGCCTTCCGGCGTGAGACCGGCCGACGGGCCGCCGCCAAGCATGCCGCGTGGGTTCATTTCGGTACCGATGGCGAGCGCGACGTCATAGAGTCCGCTCTTCACTGCAATGAAAGCCTCGCGAACCGCTGTCGCACCCGAAGCGCAAGCGTTCGAAACGTTGACGCAGGGCATGCCGGTCTGGCCGATCTCGCGCATGATCTGCTGGCACATCGAATGGCCGGCGGTGAAGCTGGACCCGGTGTAAGCGACATCGACCTGGTCGATGGTCAGGCCGGCGTCGTCGAGCGCCATCAGAGCGGCCTCGCCGCCGAGCTGCGCGGGGGTGCGGTCGGGATAGCGGCCGAAAGCGATCATGTCGGCGCCGATGATGTATGCATCGCTCATTGGTTTTTCTCCTATGCGTCGGCTGTCGCGGCCGTGAAATGATAGGCGACGTACTCGTTACCGTCCTTGTCCTTGGCCCCGCCAGCATCGTCCATGACCAAGCGCACCGGCATCCCGGCCTTGAGGTCGTCATGATCGACACCGTTGAGGTTGCCTTTGATCGAGATGCCGTCGTCGAGCCGGACAATCGCGGAGACGAACGGCACTTCGATGCCGGGATAGCTGCGGTGAACGATCGACCATGTGACGAGCTTGCCGCTTTCGCCCACACGGAATTCTTCCATGGTGCCGCGTTCGTGACACTTGCGGCAGGCGATGGTCGGAACTTCTGCGGCGGTGCCGCAAGCCGAACAGCGGAAGGCGCGAACCCAGGCGTCGCCATTGTCGGCGACTGCGATGTTGGATCGTCCAGGTATCTGCATCGGGTTACTCTCCCATCGAATACGAGTTTCTGGCGTTTCGCCTAGGCCCGGCCGACGCGACGGGCAAGAGCGCATCGGCAAATGTCACGCCTCGTATTTGACCGACTCGGTCGTAATCTGCGCATCGAACGGACCACCATCGCGGCCGCGAACCTCGCGCCCGATCGCTTGCAGATACTGGCCCGAATAGGTCGTCATGCCCGTCGTGACCGTCGGATCGACCAGGCACAGCGCTAGGATCGCCTCGGCCATGACCTCCGGGTCTTCCGGTGCGGTTAGCCGGTCGCGCGAGAGAATGCCCTTGTCGATCATCTTCTGGACGTTCTCGGTGATGACTGAATTGACCGGCGCGACGGTGTTCGCTGAAATCCCGGTGCCGTGCAGTTCGGCGGCAAGCGCGCGGGTGAACAGGTTCAGCGCCGATTTCGAGGACGTGTAGGACGAGCAGCCCTGCGTCTTGTGAAATTCCAGATAGGGCGGGCCGTCGGCGCTCGGCGCGGCGCGGTCGGCGATGGTCGAGGAGACATTGACGATCCGCCCCCAGTCCTGCGCCATCATGCCGGGCAGGGCGCGCACAATCATGTCGCGGGTGCCGAACACGTTGATTTCGAAAGCCGAGCGGAACGTGTCGTCGGACATCTCCCAGACGCGCTGGCCCTTCATCGCGCCGCCCGCGACATTATTGACCAGCACGTCGACCTTGCCGAAGCGGCCAAGCACCTCGTCCATGAAGGCCGCGCGCGATTCGGGCTGGGTCGCGTCGAGATGGAGGGCGTGGGCCTCTCCGCCGCGACCGCGAATTTGCGCCACCGTCCAGGCCAGCGTGAGTGGTTCGGGATTTGCCTCGTCGCCGACCTTGCGCGCTCCGACAATCACGGTCGCGCCTTCAGAGGCGATGCGTTCGGCGGCCGCCGCGCCAATGCCCTGGCTCGCGCCGGTTACGACCGCGATGCGGCCATCCAATTCACCCATTTCATTTTCCTCTCATGCCAGCTCGTCGATGGTGACCGGCAGGCTGGTCCAGCCGATCTGGAATTGCGAAACCGGCCAGTTCCCGCGTTCGGGATGGACGGTATAGGCTTTCACCGCGTGCAGGAACTCGCGCAGCATGACCTGCCCTTCGAGCCGGGCCAGGTGAATGCCGATGCAGAAATGCGGGCCGACGCCGAAGCTGAGGAGGCGGCGCGCCTTGCGATTCCAGATGAATTCGTCGGGCTGGTCGAATTCGCGGTGATCGCGGTTGGCCGCCGCAATGTTTAGAATCACTCGCTGGCCCGGTTCGAGATCGACTCCGCCGAGCGAGACAGGTTTCTTCACTGTCCGCCCGAACCACTGGGCCGGTGCATTGAAGCGCAGCATTTCCCCGAAGGCGGGAACGACGCTGTCGGGCATTCCTGCGCGAATCTCGGCAAGCTGGTCGGGGCGCCGTGCGAGCTCTAACAGCCCGCCGGCGACGATCTTGGGCAGGGTCTCGGTGCCGCCGACAAGAATGCCATTGAGGTCGACGGCGATCTCGTCATCGGTGAGCGGTCGGCCAATGGTGTCACGATGGATGAGCGCGTCGATAACCGGGCTTTCCGTTCCCTTGCCCGCGCGGCGACGCTTCACCGTTTCGAGCAGCAGCGCGTAGGTGAAGGCGCGTGCTTCATCGAGGTCGGGGCCGTCGTTCAGGGCCGCGACGCTGCGATTTACGGCATCGGCGAGCGCTTGGGGGTCATCGGGTTCGATCCCCAGCACCCGACACACCATTGTCACGGCAATGAAGCTGGCGAAATCTGTGTTGAGATCGAACTCGTCGCGCGGCAGCAGCAGGTCCAGCCGCTCGCGCACCAGCGCGGTGATCTCGGCCTCG
>Ga0181594_10003227_pt1 | contig 14859 bp, 8 predicted proteins | sample 071ome_18_FD_145603 | JGI IMG/M metagenome (GOLD analysis project Ga0181594, IMG submission 145603) | Coastal salt marsh microbial communities from the Groves Creek Marsh, Skidaway Island, Georgia - 071413BT metaG (spades assembly) | ecosystem: Environmental > Aquatic > Marine > Intertidal zone... | reverse complement strand
GATTTTCTTCACGCCATGCCAGCTGCACAGTAGAGACGTAAATTCTTAATCGCACATTCGTACACATTGTAGCTTTCCGCCCACCGCTAAACAGTTGAAGACTCGCCTGCTCGCACAACGCTTGGACCAACGTCAGAACGCCACGCCTCGACCCCGCCATGCGGGTCTACAAGTTGTAACCAGAACGTGCGCGAAGCGGAGAGCACATGACCACTTCGCCCGCGCGCTTCATCGCGCCCATTCAGCCTGAAATCATGGCGCACTCAGGCGAGAGCGTCAAGGTGATTTGCGTGGCTGAGAAACCGTCTCTGGCTGCATCCATCGCCAGCTTTCTCTCCGATAACTCGCACGAGACGAAGCGCGGATTCGCGACGGACGTGCACGAGTTTACCGGAAGACCTTTTCGGGGTTGTCGATCCGCGCATTGGAAGGTGACGTCGACGACTGGTCACATGGCGAGCGTAGATTTTTCAGAACGGTTTCAGAACTGGGACGCTGTGGACCCAGCCGAGCTGTTTTCTGCGCCAACCATCAAGCGAGCGGATGGAAGAATGGTTCGACATTTAGAAACGGTGGCCAAGGGTGCGGACTATCTCATACTGTGGCTCGATTGCGATCGCGAGGGAGAAAATATATGCTTCGAAGTCATCGAAGCGTGCGCAAGCGTTCTCAAGCCGTTGAACAGCGCGATTCGTCGCATCTTGCGCGCGAAATTCAGCGCGGTGACAAAGGATAGCATAGAACGCGCGATGACGAGTCTTGGTGAACCGAACAGAAACGAAGCCTTGGCGGTCGATGCCAGACAAGAGCTCGATTTGAAGATGGGTGTCGCTTTCACTCGCTTTCAAACGCAGTTCTTCCTCAACAAGTACGATCGGCTCGATTCGCGCGTGCTGTCTTACGGCCCTTGCCAAACACCGACTCTCGGGTTTTGCGTCCAGAGACATTTAGAAATCATGCGCCACGTTCCAGAGCCATTTTGGGTTCTGGAACCAACGCTAGATGCTCCAAATCTCGCTGAAGGCGAACTCATCGCTCGATGGAAACGAACGCGCCTTTTCGATGAAGAAGTCGCGCGCGCTTTGTTCAAAGTCGTGAACGATGCTGGCACATTTTTAGTTCGCTCTGTGGAAGTCAGGAGCGAACTTCGCGTGCGCCCTGGAGGTCTGAATACGGTGGAAATGCTCAAAGCTTCCTCTGCTGGACTGGGCATGGGGGCGCATCGTGCGATGCAAGTCGCCGAACGCTTGTACATGGCTGGCCACATCTCTTATCCGCGAACAGAAAGTACGGCATATCCGAAAGGATTCGCTTTGAAAGAGACACTTCGAACCCAAAAGTCGCACCCGGTGTGGGGAGGATTCGTGGCCAAGCTCTTGGACGATGGTTTAATGACGGCTCCGAGGAGAGGTGTCGACGTCGGCGACCACCCTCCAATTACGCCAATGCGCGTGAGCACCGAAGCTCAGGTGGGCGGTGGCGAAGCTTGGCGTCTTTATGATTTTATTTCGCGTCATTTCATAGCCAGTGTTTCTCCGGATTGCGAGTATGAAACACAAACTGCAACGCTCACTGCCGGCGGCGAAGAGTTCACCGTGCAAGGCAGAGCAGTTCTCAACCACGGATGGACGGAAATAATGCCCCGTAGGATGCTTCTGGATTTCCGCTTACCGGAATCCATAGTCGAGGGAGCTTCCATTCCGATCAAGTCTATCAATATTCGCGGAGACACTACCTCACCGCCGGGGTACCTCACGGAAAGTGAACTCATCGCACAAATGGAAAAGAACGGAATCGGTACCGACGCATCCATCCCAACGCACATCAATAACATCCAAGTGCGCAAGTACGTCGACATGGAGAAAGGCCGTCGTGTCGTGCCAACACAACTTGGAATCACACTCGCACAAGGTTATCACGCCATCGATGTCGAGCTTGTTCTCCCCATGGTGCGGAGTCATGTCGAGCAACAGCTCGACTTGGTCGCAAAAGGTGAAGCTCCTTACGAGGGTGTCGTTTCACACATCCTGGCACAGATGTTTGACAAGTTCAATTATTTTACCGCAAACATTTCATCCATGGATTCCTTGTTCGAGGCTTCGTTTTCGCACACAGCTACCGAGGCGATTCCTTACTCAAAATGTGGACGCTGCGCGAGATACTTGAAACTCGTCGGTGCGACGGGCAAGATTCAGCGTCTGTATTGCCCCACCGAAGAGCTTGTCTACGAACTTCCCATAGGCGGAATGTTTAAGCAGTACAACGGGCGCATATGCGCCCTCTGTGGGTTCGAGCTCTTGGTATTCACGGTTAAAGGCACCGGTCGAAGTTTCCCGTTGTGTCCGTTTTGCTTCAATCATCCGCCGTTTGAAGGATCGCCGAGAGTGAAAGCTTTGCTTCGAGGCGCCCCACATCCGATTGCGCACCCAGTCGTCGACGCGTTAGCAACTTGTAAATGCCCCGAGTGTGGAACGGAGAAGGGTGGCGTCCTCGTGCTGGATGCTAACCGAGGTACTCCCGTCAAGCTCCACTGTGCGCAGTGCGACGTTTTGGTGAGACTGCCGCAGGAGATTCGCCGCGCTGCGGCGAGCGAAGACGCTGAATGTGCCGTGTGCGACGCGAAATGCCTAGAACTAGAATATTTCGATGGCGAGAAACGTCTTGCGTGTCTCGCGTGCGAAGACGAGCTGAAAGAAAACATTAGAGTAGTACATAGTCGAGCCACTGGCGGACGCGGCGGGCGCGGCGGGCGCGGCGGGCGACAAAATCGATCGAGTGAACGGGGTAGACGCGACGATTAGACAGTGAGGTGTAATTTATAGAATTCGGATTTGGTTTACAGCCAAACACATCGAGTTGTGCGTCTGATACACGCCTGACCCGACAATTTTTCTGCTCTTCTAAGTATGACTAAGGGACAGCGTTCGGGAGCTTACGACTCCATTACGCAGCCAATGCCTTCTTGACAAGGGCGGAGCGCTTCGTGCGCGCAAGCGCAACCTTGAAGCGCTCGAAATCAGTGAGGTTGGCACGCGCTTCACGGCGCGCAATCTTCTTGCCCCACGCGCTCGACGCCCACTTGCCCGCGATGTCCGCATCCTTGACGGCCGCTTCGAGAGCAGCCTTATCGCACGCGCGTTCAATGTCAACCTTCAAGTCGGTGATGGCCAAACGACGAAGGCTGATCACATCACGCTTAACACCCGGCGCGTCAACAAGCACCTGTGGTTGCAAGAAAAGTAGCATCATCGTCAGTCTCTAGTCGTCTTGAAAACGCATTCGCTCGGCCAACGCGTCGCTCGCGCAGCCCTTCCCCCGCGCGAAATCTTCGTCACCAACGCCGACAGCGTCGCCGCGCCCCAATCGCGACGGCGCGCCGAAACGAGTATAAACAATACCCAGACACGTTCGCGCGCGTTTACACCGCCTCGATTGGGTCGCGCATCGCGACACCGCCCGAGGAGGCTTCCCCACGTTTTTAGGGTCTACCGCGCTAGGGTCACGCGATGGATCGCACACGTACTCTGTTCATGTCGACGATGTCGACGATAACCAAAAGCTTGCCGTATCGGCTGTCAGCCTTGAGGTTGCAGAGCGCAACGCGGCCGATTTCGATGTTTCTCTGTTCGCGCGAGACGCCACAGGCGTAGATCGTCAGTCCCTTGCGCATTCGCTCCACGCACTCCTCTCCAGGCTGCGCGACTTTCCACCAGTCGCATTGTCTCCAAGCCGAGCATCGCGCGGTGTCTACGCCGCACTTTACGCGCACACCGCGCCTCGAGCGTGCGTTGTATTTTTTCGACCGCGTCGACGTCGTCGCTCGGGCGTCGCACGTACGTTGAAGGGCATGGTTTCAAGGTCGTGCGTCACGAAAAGGCGGAGTGCGCTTCACGCGCGAGGACTTCGTCGCTTTCCTCAAGGAGTCACCCGTGGGCGATTTTGCGATTTATGACTCGTCGTTTCGGTCTTCAGAAAATTGTGGCACCGATTGTACTTATACTCCAGATGATTTAAGTCTATGTGAAATTATTAGAATGGTCAACTGGTGGGAAACGCCTCGGATTTTGAAACGGTCGCACACATCGGCTAAACTTTCACACAGTATGAACGGCGCACCGGACGCGCCAGTCCGAGCCGCAACGTCCATGGCGCCGACGACGGGATGGCGCCGACGACGGGACCGTCGACGTCGAGAATCGCGCGTTACGTCGTCGTTCGCGCTCGCGCGCGCGCTCGTCGTCGCCTTGGTCGTCGTCCTCGTCGTTGGGGCTGCGAATAGAGGGTGCGAGGCGAAGGAGACGCTGGAAGCCTTCGGTGGAGCCGCGGACGGTTTGGACGCTCTGAAGATTTCGAGGACGGTTCCGGAGTCCATGCGGACGCTTCTAGCGTCGCCATGCGATGCGTACTCGAAGACGTTTGCCAGGGAACCAACGGAGGTGCTTCGGTTGGGGACGTTGGCGGCGCTGAGAGCGGTGTGCGAGGCGGAGGACGAAGGCGCGGAGCGAGCGTGCGAGACGAAGATAGGGCTAGAGCGGCGAGGATCGGTGATGGATCGCGACGATGTGTTGGATGCGTTGAGAGATGTCATGCATGAGGCGTGTCAGGCGCAAGCGGCGAGGTTGTCTGACCCGGAGGGTCGGGACGCGAGCGCAGCGAGAGCGCACGTTCGAGCGGCGGTGACGCGAGCGGCGGAGGAAGAGGCGTCTTCCGAAGCGGCGCAATCGGCGCCGAAAGCGAGCAGAAGAACGAAAAGGCCGGCGAAAGATGGTCAGTCCAAGATGACGAAGGATAAGGTGAGCGGTCGAGGGATGTGGGGATGGGATAGACATCCGCTCAAGCAGTCTTCAGTCAGGGAAGCTTTCGGCGCAAGTTTGAGCGTCGATTCCATCAAGCATCAGGAGCGGCAGGCTTTGTTAGACATGTTTAGGAGAACAAACGGTAATAAGTGGCACCGGCGAGATGGGTGGATGACGGATCGGTCTTACTGTCACTGGTACGGAATCGAGTGCCAAGAGGATGGGTATGGCGTGACGTTCATCGATTTACGCGAAAACAACCTGCACGGAGACATGCCTCAATCCATAGATGAGCTGCGCATGCTGCAAGGATTGGATCTCTCGCACAACAAATTAGAAGGACGATTGAGCGCGATGCTCGGCGAGCTGAAGGATCTGCGCTATTTGCTCGTGCGGGGGAACACTCTGTATTCGGACATTCCCGCCGGCTTGTTTCGTAAGAATTCAAAGCTGCATCAGTTGGATTTGAGCGACAATTCACTGTCGGGGAAGATTCCGTTGAAAGAGTTCGAGCAGCTCGGTGATCTCCGGCTTTTGAATATATCTAGTAATTCATTGTCTGGGCCGATGCCGGCTTTGGCAAAGTTGCCGTTCCTTGAAGTCTTCTCGGCGGCGAAGAATGCGCTTCGCGGAGAAATTCCACCCTTCGAGCCAACGACAAAAATTCGTTTCTTCGACGTGAGCGGCAACTATTTGCACGGTCAGTTGCCGATACTTCCGAAAAACGTCGGTTGGGTTCTCTTTGATGTCTCCTTCAACGCTCTATCTGGGGAGATTGTCGACACGGAGTTCCCCAAGACGTTGCGGGTGTATTCTGTGGCGAAAAATCAACTTGCCGGTACGATTCCCCAACAGTTTTCAAAGCTACCGAACTTGGAGCACTTTGACGTCTCTTCAAACATGTTTGAAGGGGGTATCCCGAGTGCTGTATTGCGAAAGAAGACTCTGCGGCATTACAACATTTCTCGAAACGCATTCGAGGGCGAGTTACCCACGGGGGTGTATCAAGGTGAAAACGAGCGTCAAACGATGCGTCTTGAGGTGTTGGACGTGTCTCACAACAAACTCACCGGAAGACTTCCACAAAGTTTGGTCGAGCTAAACAACATCCGAGTCATCGACGCGTCGCACAACCACCTGTCCGGCGATTTACCATCGCTTTGGTCGACATCCAAGCTCGCTCGACTGGACCTCAAGGCGAACGAATTCACCGGCGCCATGCCGAGCGCGTTAGCCGCGGCACACCTCCTCGAACACCTCGACCTGAGCGAAAACAAGCTCACTTCCCGGGTCAACCTCAACGTCATCACCCTCAGAAACCTCAAACACCTGGATGTCTCCGGGAACCAAATGGATTGGTCCGGCGTCGCCGCTCCGGCTTCCAAACCGCCTTCGCCTCGGCTCGACCGCTTGCGCGCCATCACCCCTCCCCACGACGAGCTCTGAGCGCCCGCGCGCGCTCGCATCGATGTAACATCACCCATACACTGTGTAAAACGTCCGCGCGTCGTCTCGGTCGCCGTCGGCGCCGCGTGTGTCGGCGTTTCATTCGTCTGTAATGCCGACTCCTTGTGCCATTCGGCGAGTCACTACTCAAAAGGTGTGTTGAAAAACCTTTTCTCCCCAAACCCCTGGAAAATTCACCTCGAACCGCGAGATCACGACGCCGTCGAGGACGGAAGACACCGAGCGAAGACGCGCGATCGGACGCAATCGGACGGGTGATCGACAAAAGAAGGAAGACATCGACGCATCGACCGCGGAAGAGTCGGCGCGATGGTGCGAGTGCAAGCGGGCGCGCACACGAAGCGCGTCGGGAAAAAGCTCTTGCAGAGACCGGACGACATTTCGGACGAGGATGAACCGGAAGAGAGCGATCGCGGAAGCGATGACGAAGGGGTGAACGATGAGGAGGAGGCGAACGACGAGGAAGAGGCGGCGGATGAGGAGGAGGAGGACGACGACGACGCCGAAGACGACGATGAGGAAGACGACGAGGAAGAAGAAGATGAAGATGAAGACGCCGCGGAGATCCCGAAGGAAAAGAAGTCCAAGCGGAACCGGTTCGTCGATGACGTCGCCGAGGAGGGCGATGATGAAGATGAACGCGCTGGTAAAAAGTCGAAAAAGTCGAAAAATACGGCAGGCGCGAGACGTTCCGAGTTTATTGATGATATGGCTGACGTGAACGAGGAGGACGACGACGAAGACGAGGACGGTGACGAAGACGAGCCTTTGGACGATGAAGAACGCGAAGCTTTGCAACGGGATATGGATACACGTATGCACGCGCGCATGGCGAATCAAGGTCAGTTTGATCGCATGGAGAACGAGGAGGAGTTGGAGCGCATGATCAAGGAGAGATATGCCGCACCGCAATACGAGTCGGGAGGCAGATATGAGTTGGACGACGGTGTCGATCAGCAAGCCTTGCACCCGACGGTTCGCGACCCGAAGCTCTGGCTTGTCACTGTCAAGCTTGGTAAAGAACGCGAGACTGTCGTGTGCCTCATGCAGAAGACGATCAACTTAGCCAAGCAAGGGAAGCAACCGATGCAAATCTTGTCCTGTGTCGCTCAAGATCACCTCAAGGGATACATTTACGTCGAGGCTGAACGCGAGGATCAAGTCCGAAAGGCTCTCACGGGAATGAGACACGTTTATCATAGTAAGCCGATCCGTTTGGTTCCGATCAAGGAAATGGTGGACTCCATCAGTGTCGTGAAGAAGGAGGTTGAAACCGTCAAGGTGGACTCTTGGGTTCGCATGCGCACCGGCGTTTACAAGGGAGACTTGGCCAACGTGGTAGATGTCAACTACGCAGATAACCAGTGCACGGTCAAGCTTTTGCCTCGCATCGACTACCAGCACCTCGCTGATAAGGAGTCTGGCGCAGCGAAAGGTAAGCCGAAGTCCCAAGTTCGTCCCCCAGCTCGTCTCTTTTCCGAGGCGGAGGCAAAGCGTTTGAATTTGAGCCTTGAAAAGGGTCGCTTCGATCGTCAAGTCAACGATTACATCGACATCCTCTGTGGAACGACGAGGATTAAGGATGGTTACCACATGAAGACGTGCTCTATGGCGACTGTCAAGCTTGCAGATACGCCCACGCTCGACGAACTGCAAAAGTTTGCTGTGGGCAACGAGGAAGACGACAACCAAGGCGCTTCGGGCGCTGGAGGTGCGCTGGCCGCCATGTCGCTAGCTATTGGTGCGCGCAAGACAGATCTTAAGTTCATGACGGGTGATCAAGTCATCGTTGTCGAAGGTGATTTGAGAAATCTCGAGGGTGTCGTCGAACGCATCGCTCCGGATGGCCGCGTCGTTGTCAACCCGTCACACAAGGAGCTCAACGAGCTGCTCACTTTCAAGCCTGAGCAACTTAGAAAGCACTTTAAGACTGGCTCCACCGTCCGCGTGCTCCACGGTAAGCACGAAGGTGTCATGGGTATGGTGGTCAAGGTTGAGGGCGACGTAGCGCACATCTTCTCCACTGTTAGCAACGAGGAGTTCCAAGTCTTCATGCACGACTTGGCCGACGGCGACGAAACGACCCAGCGAATCGATACGCTCGGTGAGTATGCCTTGCATGATCTCGCCATGCTCGATGGTTCCGAGGTCGGCTGCATCGTTCGTGTCGAGAAGGATGTCGCGTTCGTCATGACTAATGCGGGAACTCCTGAGCGTCCGGAGGTCAAGTCGGTGAAGCTTCACGATTTGAAGAAGAAGATGTTCAGCAGAAACATCTCCGCTCAAGACGCGCACATGGACACGATTGACCCGCAGTCCATGGTTCGCATAATTGATGGCAAGTACAAGGATACCACGGGCACTGTCGAACACATTTACAAGGGTACGCTTTGGATTCGCGCGCGCCACGTTCAAGAGCACGGCGGCATCTTGTGCATCAGAGCTCGCAACTGCGTCGTCCACGGTAGCAACAAGAGCGGACAAGTCGGGGGCGGTCTCGCCGCTCAGCTCATGTCTTCCTCGGGATTGGCCCCGAAGTCCCCTGGTCACGCGCTTCTCGCCAACTCGTACACCGCGGGTTTGCGTGGCGAGTTGATGTCCGCATCGCACCAAGCCCCGCGCCCTGCACAACGCCCGATGGCTGGCCGTGGTCGTGGTCGTACTGATGCTCTCATCGGCCAAACGAAGAAGATTCGCGCCGGCGTTTACAAGGGGTACGTCGGTCGCATCGTTGATGTCACGGAAACTTCCGTCAGAGTGGAATTGCAGGCGCAGGCGCGCACCGTCACTGTTAACAGAGAGCACTTGGACGTCCCGCAAGTTGCGGCTCAACGTGACTCTTATATGGCTCCGCGTGGCTACGCCAGCGCGTACGACGCTCCGGGTGCTCGCACGCCGGCTCATTACCCGATGACTCCGGCTCACGGTGGTGGTATGACGCCCATGCATGGCGGTATGACTCCGGCTCGCGAGGCCGCTTGGAACCCAACTGCCACTCCAGCGCACGTGCCGAGTGGATGGGAACCCACTTCTACCGCCGGTACGGGATGGGGCAACGTCAGTGGCTACACTCCGGGTGGATACGGCGACGTGGCTTCGCTTGCCGGTCCGACGCCTGGTTACGGCGTGACGCCAGGCGCTGTGGGTGTCACTCCTGGTGGATACACTGGTGCTACTCCGGGTGGATACGGCGCCACTCCGGGTGGATACGACGCCCCTGTCGCTGAGGCTAGCGCTCCGTCGGCATCCTGGCCATCTGACTACACCGGCCCGTTCATCCCGGGCGTCGTCGTGCGCTTGTCTAACGGCAACCAAGGCTTCGTCACCTCTGTCGGTGCGGGCGGCTCTAGCTTCACCGTTAAGGTTGGCAACGTGCGCATGCGCGATGGCGTGGAAGTGTTGGAGTCCGTGTCCAAGAACGCCGCCGAAGACACTTTCAAAGCTGGCGATATGGATGTGGTCAAGCCTGAAAAGAAGGAACACATCATTGTCATTAGCGAGCAAGACGCATCCGTCTCCAAGGGCGAGACTGGCCAGCTCATCTCCGTTGACGGTGTGGATGGCGTCATCCGTCTCAACAGGACTGGCGATGTCGTCATTTTAGACATGGCGTGCCTCGCTAAGTACTGGCAAGAATGAGCGCCAACGATTGACATAGCTAAACTTTGAACTTGAAATACTACGATATCAATACATTGAGCCGTTTCTCTAAATAAATTTCACTATTCCACCCCTCCCAAAACTTTTGCGCATCCAACGTCGCTCTGCATGCAACTCGTGTACGTCTGTCGCTGGAGTTTCACGAGCGGACCGACGATGGGCGCGTTTTCCCAGATTGGCCCATCCGGTAAAAAGTCGCGATGGTACACAATCTTATCCGATCCCGGCTTAAATTTCAGTACGGAGATGCCCTGCACGTTTCGCAACGGACCCGTGCCGAGAAGCATATCCAACGACCACGTCGCGACGTACGAGTCCGCCTCGCACACCTCCTCCTCCACAGAGAGAAATTGCCGAGAAAAATCAAACTGATTCCTCAGATACCGCTCCATCGCCGGCTTTCCTCTAACCTGTGTGAGCCCCGGTCCGTCGACGTACGAAAACGCCCCGCCCTCGTCGTCGTAGTTGGCCAAACACTTCTCCCGCCAGTTTTCCTGGTTACACATCATCACATCCCTCGCCACGCGCAACCGCTCGCTCGACAGCGCACCGCACGCCCCCGTCGGCGCGCTCGCCGCGCCAGAAAACCCACCATCCGCCCAACCTCCGTCTCCCGAAACCGCCAACGCCACTGCGCTCGCCGCCACGAACCCCACCGTGCCGCGTCCAATCGCCGCGAACGCCCGATCGACGACCGCTTCCGACGACGAAGACATCGCGACAGTATCACCATTTTCCGTCACCGCTCCATCCATCGCCGTCGAAGAAGTCCCGAGCGCGGACGACACTCGACGAACATCATCAGCAGCAGCAGCACCACCACTGCCATCGCCATCCATCCGACGCTTCGTCTCCTCCTCCATCGGCGTCGCCCTCCCGATCGTCCCCGACCGACCGAACGAATGTTCCGACCGTCGTCGTCGCTGTCGCTCGACGTCCACCGCGGGCGTCCATCGCGGCGTCGGCGTCGCGCGCATGGTTATGAAAGCGTTTGTCAGACTGGTTTCATAAACGTTTTTGACGCCGACATACTATAATATCACTTAGCGCTATAAGAGGGTGAAACTCAAAACGGGTGTGACTGACCGCGTTATCCACTTTCGGATTGATTGATTGCCGACGCCGCCGACGCCGCCGACACAACGCGACGCGACGTGACGCGGCACGCACGGTTGAAAAGAAGCAAAGGAATGAGCGCGATGCGAGCGTTCGCGGTGAGCGGGACGAAATCGGCGCGGGCGTGCGCGAGAGCGGTGAAAAGAAGCGAAGCTGCGTTCGGGTTTAGGAGGTTTTGTGGTGCACCGACGCGCGTGTGCCCGACGCGTGGACGACGCGGCGCGACGACGACGGTGACGGCGAGTGGGTTGAACCTGACGCCTCCGGTGAACGACGACGGAAAGGTGCGGGTGAGATTTGCGCCGTCGCCGACGGGGTCGTTGCACGTGGGAGGGGCGCGAACGGCGCTCTTCAACTATCTGTACGCGAAAAAGATGGGCGGGGAGTTTGTGCTTCGCGTCGAGGACACGGATCAGGCTCGGTCGACGCGGGCGAGCGAAGAGAGCATGATTGCTGATCTCAAGTGGCTCGGTCTCGATTGGGACGAGGGTCCGGATATCGGAGGCCCCTGCGGGCCGTACAGGCAGAGCGAGCGCGGGGAGATTTACAAGGCGTTGGCGGAAAAGCTCGTGGCGAGCGGTCACGTGTACCCGTGCTTCTGTACCGATGAGGAGTTGGAGACGATGAAGGCGGAGGCAGAGGCGAAGAAGTTGCCGCCCAAGTACTACGGTAAGTGGGCGACGGCGAGCGAAGAGGAGGTGAAGGAAATGATGGATAAGGGCGTGCCGTTTACGTATCGCTTCCGCGTCCCGGAGGGTGAACGCATCGAGATCGATGACATGGTGCGCGGTAAGGTTGGATGGGACACAGATACGCTCGGTGACTTTGTCGTGCTGCGATCCAACGGTATGCCGGTGTACAACTTTTGCGTCGCCGTCGATGACGCGACGATGGGCATCACGCACGTGCTCCGTGCCGAGGAGCACTTACCGAACACACTACGCCAAGCCCTCGTGTACAATGCGCTCGGGTTTCCGTTACCCAAGTTTGCACACATGTCTCTCATCCTCGCTCCGGATCGCTCCAAGCTTTCCAAGCGTCACGGTGCCACCTCTGTCGGCCAGTTCAAGGATGAAGGTTACCTCAGCAAGACGATGGTCAACTACCTGTCCCTCCTCGGCTGGAACGACGGTACTGAGCAAGAGATTTACGAGAAGGATGAGCTCGAAAAGCTTTTCAGCGTTGAGCGCATCAACAAGTCTCCGGCTGTCTTCGACAAGGTTAAGCTCAACTGGATGAATGGTCAGCACTTGCGCTTGCTTCCAGAGTCGGAGGTTGAATCCCTCATCGGCTCTGCGCTCGTCAACGCTGGTTTGCTCAAGGAATCCAGCGGTGCGACGGTTGAGGCCGTGGTGAACATGATCAAGGATTCCATTGAGCTCGTCGAAGATGCTGTGCCACAAGTTGAAGCCATGTTCGGTTACCCGCTCAAGGAGAACATGGGCGATGACGCGATGAAGAAGGTTCTCGACGACGACTTTGAGCCGATTGTTGACGCCATCGTCAAGGCTCACGAGAGCGGTGAACTCGCCGCCGCCGTCAAGGAAGGCACGGTGAAGAACTTCATCAATGCCACTGGTAAGGCTCTCGAACGAAAGGGAAAGCGCCTCTTTATGCCGTTCCGTATTGCTCTCACCGGCCGCATGCAAGGACCAGACGTCGGCGAAGTGCTTACCTTGCTTGACAAGGCTGCCGGCTCTTCGGACAAAATTGTCGACTTGGATGCGCGCGTTCAAGCCCTCAAGGCTGCCTTCCCGACTGCCGTCGCCAAGTAATCGCCAACTTCTTAGCATTGAGATTTAATATCCACATTTATAAAATAGACGAAGCGACGTTGTCAGAGACTTATCTTTTCTTGTTGATATGCATTGCAGCGTTGTTACTACACTTTTTGAGATCTAGGAATGTGTGTGTATGTGTGTGTATGTGTGTGTGTGTGTGTGTGTGTGTGTGTGTGTGTTCGAATGGGGTATGAAAGTTGAACACTTACTCTTCGGAGGAGGACTCCTCCGCCGACTCGGAGACGACCGTTTCCGTCTTCTTCGGGTACGCCTTCGGCTTGCTGGAGGAGTTCACCTTGCTGGTGACGTCGGACACAGCAGAGGTGATGCCGTCAAAGATGGCCGGAATATTGATGCCAGTACCGCTCTCAATGTCTTCAAGGGTCGCCTTGAATTCATCGCGGCTCTCTTCGAACAGCAAGTAGTTGTATGTGAAGTAGAGAGTGTACGCGATGCCGATAGTTTCCAAAGCGACGTCGGCGACGCTCGGGAGGATGGCCAAAGCCAAGAGACCGGAACCAGCGAGGATACCGGCGTAGCCGAGATCAGCGGTTTGCTGGAGCGTCAAGTTAGTGTTGATCGGCTTCGGCGCGCGGCGGACCGGAGCCGGGCGGCGGACCGGGGCCTTCTTGACAGCCGGTCTCGGCTTGGCGTTGAGTAACGGCTTGCGAACCACCTTGGTGGCGATCGGCTTCTTCACAATCGGCTTCTTCACAATCGGCTTCTTCACAATCGGCTTCTTCACAATCGGCTTCTTCACAATCGGCTTGACAACCTTTTTCATCGTCTTCGCCTTGACCATCGGCTTCGGCTTGGGCTTCGGCTTGGACACAACCTTCTTCGTCGTCGAAAACGGCTTGGTCATCACGCGCTTTTGCGTGCCAGATCCAGCATCCTTGTAACCCTTAACATTGGCCTTTTGCGTCGAGCTACCCGCCGCGCCGGAAGACTTTCCACCAAAGTTGAAGAGGGCGGCGCGCGTCTGTTCATTGGAGAAAGAATCAAAACATATGGGTAAACAGTATCGTCAGTTCATCCGTCTTATCCGCGATTCGAGCCGTCGTCCTTGTAACCATCTGAATGCACGATCCGTTCGGTTCGGTTCGTTCAGCGACGAACGAACGAACGCGCGTCGAAGCACCGAACCGCGACCGAACGACGACGATCGACATCCATCGCATCATCCGTCGTTCGCGTCGTTTCGCGCCGTTCGCGAAAGTGCACAGAATGTGGATATTTCCCGATCGGAGCGAAAAGATACGCTTTCCCTCAACCGAAGAAGCCACATTTCACTCATCTTGTCCGTCCGTCCGTCGGTCGTCGCGTTTTAATGTAACGTACCTCACCGCGACGCGTCGGCGTCGTCGTCATCTTCGTCGGCTTCGTCGCTCTCGCATCCCGAATCCGCGTCGTCGCGTTCACCGCGCGCGCGCTCAACCCCGACGTCGTCAAACTCGTCGTCGAAATCATCCGTGCTGGTTGACGATGATGAATGCAAATAAATTCAAGCTGATTTTATTCGAGAGAACGAACGAGACGTGTCGGAAAGGATTGGAAGAAGAAGAAGAAGAAATCCGTGCGCGGTGCGTGCGTGCGCGTGCTTTTTCCCTCGCCGTCTCCGTCGTGTGCCGATATGCCGTCGGTAGTCACCGTTCGTTCCCTCTCGTTCCCTTCCACTCCATCCACAAATTCCAAAACCAGGAGAAACAGACACACACAGAGAGGGGCTCGAAACCGCGACCGCGACCCGAACCCGTTTTCGATCCGATTGCGGATTCGGAATCACACACACATATATATCTGAAGAATATCGATCTTTTATACATAGTATATGGGTAAACACTACGTAATTAACCAGCCCAGAAGACAACTGGACGACGCGACGCGCGGGAACGTCAAACTCGTCGTCAAACTCGTCGCTTCAGTGGCGCGCGCGCGACGAGAGGAATTGACTGATTGAGACTGCCAAGCCAGAGAGGACGAAGAGGCGCGCGCGCGTGACGAGAGGGATGGCGAAGAAGACGGCGAAAGAACGCATG
>Ga0181594_10003225_pt1 | contig 14868 bp, 9 predicted proteins | sample 071ome_18_FD_145603 | JGI IMG/M metagenome (GOLD analysis project Ga0181594, IMG submission 145603) | Coastal salt marsh microbial communities from the Groves Creek Marsh, Skidaway Island, Georgia - 071413BT metaG (spades assembly) | ecosystem: Environmental > Aquatic > Marine > Intertidal zone... | reverse complement strand
TGATTTAAATCTTTCGTGCCTTCGTCATATCTAGTCCCGGTATCAGCGTCGAAAATATCTTTGAATACATCCATGCGGTATCGATCCAGCTGATTCTGACGCTGCCCTAACAAGTCTTCTGACCGGCTCTTTTCAGCCTGTTTCCTGGTGTCGGTTGAAAACTTGTCTGTCGCCCGCTGGATGGCCTGCGAAGAAGTGTCAGTAAGAGCGCGTGCAAACGCAGAACGCGACCTATCGCCAGCACCTGTGCCGCCAGACTTAAAGGGCTGCGTGACATTCGATATCCTCTTGAACTGCCCTGCATCAATAGGCGGGCCAGTGTCAATGATCGATTTGTAGCCGCCAGGAGGTGCGGAAACGTCTGGTTGCCCAACGGTTGGAAAGCGTGGATGGTCATAGCCCCTTTTGGGGCCAGCACCAAGCGGCGGAGGATTAGCCGGTTTACCCATATTTGATTACTTAGGAATTAGGAATTTCGCGCCGTAGGGATTAATTCTTTGACCGTCTACATACAAGACGCCATAGCCGCCTTCTATGGTGATGGCTGTGCCGGAACCCCACTTCCAAGAGTTAAACTCCAGCAGCCCCTGATTTATGATGCGGAGCCTGATTACAGTCTGCCCACTTTCCTCAATAACTTCGCCTTCTAACAAACCTTGTGGTTCAATTTGCAGCGAAATCGGCACTGTCTCGACCTTGCCGGAGGCCTGATTTATTCTGGCGTGTTTACCTCCTTTGTCATGCACATCTATGGTAACTTCCGACTGCGCCACATCCCCGTCAGTTTTTCGCTCCGCTACCACAAAGTCGCCACCCACAGTAGTGGGCTGCGTGAGCGTCGGGTTTGCACTAGCAGGCTGGCTGTCTTGATAAGTGTGCTTGTGCTGCGGACTCTGGTAAACTCCCATCTCCTCTGCCACAGCACGCCGGTACAGCGGGTCACCGGGCTGGTCGAGGTTTGTGTACTGGTGCTTGCGTGCGTTACGTTCGATCTGCCGCAGTGAGCGTCGTGAAGTTGCGTCCTCAAGCTGGCGTGTTGTCGAAAGCCTGCCGGTCGCCGCATTGGAGATGGCGTTTGCCAAGATTTTTGCAGCTGCTGGCGATATGCCGCCATCTATAAGACTTGACTCAAGATCATCCGCCATCTTCGACCACCCCCTCCACGGTCACGCTGTGCATCACAAACGGCAGCGGTGCTTTTACAGTCGGATCAAAGTTCCAGAAATTTAGTCTTTGCCGTGGGTCAGAGCGGTACGGCCTGCCGTGCAATTCGTACTGGACATACTGATCAGACCCGGTCAATTCGGCGTTAGCCCGTGAGGCAAACTTCGCTTCTGCAACCCCCGTAGCAAAGCCAAGGGCACTTGCGTTGCGGTCGATGTCGAGGACTGTTGACGCACTGTCTTGGCGGTGAACGAATGAACCAGGCCCGCCACGCTCACGACGCATCAGGTTTGGAACAGGCTCCTCGCGTCCGTTGAAACGCTCAAGCAACTCCACCTCTTTGCTGCCGTCTGTTGGGGTGTAGAGCAGGGTAACTGAGCGATCCACCTCTCCAGCCGCCCTGCGGTCAACGTCTTCCGTAAGACGCTGCATAAACCCGGTCTGCATCCGAAACGGTATGTGGCTATGAGAAGGCTTGTAAAATCTGACAAGTATTCTCGTGCCGCCACCCTCAAGCCAGTTCTCTGAAGTGCCCGCAACATTAGTTCGTGGCGGGCCGCTCAAGATTGAAACTGGCGATCCATCGGGATGCACTAGGTAAATATTGTTTCTGTCAACGTGCGACACAAAAGAGTTGAGGGGAATAGAATCGCCAACCGCTTCCATGCCCGCCTCAACAAAAGGCGGCTGGGTTCTAAGGACACGCCCATCTTCGGTCAACAGGTTAAGCTCGTTTTCAGCCGTTAGATGCGTTTCTAGCTCAGGCTCAAAAGTCGCAATCCGCAGCGACTCGACTCGAACAAAGCTTTCGCCCTTAGAAATTGTCGCGAACCGCCGCACAACAGGTGTAACGCTAAAGTTGGCGTATGCGTGCGCCTGCCTGCCGCCGGGGTCTGGCGGCGCAATGTCGAGCGGAATAGGCGCGTACTCGACGCCCTGCACGTTCCGATTGGCATGGTCGGCAATCGGGAGGCCGTCCTGCTCTGTGACTAGCGTTACACCCTGATCCGCACCCCAGCCCGGCCCATTGATAATTACATCCACCAGACGCCCTTCGCTCACCACACCCTGCACGGTAGCCCCGGTGACGTTTGGCACCGTGATCTTAGGTGCTTCCCGATAGCCTGACCCGCCATCATCCACAAACGTATCCGTTAGGGCATGGTTGTTGTGGTCTTCGTGGCCGTCTAGCTCGTAGGTGTTGCCGTCTACCGCACCGAACACAATAGTGTTTCGCCTTGTGTCGCTGGGGCGGGATGCGACTGAGGATGTCAAGCCGTTAGGGTATGTCTCAGTCCACCAAGTCTTTGCCTGAATGTCATAACAGGCGGCAAAGGATGGGGTTTCTGTTGGATTGCTGACAATAACCGTGAAGAATCTGAGTATGTGCGTGCGTGGATCGACTTGCAGAAAGAAGGTGTCACGCTTGCTGAAGTCAAGCAACTCTGAAACGAATAGGTCTCTCAGCGGCAGGCTTATGTCCGCTACCTCACCATTCCTTGCCATTGAGTAGATGCCGCTTTCGTCCACGGCGTAAAGAACATTTTCGTGTATATCCCAGCATCGTTGGTGCAAACAGCCACGATGCGAAAGCATTTGGATTGAGGCGTCGAGGCCGGGATCGCTGTTGTATGTAAGCGCGTAAGTATGGTTGTGCTGCATCGCAAGCAGCATCGATCCGAAGGGGGCCAATGCAGTCAGCGAGTCGGTTGATTTTTGATTGTTCTGGATCGGTAATTCGTTAATGTCGGGGATCGACTCAAACTCATCAAACTCGCTGTAGAAAAGAGTGTTTATGTCTTTGCTGCTTGTTGAAACCCCGTACCAAAGGCGGTCTTGGAATGCCACGGCAACCGCCATGTCATCTCTTGGCTTTCCAAATCGGTATGCGTTCACTGCCCCATTCGGCAAGACCACCGGCATGGCGGCGTAGTGTGGTCGATCTGGATCAAAAAGCTCTTCGTCGGTCAGCGTGTCACTGCCAACAATCTCAACTCCGTTGGGCGTAGGGATGCCATAAGCTTCAGTGCGGTAGAAGACGAGGCTTTGGTCGCCCGATGTCCTCCAAAGCTCGACCTTGTCTGCCCTGCTGGGCGGGTTGATCCCGGTTAGGTTCCAAATGATTTCGGACGAGTGAGTCCTATCTTCTGACGGCCCGCAATTTACATCGACAATTGGAGACAGGTCGCTGTATGCCACAGGTCTCGAAAGGTCTCTGACGCGAACAGGGTATGTAGGTGCTACGTTGTAGGTGGCAAGCGTTCCGTTTTTTGCAAGCTCTAGCGTTTCCTCAGAGCCGTTAGGGACAGTGGAGAAAAGGACGCGAGTAGATGTGGTTTCATAAATCGTATCCTCAATCGTGCCCGTTATGACCAGCTGCCCGTCATCTTTCATTTCCAAGACGGCGTCGATGCAAAACGGGTCTGCGGTCGCAGAACTGTACACAAGAGTTAGATACTCATAGAAAGGCTCAATGATATAGTTGCCGGGGTTGCGAGTCCTCTTCCACAGCAGCAAGTTCCCCGATTCGGTAAGCTCGATCCTGTAAAGGTCTTCGGGGGAATACTTGAATTGACCCGGCCTAAGTGACTCACCTCGTGACAGGATGACGGCTGATACCTGATCGATAGATACTTCAGAGTCGCCTTCGTGCGCAAGCCACTGTGGCTCACGCTTCCCCATCTCCGTAATCTTCTGGTTAATCTCTACCTCGTTCCCCTTGACGCTCGTAATCCTCGCCTCTTCGGGCAAGGCGTCCGACTCAAGGATCATGTCGGCTTCAATGTCCGTGGTGTCATCAAGAATCAGAGTGGTCTCAGAGTCACCAAGGCGGGCGACAGTTTCTTTAAAAACCTGATCGGTTCTGTCGGTAAATCGGTATGCGCACCTATAGATTCCACGAAGGGCCGGTCGCATTTTCGCCACGAGCCTAGCAGGACTAGAGTCTGTATATAGCTCTGGATCGCTTTCGTAGTTGAGGCCGGGATCGATGATCTTTACTTCTGTGATTGCGCCGTTTTCTACAACCGGCAAAACAGATAGCCCGTACCCGCCCTTCCCGCCACGAACCAAAATGCGTGGAGCGACACTGTACCCATAGCCTTGCGACAGAATGTTTATGGTGCCAATCTTGCCTGGGCTGGAACCTAGCAATACATCTAGCTGTCGGCCTGTCCACGACACTGTACCGGCTGGCGTAAAGTCCGCCTCTGTGGTTGAGAAATCTGAAGGCGGTTCAAAGTACTGCACACCTTCATACGCATTGATGCCAGTACACAATCTAATTTCATCAAGGTAGCCTGTAAAAACATTTACATCGTTCTTCCTGTTTTTGCCAATTGAAAGCCCGCCGCCATATGGGCCAAGGTCGCCTGTAAAAACAGTAGTGTCTTCCTGAACCCCATTTATCCAAAGGGTCATGTTTTTTAGCCGGTCGCGAGTTACTGCAACGTGCCACCACCGCAGCGTTTCGAGGTTCTGAGAGCTTGTCAGAACATTGTCATTGTCACCAACTTGAAACCGAAGCCTGTTGCCCTCAAAAAACGAAAGCTGCCAAGTTCCGGCCCCTTCCCCGCCGGTAGCCCCTGTTGAAATGATGGCCGTATTGACTGTTTGAACGGCGGTCAGGTTAATGAACATCTCGATGCTGAACTCGTCGCCAAGCTTTAAGTTGCTCTGGTGTGCGACATAGGCAGCAGAGGTTGGTAGGAAAAAGCCCATTGAAGGGCCGGTAGTCACTTGTACATCTGTAAAAACAATTGTGTTTCCGTAGGAAGACGCATCCGTTAAACCGTTCGAGAGAACGAGACCAACCTCTGGGTCTGTGTTTTGTATGCGGGTGCTGTCGGGGTCACTAACGGAGCCGGGGGCAATCAGCGTCCTTTTCGCCAGTTCAATGCGAATTTCGCTTGCATCTGCATAGCCATCACCGGGATTCGCTATCGCCACCGGCTCTAGCAATGTGTGCGGCGGGCCGTGCGGAGTAGCGTTGTCGGGCGCGTCGGCCTTGAACTGGAACTCGACATAATTCCCGGTGGCAGCGTGGGCAGACTTGACAAACTGCTCTGAGACTGCGGTGTTGTAATCAACGTGCTGGCTGTATGCGTTAGCTTGATACAGCCGGATGGCAAAGGTAGTGTTCTGTGACCAGCCACCGCCGGGATCGGTAATGGTGACCGAAGTGGCGTCAAGTTCGCCGTCCTCGTTTCGACTGATGTCAACCAATGGCCGTGATACGCCAGAGGAGTTGCTGAACCAAGCAAGACGCTGGCCTCGTGACTCCTTGACGGCAGTGGGCAGACATTCGCTGTCCCCAACAAGCCAAGAGTCTGGGCACTCATTTAGGAAGATTCTTACGGTCGGCGGTCTTGCTTCAGGAAGGCTCTCTTGCTCAGTGTAGTTCGTGGAGGCAGATCGCCCCGCAACGGTATCAACCTTCTTCGCACCAGCCCTTGGCTTCAGTGGAACGTCTATGTACTTGATTGTCGTTTCGTTTTCGACACTGGTCTCTACGGTGACAGGTACATCTTCCCTCACCCACTGAGACAGGTTGCCGCTGGCGACTCCGGTATTGAACCATACACTAATTTTGGAGTAATCGGGCCAGTAAACGTCGGCTTGCCTTCCATTTAAATTCCCGCTGAAGCCAAGAACGAACCGATCCCCGCTTGCTTGCAGCCCGCCATAGGTCGCGTTTTCGCTGCTTCGGGGGACGTTGTACTCAGCCCCCTGCCAGTAATCGCCGTAAAGAAAATCCCTGAAGCCGGTCGAGGTGGTGGCATTGCCTCGACCCCGCTCGACGCGATTGTATTTCTGAAAATTATTATCAATAGTTGTTATTGACGAGCTTTCAGAAAGCGTGTTGAGGCCGAAGCCCAGGGGCAGGGGGCTAAACTGACACAGTGCGGTGGCCCCTCCACCATTACTGCCCACCGTTTGTCGAGCAGGAATCTCTGCCGTAAATCGCCGGGTGCTTTCGTTATAAGTGGCTTCGGCCTCTGCGATACTGCCTGACTGATCATAGTAGAGAATCTTTTGGTTTTTCGTCCCTGACCTAGTCCCAAAAGTCTCGTCATCGGCAAGCTCAACCGGCACGACAGTACCAACATCTCCGGTAGCAAACCCCGTTGCCTGATAGGCGGCTCCGGTTGAGATTCCTCGCGCCCTAAAGCCCACCCCCATGCTGCTTGCACCAACTTTAATCTCCGGTGGCGTTTTGTACCCTGAACCACCATCAATTATGTCAACCCCTACTACGGCTCCCGCCTCAACGATTGACTTGACTTTTGCCTCGCGATCTGGGTCTCCGCCAGTGACGGTAAGCTCTGGGGGCGAGTTGTAGGTAGCACCACCGCCAATGATGTTTACGCCCTCTAGAAAAAACCCGTCACCGGATGGCAGGACAGAAGGCTTCGATAAGGGCGGGTCGAGGCCAAGCGGAATGGCGGAGTTGGCGATGTTGTCTGGCCGGTACAGGCGTGGATGAATCCCATGACCGTAGAAGATAAACAGCCTGCCGTGGCGATCTTCTGCTACGCAAAAGTCGTTTGCCGAATCGTATGGCAGCGTATCGATGATTCGCTCTTTGTCATCCTGCACACGCTTCACCGCCCATTCAAACATGAACGGATATACGCCAGCGTCGATTTCTTCAACACTCAGGTTCTTCTCAACGAGCGTCCTGACCATCCACAAAAAGTCTGACTGACTTCCAACAGTTGTTGCCCTGCGGTACATCGCAGCTATCAACTCATTGTTGTAGCGGCCATACAGTTTCCGCAGCCCCGATCTGGCAATCAGCATGCCCGGTCGCCGTGGCTGCAAGTTATTGAGGATGCGGAGTTCACCCGGCTGGAGGGCAAACTGCGAAGCGTCTTCGTTGTACCCTAGCCATTGCCGGATTTTCATTCCACATCAACCCCAAGGTCTGAATGCCAGCCCATGGTTCTGGGCGTGGGATACTGTCCACCGCCGTGCGGATCGCCGCTCATTGGCGTGACAACGTCATTCTCCATTGCGATACGCAAGTCTCTGTTAAACACTTGCATTGCCGTGGCGTAGTCCCGCCCAGCTAGTCTGGCGTACCACATCTCGCACGCTGACAAAATCGCCGTGTACATCAGCGGGGATGCGTTGATCACATCTGTGATTGCGTACTTTGTGTTTTCAGGGAGCGGAGTGTTTACATCGTCATAGTCGTTGGTTGCGTAAGGAGCGGGTGTGTTTCCCTCGATGACGTTCTCAGGGGGGATGTCAAAACTCACATCGCCAGCATCGAAGTCAGCTGGCCCCTCGACTACGCCATCAGCATTAGGACGCTCATACACCGAAGTGGAACTGATGATTAGGGAAGTCTTTGACTCCCACTTCTCAATCCTCCGCTCCATGATGAATGGGTTGGTCGAACCAACGGCATCGGCTTCCATGCCGTCGTGACCAAACCGAATGTAGCAGGAAGCACAGTCCTGGGGGAACTCTGTCTTTAGGCCAGTAACGGTCATGCGGCCATCTATATTTGACAACTGGACAGTTCCCTGCCTGCAAATCCTTTCGTACCCCATGTACTTAATCGGCTTCGGGGTAACACGGTAAGTAAAGCTGACCCTTGTGTTGTTTGTCGGAAGTCCGACGAACCGGATTTGCATTCTGTCTGGATTAACGTCTGAACGCATTACGGTGTAGTAGTACGGCTCACCGCTCCCACGATAGTTGACCTCCAGCCTCTGCCACTCCTGCGGGCTTATCCGGCAGTGCAGCGTGCCAACAGTTCTCGTCGCAAGAGTGTCGATGTCCTTGAGGTCTGGCGGCAGATCGTAGTAAATCTGGGGGCGAACAAGGATGCCGCTCGAAGATGCCCTAGAGGTCTGGTCAACGGTGATATGCCCGTCGCCAACGTGCATGATTCTGACAGGATCATCAAACCCCGCCACATCCACTAGCCTGCCAGCCACAAACCCAGCTGTGCTACTTAGATTAATTTTGTTGCTTCCCCGCCCCGTCGATCCGACTGCACTGACCATGGCGGTCTGGAAAGCCCCGGTCTTAACGTGCCAGAGCCAGTTCTTGCACTGCATAACCTCCCTGACGCCATGCAACACAGCATGCCTGATCGCAGTATGCTCACCAGACTGTGCCCCACCGCCGCTTGCCGCCAGTAGGTAAGCGACAATATCTTGTGCCGTCTGCATTAGTTACGCCGCTTTCTGCCGTACTTTTCCTGCACCATCTCGCGAAGCTCACCCTGTTTCATGGTCGGGTGGTTCTTTTTCTCGACTTGCATCATTTCCTTAGTGAGGCTTTCGCTCAGTATTGGCGACTTAGGCCGTGGCTGCGGGATTCCCTTGTGGCTCACTGCACCTTCGACAGTAAGGTTTCGCTTCTTTGCCACGCGAACAACGTCAGCAGTACTGTCAACCCACGCCTCTGGGTCAGCTGGCCCCCGGCCATCAGCAAGTCCAGCTGCGTAATACTTGCCGCTAGGATTGATCCCCGCCCGCTTTGCAAGAGTGATCATGTTTCTCGCATGATCTGCTGGCATTGAGTTAAGCTGCTCGTTGTTATACCGCCCTTGCATGAATGAGCGGTCTGTGCCCTTAACCGCTGGTGCTATTTGGAGGGCGCACATTTCTGCGAATCGTGGAGATGAGCCATCTTTGATCATCATCATGTAATGAGCCTGAACACTTTGCGGTGCGCAGGCTATTTCTAACGGAAGCTCTACAGAGGTATTTCCTTGCCGACTCGACTGTTTCTTGGTCATCTTTGAACATTCCTAGAGCAACATTGCAGACATTGCACAGCAGGCCACGAACAAAGCCTGTCTCGTGGCAGTGGTCAACGTGTAGGGTCTTGGGCTTATTGCCACATATCTCGCACGCCCCCCTGCAATCCGCCAGCATGCTGTCAAACTGCTCTGGCGTGATTCCGTATCTGTGTTTTAGGTTCCAGCGTCGATGCTTTCTGGAAGGCATTACTGGGGCGCAAGTTCAGGCGGAACCTGCGGTGGCTCTCCACCGCCACCCTGCGCAGCCTGCCCAGCCGGGGAGGGTAAACCGGGTGGCGCAGCAGGGGGCGGTGGAGGTGCTGGTGGGGGTAACAGGTAGGGCTTGGCATCAATGTCAAGTGAGTCAGCCCAATCCCTCATCAAGGCGTTAAACGGATCAACGGCCCCAGCACCAGCAAGCTGCGAGAGAATGGGGCCAAGCGTCTGAACCGCCATTTGCATCTGCTCTACTCTTGATGCTTTGTTGGGCTTGCGTGCAGAGCCAGCCTCCACTCTATAAAGAAGTTCACGGGTGAGGCTTACGATATCACGGCGTGCAACGAACTGTTCCCATGCAGCTGCACCCATCGGGCCAAGGATTGGCTTCAAATCGTTAGGCTCAAGCAGCCAGCGTGCGGCGAGGGCTTCACGGCGTGCCAGGAGAGACATGCAGTCCTCCAGTTCATTCGCCATGTTGTCGGGCCTGATCGAAATGTTCTCGTTCTTGATCTGCGCTTCGGCAGCACTTCTGAACATTGCCCTGGTGTATCCGAAAACCAGTTCGCTCAATCCTGTTCTTTGGGCAAACTGATCTAGGATGGCCTGAATAATGTCCCAAAGGTCTTTCGTTACTTGAGGCAGCTGGAAGACTGACACAATGTCTTCGATCCGGCGACCTAGCAACTCAGACATTTCAACAATCTTGAAGCCGCCCTCAGACGGGGCAAGCAGCTGGTCTTTGATTGTTTGATCCGCAGCCTTCTGTACGGCAACAACTGTTTCGCAGCTTGTGGCAATTCGCGTAGCAAGAAAACTGAAGCACCAGTTGAGTAGCCGCAACTCGCCAATGGCTGGCTTAATATGCGAGATAGGCCATGCGTAGCCGGGTTTTCGGTGGAACGCTAACATCGTGAACGGCCAGCCCTGCGGATCGGCATAAAAGGGAATCGGCCACGCGACTCTGGTCAACATGCTTTGCGGCAGACCCTGCTCGTCCACTTGCTCCTGCATGATTTCTGGCGGCAAGTTTAGAGGGTACTCAACGCCTTCGCAGATTACGAGATAGCAGTAACGCCCAACCGCATCAAAGATTCCCTTGTTGTCCTTCGGGGAATCCTTAAACCTGTCACCCATCCCCGTCTTTGACCACACCTTGTAAAAGGTGATAAGCTGGTTTGTGGTGTCTTTCTTGCGGTTCTTGCCCCGTGGCTCCTTTTGCAGCTGCGTGCCGTTGCCTTCGAGATGCCGACGCAAGTCTTCTTCAGGCACTCCGTAAGTCGCAGCAACCTCCTGAATTGGACGCACGCACTTGCGAGCGCACCACAGCATGTCATCTTCGTTATCAAAGTCTGGATCGATGAGGAGGTTATCTACGCTGTCATAAAACGAACCAACCATTTTCATTGGTGGCTGCTGCGGATCACCGCTCGTATCGACAGATACAAGCTCTGTCCAGAAAACCCCGGCCCCCTTGATCATCGCCTCGTTAACCACCTTGCGTGCCTGACGCTTTAAATCAAGCTCGACAGGGGTAAAGTTAAGGTACGAGTTAAGCAGCTTGGCGGCATTTTCTTTTTGCCGACGCTCCTCCTCAAGACCCTTAACGGTCATCAAGATAGCCTGCTGCTCTGGGCTTGGCATTCCACCTGGGCCAGCAGGCATATCAAGCCCCATATCCATCAATGGGATATCAGGCTCCTGCATCACCGTTACTGTGCGAACAGGATTGCGGTGGTATATAACACTCGCGAATATCTCAACAAGCTCGAATACCTTATTCAGCTGCATCCTGAAACTGGGGGGGGCAATACTGCTATTGTACCCCCTCTCGCCTCTGGCGTAGCCGTCCTTCCACATCCAATTGTGGTCGCCGTCGAAGAACATTGACGCTTCTTTGGCGATCTCATCAAACGGCTTTTTGTACTTTTCAGCTGATTTAAGCTTCTTGATCCAAGTACTTACGCACTGCCGTAGTGGGTTGTTACTTGGCAGTCTTTCGGCCATTTGAGTTGTTTCCCATTAATTCGCGTAGTGTCGCAGTGGACTTGGCAAAGTCCCATACACCAAGGTCTTGCCAGCCGTTATCTTTCTTGAGGGCCGGGTCATCCTTGTGGTGGACGCTTGTATGCACAAGTGCGTACCCCGAAGGGGAAAACGTCAAAATTCTTATGGTAGTGTCGCCGGGTTCTGCTACTACGAATCCGATTGTCGGATCACTAAAGTTGGCATAATCCATGCTAAAAAGAACAATGTCGCCAATGTTTGGCATTGGCATCTTCCATCCATCGTCAGTTGTGGGCATCGGCTGATCCTCCTTGTGGCCCTAAATATACAAAGCCAGGGCCGTCTTCCCCCCGCCTTTTTTTACGTTCCGCTTGCCACTTAACCCACCAAGGTTCAGGCTCGCCGTTCCTGAGAGGAGGTTTGTGATAAGCGGGGCGGTATGCGCAAAGGTACTCCAGGCACTGGCATATATGAACTTCGCCTTTTGTGTTCGGCTTATCGGTGACAATAGCCGTGCCCGCTACATGATTGACCAGTTTCCGGTAGCGTTTGATCTCTCGCTCTAGGTCTGGGCACGCCCCACGCAAGACTCGAAGCTGCGGAGTGCCGCTTGGCCTAATGTGCAACGCCGTGCGGGTTGACTCCCCACGGGCAATAATATCATCGCACCCAGCCAAGAAGCTCGATCCAGTAACCTCTGAACGCACACCATGCTGGATTAGCTTTTCAGTATATTGCTCGACCGGAAGGCGACCTGACCCGATGTCTCTCAGTCTCCCACCGTGAGCGTCAATGATAAATGCGTGAAAGTGGTAGTCCCTGACTTTCTCAGCGAACTTGTCGCCAAAGATAGTTGCATTGCATTGCCGCAGATACAGCTGGTCATAGCAAAGCCAAAAGTCCCCGCTTGGTGGGACGGCCATGAACAGCACTGCCGTCACAGCATGACCTGGGTCAATGGCTGCATACCTCGTCCACTCGTGAGGAACAAATCCGCCGGGAAGCTCGTCGCGCTCCATCCCATGAATACGCATGTCGAAATTAGGAAACACAAGCACTGAGTCGGTGATGAAGTCACCCTCCGCACGCATGCGAAGAACGTCCTCACCGTTTGCCGCCCACCGCTCAATACTCTTCCTCTTCTCGTCGCTATCCAAGTAGGGATTGTCGAGGAATCTAAGCTTAAACAGCTTAATGTCCGACTCTTCCCCAAGGGCTTCCTCACTGGCGTCTGCTCGTTCTTTCAAACCAAGCAATGCATTGTTCGTTGAGTGCGGCATAGCAGACCAGCAGAACCGGCCTTTCCTATCGACCAAACGGGCCTGCATTTCTGGAACCCACAGTTCTGAATTAATATCCTCGTCAATGTGGCAACGGTTCGCCTGGAAGCCCTGTGGCGGCTCGCCCTCGCTACTAAAGAAGTGGATTTCCCAGCCATTGTGCAGCGTACATGACTGCATGTAGTTGGCACTTTTAAGCACCCAGCTGGTCGATTTAATAAGGCGGGGAGGGATGAGGGGAGGTGCTGGCTTAGTCTCGTCTTTCCTGTGTTCGTCGGTGGCCGGGTTGTACGCCCTCCACTCGCCAGTGACCTCATCTTTTATTATCTTGAACGCCCCGGCACGGAACAAATATGGCACTACCGTAAGACCTATGTGTTTCCAGTCCTTTCCAACAATGACAAGAATGCCGTCACGTTCTGGATACTTTTTGTAGGGGTCTTGGCCCGTTACCGCACGGGCGTCCTCTATGAAAGTGCAGAGGGACTTCCCTGAACGGTTGCCGCCGATGACAAGGACTTCACTCGCTTTCGTTGAGTGAATCTTCTCCTGATTCGGATTCGGCCTGTAGAGCTTCAGTGCCTCCAGCTGCCGCCCCTTGATCTCGCTCTGCAAGTCCTTGAGCGATTGCTTCTGGAATTGCGTCAGCGACGATTTCTTCGGGACTTGGGGCGGGGAGACCTTCGGGTGTTTGCGTCGTGGCATCGATGGTCAGTCCTTTGTAGTCAGCTGCAACCTCTGCTATTCGCTTCTCTAGCTCTTCTTCAAGCTCCTCTTCAGACCAAAGCTGTAACGGCTTCTTCGCCCCGCCTGTCTCGACATTGCGTGTGACGAGCCTGCACATAGTTTCGAGCAGTCGGTTGCGTTGACTGCCACCGGGCTGTGCATCCCAGTATTGCTTGACGAGAACGGCACTAAAGCCACCCACTCCACCAAAGTAGTCCATTACCTTTTCGACTACTTCGGCGGTGTGCGGGATGTTGCTGCCACCAGATGCAACGGACTTGAGAAAGAGGTTAACCCCAGCTTCCTCAATCTTGTCCATCGACTCCTTTTGCTTCGCCTGCTTGCGGAGCCTGCTCGCCTTCTTGGCCTTGGCGATGCAGGCGAGGCACTCTGCGGTGAAGTAACCCTTGCCGTTTTGAATGCGATAGCGGAAGTGGTCTTTGTCCCTTGGGAACTCTTTTCCGCAGATAGAGCAAGTCTTGTTTTCCATGGCGGTACATATGCTAACAGCCCGTGGGGGTGAGCCACGGGCTGTTTTGCATATCCAGAAAGACAAGGATCATCAGATCATGTCACTGTGGAGATTGACGCGAGTCTTGCCCACTGCGGCTGCTGTGTTCCCGCCCTCGATCTGCTGACCGATGGCCTTGGTGCTGCCGGTAGAGGCAACCGATCCAGCGGTGGACGAGACCTTAACAGCAACGCCAGCGTTGATGGCAGTGGCGGTCTGCTTGACCGAAGTCGGGCCTTTGACAACCAGCCAGACAATGTCATTCGTCCGCAAAGCCCCTGTCAGGTACTCATCCAGTACGCCGTAGGCGAGGCCAGCATCGACATTAGCCGACGTTGCTTTGCTGGTGAACTCCGTAAGTGGAGCGGCAACGTCAAAGGCGTAAACCTCTCCAGCAACCGTCGAGCCGTCCTGAACAGTCGCACCCTTATAGCGGGCAGCAACACAATAAACGAGCCGGTTGCTGTGACGCTTTCCGTCGCCAGCCGGTTCAGCGTCTTGGAACGCTTTAACCTGACCAACAACTTCGCCACCCGCAATCGGGTTGCCAGCAGGATCGAGATCAATGCTCTCGCCTGTCAGCAGTGTACTTCCCCGCCGGAAAAACGGGTCTGAAAAAATACTTGACATTCGCTTTTACTCCTAGCGTTTATCAGGAAATCCCGTCGAGCAGGAAAAAGTTTCTTGGACTACGGAAACGGAAGTTACCAAGCGTGCTACATGCGTAGCGATAACTTTGCGTTTCTTCGCTGTAAAACGGCCCCTCCGCTACCATGAGCTGATTTTCGAGGCAACGCATTTCCATGTTACCAATGGAGAGACCAAAGCCCTTACCAGCGGGGCAAGCGTACTCCGACGTAACTTCGACGCCGTCGAGCATGATGGTGTCGGTGAAGCCCATGCTTCGCAGACCACCTTCCTTGCTCACCATGATCCGCTCCTTATCATTGTACTGATTGAGGAACGTAACATACAGGTGGCGATCAAGCACAATGAGGTCAACCTGTGCCTCACGGGTGTCGTTACGCTTGGTTTGCTGCAAGCCTTCTCGCATGGCAAAGACACAGTTGTCTTTCCAAGTGTTGCCGCCACCAGTGCCATTGAAGGTGGTAGCGTTATAGTTCACTATAACAGGGCTGTAAAAGTCCAGTTCAGGATCAACTGGCACATCCGGCCACGTTCCAGTGGTTGCACCGATCCGG
>Ga0181594_10003219_pt1 | contig 14876 bp, 14 predicted proteins | sample 071ome_18_FD_145603 | JGI IMG/M metagenome (GOLD analysis project Ga0181594, IMG submission 145603) | Coastal salt marsh microbial communities from the Groves Creek Marsh, Skidaway Island, Georgia - 071413BT metaG (spades assembly) | ecosystem: Environmental > Aquatic > Marine > Intertidal zone... | reverse complement strand
GCGTAATAACCGAATCTTTTCTCCGGTTGATCGCACCGTGGAACTGTCAGGTCACCGTGGTCCGACGCCAAGATCAGCCGGTTCGTGGCGCTGATCGGGTCGTCACTCTTGACCGACTCAGCGAGGCGGTCGCTGACGCCGATGCCGTCATCGTTGCCTTGTCGCTGACCGACGCTACCCGAGGGATCATCAACCGCACCACGCTGGCCGCCATGCCGAGCCACGCCTGGCTCTGCAATGTGGGCCGAGGCGGCCATGTGGTCACCGATGATTTGGTCGATGCCCTCACCACTGGAGCGATCGCCGGCGCCGTGCTTGATGTCACCGATCCAGAACCGCTTCCTGATGGACATCCACTGTGGGGCCTCGACAACTGCCTCATCACACCCCACGTCGGCAACACCCCGGCGATGGGGCTTCCGTTGTTGGCCCGCCGGGTGGCCGACAACACCCGCCGTTGGATCGCCGGAGAGGATCTGATCGGGACGATCAACGTTCACGCCGGCTACTAAAGGAACTACGCTCACACCATGCTTGACCACGTGTTCACCGACGCGATTGGCGCCCTGCGAGACGCGGTGGAGCACGCTCGGCTAGAACGGCAAGCCGTCGAAGAGCGGTTTCAGTCCGATGTGCTGCTCGGCGACAGCCTGTGGCAAACCTCCTACAGCCTTCCCGGCGAGGGCCTTCCACCCCGAGTTCAGGCCGACATTTCCTGCGTGTGGCCGATCTGGAGTCAGGCTGCCTACCGAAGTTGGTTCGTGGACGACGAGTTCACTGAGGCACCCAGAATTGAAATTGAGCTGGTCCTTCGCCGTCAGCACCTTGATCGGTTCCCTGACCCTCGACGCCTCCTCGAGGCCCTACCGATTGAACCACCCGCCATCGGCGGCGACCGGTTGGCCCGAACCGGCCCAACCGTCGAGTCACTGTACGGCAACAGCTTGGACAACCCCGAATACGCCATCGAGGTCGGTTTCGTCGGGGCCTACGAACTCACCGAGCATGGGCTGGCCGACGGGTCCACCCTTGATGCCGATTTCGGAGCGTTCGGTGGCTGGATCGCGGCCACCTTGGTGCGGCTAGGGGACGCCGAATTGAGTAACCCAGTTCACTGAAGCCCCCGCCGGAGCGGTCCAAGGTCGTCGAAGCGACCCTCACGTTGCTCGCTCTGGGCGGCAAACGACTCCAGCATGTCAGCCGGCTGAAACATCCTGGTCTGCCACAACGCAATCTGCCCCAGCGATTCCTCAACCGAATGGTCTCGGGCGTACAGCACTGCCTGTTTGGTGCCGTGAACAGCCAACGGTGACTTTCCAGCAATCTCTGCCGCGATCTCATGGACGCCGTTCAGGAGAGCCTCGTGGTCAGCAAAGACGTGGTTGACGAGGCCCACCTCTGCAGCCCGGTCAGCCGACATTCGGCGTCCTGTGTAGGCCAATTCCCGCACGATGCCGTCGGGGATGATTTTCGGAAGCCGTTGCAGTGTCCCTACGTCGGCGGTCATGCCGATGTTGATTTCTTGAATACAGAACCGGGGATGGCCCGAAACTCTGAATCTGTTGATTCTCGGTACTTTGAGCGAGTCGGGCCGATCGGTATGGAAGGTGTGATTGCCGATCCTGGAACGCCACTGTCGGGCGCGGGTTCTTATCTGCTGCGTTGAGCGAAGACCGGTGTCAAGGGATCCGAGACTGGTCATGCTGGGTTTGTTGACTTCAGGTCGACATCGCATGAGACTGATGTCAACTGACGAGAGGACGTTCGGGTGGGGTTCATCATCAGGCGTGGGTTGGTGGGCTGCGCAGTGGGTGTATTTGCGCGCCTCTGGATGCGCTTGATCACGGCTGACCGTCCAGAGTTCACGCTTTCCGGCTCGATGCTGGTCGTTAGCGCTTTCGGTCTTCTCGGTGTGGCTTCAGGGTTGGCTCATGCCCTTCGCCCCGCGGGACGGGGCACGGGTGTCATCGTGAGGGTTGGGGCAGGTCTTTTGCTCATCCCGTTGTTCTTTGGGGCGGGGGCGACGATGTTCCCGACTGTGCTGTTTGGTTCGCTAGCGATGCATCGCAACCTCTGGAATCACTGGGTGCGCTTGTTCTGTGGAGTTCTGGCGCTTGTTGTGCCGACGTTCGTGGTCGCTACAACAGAACTCACGTCTGGTTCGTTCCTCGGTGTGTTGATGTTTGTGACGACCTATGTGACGGTGGTCTGGTTTGTCGGTCCGATTGTCGGGCCACGTTTCGGACCACCCCCACACGCGTCTTCAACAGGTCGGTCTCGGCGAAACGCGAGGCTCAACCTGGTGGCTTGACCTCTGATTCGTAGAGCCACTCGTTGAAGAGGTGGCCTTCGCTCAGGACACGAGAGTTGGCGAGGTTGGGAGGAATGTAGTTCCAACTGCCGGGGCCGAGATTGCGCAGGAACAGTCGCCGTCGCTGGCTGGCCTGAATCAGAGAGTTGAGCGTTGAAAGGTCCCAGCGGCGTCTCGCTAGACCCGCGAGTTCGTCGCGGGTGGACCGGTGGGCGTCGACTTCGGCAAGGTTGTGGTGCTCGTCGGCGTCGCTACTCGTGTCGAAGAGTTGATCGGGGTCACCGCCACCGGTGATGTACTTCATCGAACCCCGCTTCACCATGACAATCGGAGCCAACGTGCCCTCGGCAAGGTTCTCGCCATACACGACGTCACTGCCGGTGGTGTTATCGCCATCGAGTAGGGGAATCAGACTCGTCCCGTCGAGTGGGTCGACCGGCTCGGGTGGCCGGCCGTTCCAGGCGAGGTCGGACAGCGTTGGCAACAGATCGACAAGCGACACATTTGATGACACCCGGCGCGAAGCGAAGCGCGCGGGCCATGAGATCATGAGGGGCACGCGGCACGCATCCTCGAAGAACGATTTTTTGAACCAGAGCCCTCGCTCTCCGAGCATGTCGCCGTGGTCACTAGTGAGGATGACCACCGTGGTGCTGTCGAGTCGGGTTTCGGCAAGTACTGCAAGGATTGAGCCGATCAGGTCGTCGCAATAACTGACGGAGCCGAGGTAGGCGTGACGGGCGGTACGTATCGTCTCGTCGTCGAGTTCGTTCTCAAGCAGCGAGACCTCATCGAGTAACCGCAAGCTGTACGGATCCTGGCCGCTGTTGGGAATGCGAGCGGTTCGCGGCATCGGCACCGCGCCATGCTCGTAGCGAGCCCAATGCTCTGGCCGGCACTGATAGGGCGGGTGCGGGTGAGTGAAGGAAACGGTCAGATGCCAGGGTTGTTCGTCGGCAAGCCCCCGGCTTCGGGCGAGGTCGTAGAGCTTGCCCCGTGCTTGATGGGCCACCTCGTCATCGAAGTCGAGCTGGGGGTTGCGCAACACGACACCAGCGTTGGTGAAGGCCCGCAAGTCGTTGGCGAACTTCTCGCGGCCGGCGTCGGGGTCGAAGGTCCAAGCGAAATCTGATGGGTAGATGTCAGTCGTCAGCCGCTCCTGGTAGCCGTGAAGTTGGTCTGGGCCGATGAAGTGCATCTTGCCCACAAGCGCCGTGTGCTGATTCGCGGCTCGAAGATAATGGGCGAACGTTGGAATCGAGGCCGGGAACTCGGCCGCGTTGTCGTAGGCCCCGATCTCGGAGGCGAGACGTCCTGACAGCATCGAGAATCGCGACGGCGCGCACAACGGGAAGTTGGCGTACGCCGCCTCGAACACCACCGAACGCTCGGCCAGACCATCGATGTTGGGTGTCACTGCCGGACCGCCGTAACAGGCAAGTGCTGAAGCCGTGAGCTGATCGACCTGTATCAGCAACGAATTAGGAGCCCTAGTCAAGAGTTATCGCTTTGCCTCTCGTGAGCGTGGCGGTGCTGGCCAATGCGACCACAGCGTTCGTCGCGACCATGTTGAGGATTCGTTGGCCCTTTGAACTGTGCCCATCATTGGCAGCGTACGACGGAAGGCACTGCTTGTACACTCCGGTAGATACCGAGCGGTCAATCGTGCCAGCTCCGAGGACATTCGCGCGTCTCGACTGCTTCCTGAAGCGGTTGTACAAGTCCTCGCCGAACGTCTCAAGTGAACGCCGCCGGAACTGTTGCGCCGTCCCACTCGAGTTGCAATTCGCCCCTTGCGAAGCGGAGCGACCGCATTCACGCGTGGGGACCCACTCGGCAGCAAGCAGCGGAGCGGTAACCTCACTGGCGGAACGACGAAGCCGATCCGAGGTTCGGGCCACGTTGTGGACCGTCCCCACAGAACCAGGCATCGGCCGGGACGTATCGGCAATCGGCGGCGGTGACGAGATCAACCGCCCCACCCACCACCCCGCCCTGCACGGCGGCCAACACCGGCATCCGGGCTTCCTCCAGACACGAAAACGCCCGTTGGAAGTGCACCACGTTGTAACGAAGTGCCGCCCGGTGCCGACCTACCTCGTGTGGTTCGCTGCCGCCGGTACCAGAGGTAAATACCAACAGGTCCATGCCGGCTGAGAAATGACGTCCAGTCGACGACAGCACGATGTGCGCCACCCCCTCGGTTTCGTCAACATCGAAACATTGGTAGCCCAATGCCGCGACCGTGCCTAGGACTCACCCAGCGCGACCGACGCGGCAGCCTGATGCATCGCCGCTGCACGACCCTCGAAATCTTCTTCCTCAAGGTCGTAATCGATGAACTCGGCTCCCGTGTCCGGCATGTGCTCAAACTCGATCACCCCGATCTCGGTGAACTTCTCCCGCAACCAGCCTTCGCCGGCGTCGAGCAGCCCTAGCTTGCGGCAGTTCGGGACGATCTTGGAAAACAGCATCCGCTGGAAGACCTTGGCTTCTTCCGGCGCGTTGAGGAGGCGTTCGGTCATGGCGCGGGTGTCCACCCCCATGTACTCCCAGACCTCCTGCTGGAGGAACCGGTCTCGCATCCGGAGAGCCGCCTCAAAGGCGAACTCCTGACGGTGCTGGATCTCGGCCAGGGACATGTCCTGGTAGACCTCTTGGAGGCTGAGCACGCCGAAGGCCACATGGCGAGCCTCATCGCTCATCACGTACCGAAGGAGCTTCTTGAGCAGCGGTTCCTCGGTGAGGTCATGCATGAAACCGAACGCGGCGAGGGCCAAGCCTTCCACCATGATCTGCATTCCCAGATAGGTCATGTCCCATTCGGAATCGTTGATGATGTCATCGAGCAGCAACCGAAGATGCGGGTTGATCGGATAGCCACCGTTGAGCTTCTCGTCGAGGTAACGGGCGAAGACCTCCACGTGGCGAGCCTCGTCGATGGTCTGGGTTGCGGCGTAGTACTTCGCATCAATCCACGGCACGGTCTCCACAATCTTGGCGGTGCACAGCAGCGCCCCCTGCTCGCCATGCATGAACTGGCTCAGCCGCCACTTGGCCGACTGGTGCCCGAACTCTCGCCATTCCTTGTCGCCCCACTTGTACAGCGGGGATGTTGGGTCGTCACTGAGCGACGAGTCCATCTGCATTTCCGCCTGAAGGTTGAGTGCCTCATAGGGATCAACCTCAATCGACCAGTCAAGATCGGTGGAACCGTTCCATTGAGACGTCTTTGCCTTCTCGTACAACTTGTCGAGCTTGGCCCGTTCACCTTTCCCGTAGTTCCACGTGAAGATGGCATCAGCGTTGTCTTCAACGATGTGGATCACTTCGTCAGGGTTGGTGTTGGCCCGGGCGATGTCCATGATGCGATCGACGTCGTTGGCGTCGTCGTAACCGGAGCGGGTCGATGGATTATCGGTCATGCTCATTGTCGTGCCTTTCCGTTGGTGGAAAATGAAGGTTCGGTCGGTGGGGTGGCGGCAGCCAGCAGACGATGGATCACCGGGTTCCATTCATCGGCGGCAACCAGCGGAGTGGAGAGCGCGCTCATCGCGACGAAACCCAGCGAGATCGCTCGGCAGAGGGTCACGAGCGCAGCAGTCGACAGCGAAGCGTCGATCGTCCCCGCCGCTTTGCCGTGCTCAATGACCGCGGCGAGACGAGAGTCGCCGTCGGCGAGTCGAAATACCTGGCCAAACGCGGGATCCCGGCGGGCCATCACCACCGCTTCGAGCACGATCGCATCGGAGGCCGGTTCGCGGCGCAACAACCCGTCGCCCATCGCTTCGAGCACGTCGGTAACTTTCGTGTCAGGCCCTACCGTCAACAGGTCGGCGACCTGTTGCACCATGGCCACATCGAGCGCATCGAGCAGAAGCTCTTGCTTGCCGGACCACCGGTTGTAGATCGCCCCCGTGGTCAGTCCGGCCCGCTCGGCAATGAGTGCCACTCCGGCTTTTTCGATACCGCGTTCGGCGAACATCTCAATCGCCGCCGAAATCAGTCGATCCGCGACATCATCGGAGAGCAACGACGAAGGGGTACCTACCACGCCGTCACAATAACCTTGATTATTGGGATGTCAAGGGCGGCCCCCAGCGACCCCCTTCGATCCTCTCGCTACCGGTCCACCGAACCGTCCGCGGCCACGAGGTCACGCAGCGAAACCAGTGGACGAGCCCCAAGATGGGTAATGACCTCGGCAGCAGCGATCGAACCCAACTGCGCGCAGCGAGGCAACGACGCACCGGCCGACAACCCGTAGAGAAAGCCTGACGCATACAGGTCGCCGGCGCCGGTTGCGTCGATCAACCGATCGATGGGCGACGCAGGAACATCAACTCGTTCCCCAGCCGACAACACGACCGAACCCGCTTCCGATCGGGTCACCGCAGCAACCTCAACCATCTCAGCCAGCCGACGACACGCCTCATCGAAATCATCGGTCTCGAACAGCGCACAGACCTCGGCCTCGTTGGCAAAAACCAAACTCACGTGAGCACCGATCAGCTCCATCCACTCGTCACGGTGACGATCCACACAAAACGAATCGCTGAGGGTCATCGACACCACCCGCCCGGCCGACTCGGCGACCTCCATGGCGAACCGGATCGCGTCCTTGGCCACCTCACGATCCCAGAGATAGCCCTCGCAGTAGGTGATGGCCGCATTGGCCACCAGATCAGGATCGATGTCATCGGGGTGAAGAAACGCCGAGATCCCCAGACAGGTGTTCATGGTTCGCTCACCATCGGGGGTGACATGAACCAACGACCGAGCGGTCGGGTCGCCCGCGGTCGCCGCCGACGTTTCGAACGTCACGCCACCGGCCCGCATGTCATGGCGGAACACTTCACCGAGTTGATCATCGCGAACCTTGCCGATGTAGGCCGCCCGAGCTCCAAGGCTGGCTACCCCGGCCGCGGTGTTGGCCGCCGACCCACCCGAAATCTCAATCCCGGGCGGCATACGGTCATACATCACCACCGCTTCTCCGGCCTCCACCAACGTCATCGAACCTTTCACCATGTTGTGCTCACCGAGGTACGACTCGGGGACATTGGCGATCACATCGACAATGGCGTTGCCGACACCGACCACATCAACCGCAGGTTCGACCATCACACCATGCCTTCAACAGGAACAAGAACCCCCGAACCCTAGCGGCACGAACGGCAGCCCAGCATGAAGAGCCGGAAAGCGAACGCACTACCCTGAGGCCATGCCGACCAGCACCGATGCCCGACTTCCTGTGACCGCCCTGCCCCAGGCCTACCGGCTCACCTTGTCGCCGGACCTGACCTGGTTCACCTTCACCGGCACGGTTGAGATCGACGTGGAGATCCCCGAACCGACCGACACGTTGATCTGCAACGCCATCGACCTTGAGATCAACAACGCGCAAATACGGGTCGCCGACACCACCCATCGAGTCCAGACCAGCCTTGATCCGGACCAGCAGCGCCTGACACTCCGTACCAACGCTGCCCTTTCGGCCGGACCGGCCACCGTGACCATCGACTTTGCTGGGACCCTCAACGATCAGCTTCACGGGTTCTACCGCTCGACCTACACCGATCGTGACGGAACCGAGCAGGTCATTGCCACGACGCAATTCCAAAGCACCGATGCTCGCCGCTGCTTTCCCTGCTGGGACGAACCGGCCTACAAGGCGACCTTCACCACCAGCCTTGTCGTCGACGCCGACCACCTCGCGATCAGCAACACCAAACCCCACAACGAGTACCTTCTCGATGACGGGCGACGCCGCATCGATTTCGCCCCCACCATGCCGATGTCCACCTATCTGGTCGCCTTCGTCGTGGGACCTCTCGAAGCGACCGAGCCGATCGACGTCGACGGTGTGCCACTTCGGATCGTGCACCGACCGGGACAAGGCCACCTCACCGAGTTCGCCTGCGACGTCGCCGCCCACGCCCTGCGATGGTTCTCAAACTACTACGGCATCCCGTACCCTTCGGACAAGGTTGACCTTGTCGCGATACCCGATTTCGCGTTCGGGGCCATGGAAAACCTTGGTTGTGTCACCTTCCGCGAAGTGCTGCTCCTCATCGACCCCGAAGAAGCAAGCCAACCGGAATGTCAGCGAGCAGCCGACGTCATCAACCACGAACTCGCCCATATGTGGTTCGGTGATCTGGTCACGATGGCCTGGTGGGAAGGCATCTGGCTCAACGAGGCCTTCGCCACGTTCATGGAAGTGAGCTGCACCAATGCCTACCGTCCCGACTGGAAGGTCTGGGAGAGCTTCGCTCGGGCCCGATCTGCAGCCTTCGACGTCGATGCGCTGCACCACACCCGGCCCATCGAATATCCGGTCATCACTCCGGCCGACGCAGAAGGCATGTTTGACCTCCTGACCTACGAAAAGGGCGCTGCAGTGGTTCGGATGTTGGAACAGTTCCTTGGAGAGGACGTGTTCCGCGACGGGGTGCGGAGCTACCTCAACCGCCATGCCTACGCCAATACGAAAACCAGCGACCTATGGGATGCGCTTGAGGAAGTCAGCAACCAACCGGTGCGGGCCTTGATGCACGACTGGATCTACCAAGGTGGTCATCCAATCGTCGCCGCCAGCCTCACCCCCGACGGGTTACGCATTGAGCAACGGCACTTCACCTTGGACCCGGAGGCCGCCGATGGCCGCTACTGGTCGGTTCCCATCCGTTTCACCCGTGACGACGTCGCCCAAACGTTTCTCCTCACCGAAAAATCTGCGGTGTTGCCCGAGGTGGCAACCCTTCCGCGATCCCTCAACGTCGGCGGGACTGGGTTCTTCCGCAGTGCGATTGACGGACGTACCTTCCCGGCAAACGCGAGCCAGATCCTCGCACAGTCCTCCCCAACCGAACGCCACAGCATCGTCGACGACCTGTGGGCGTTGACCGTCGCCGGTGAAGTCACCGCTGTCGACTGTCTCCTGAGCCTCGAGACATTCCGAGGAGACGACGACCTCAACGTCTGGCAGGCGCTGTCCACCGCGCTCCACGGACTGGACCGTGTCACGCCCGCCGACGCCCACCCCGCGTTCGCGGGTCGGACCGTCGCCCTCGCCAGGCCCTCGTTGCAGGCCATCGGGAACGAACCAACCGCGACCGACGATGATCGAACCCGAGAACTTCGGGCGACTCTGGTCCGATTGCTGGGGACCATCGGAAGCGACCCCGACATGATCGAACAGTGCCGCGGTCACCTCGACCACCCTGATCCGTCCTTGGCCGCTGCCGCGCTCGCCGTGGTCGCCCACCACGGAGGAACCGCCGAATTCGCCACGGTCTGGGACCGCTGGCGGGAAGCTACCGACCCCCAAAGCGAGCAGCGGCACCTGCGTTCACTTGCCGACTTTCGCTACCGTGAGGCGGCCGATCAACTCACTGCCGCCATCCTTGGTGGAACGATCCGTTCCCAAGACGGCCCGTACGTATTGGCCCGGGCGTTGACGAACCGTTCGACCGGAGCCCACATCTGGGACTTCATTGAGACCAACTGGACCGAACTCACCCAGCGGTTCCCGAGCAACTCGATCGCCCGGATGTTGAGTGGGATCACCGCACTGGATACCGAACCATTGCTCGAGCGGGTCGGGACGTTCCTCGACGCCAACTCCGTCCCGCAAGCCGGGAAGCAGGTCCTTCAACACCGGGAACGGCACGTCATCAACACTCGGTTCCGAACCAACGCGGGGCCGATGCTTTCCGATCACCTTCGATCGGCTGAGCACTCGGCCTAGGGTCAGCCAGCGTCTTCGGCGGGCGCCGACGACAACGTATGGCCCATCCGGGTTCGCTTGGTTTCGAGGTAGCGGAGGTTCTCGGGGTTCGACGGGATCTCAACCGCAACCCGATCCACGATCTCCAAACCAAAGCCGCTCAGGCCGGTCAGCTTGGCTGGGTTATTGGTCAAGATTCTCATCTGGGTAACACCCAAATCAGCCAACATGTTGGCCCCCACCCCATACTCGCGAGAGTCAACGGGGAGCCCTTGGGCCGCGTTGGCATCCACCGTGTCCAACCCTTCGTCTTGAAGGGCGTAGGCCCTCATCTTGTGGCCAATCCCGATCCCTCGACCCTCGTGGCCCCGCAGGTACACCAGCACCCCTCGGCCTTCATCAGCGATCATCTGCAGGGCCAAACGAAGCTGCGGACCGCAGTCGCAACGGTTGCTGGCCAAGATGTCACCGGTCAAACATTCGCTATGGACCCGAACAAGAGGAGGTTCTCCCCCGTTGACGTCGCCCATCACGTAGGCCACGTGCTCAACCCCGTCCACCAACGAGCGGTACGCATGGGCGGTGAACTCACCAAAGTCGGTTGGAAGGCGAGCCGCCGCGAAATGCTCCACCAACTGTTCACTTTGGCGACGATGCCGAATGAGATCAGCGATCGACACGACTGCCAGCCCCTGCTCAGCGGCCCACGACACGGCATCGCTGGCCAACATCAACTCGCCGTCGTCAGAGACCAACCCGGCCACCACCGCCACCGGCTCGAGTTCGGCCAAGACACAGAGGTCAACGGCGGCTTCCACGTGGCCGGCCCGCTTCAGCACACCGCCGGGCCGTACCCGGAGGGGAAACACATGACCGGGACGAACAAAGTCTTCGGATCGGGACTCCTGATCGGCCAACGCTCGAATCGTGCGGGCCTGATCGGCGGGTGAGGTACCCGAGCTGTTGCCGGTGATCACATCGACCGACACGGTCACTCCCGAACGAGACGAACTCTCGACCTCGTTGACCATCGGCGTCAACGCCAGCTTGGCTCCCCGGTCATCGCTGAGCGCCACCGACAACTGACCGGCCGAGCATCGACCAAGCCAAACCAACTGCTCTGCGGTAACCCGCTCGGCAGCGAGCATTACCGCGGCATGAGCCCCAGGGCCGTCATCATCGACCACGACCAGAGCGCGTCCGTCACGCAATGCCGAGAACGCTGTCGGGATGTCAACTAAGAGTTCGTTACTCAAGGGGTTTCTCGCAGAGTCGGTCCAAGAAGACGTTCAACGTACTTGGCGAGGACGTCAGCTTCGAGATTGACGGTATCGCCGACCGTTCGCTGACCCATCGTGGTCACCGAAAATGTGTGCGGGATGATGGCGATGGAAAACGTGCGTTCGGTCACTGCCGCCACGGTCAAGCTGATCCCGTCCACTGCGATCGAGCCCTTTTCCACCACGTACGGAGCCAGCGTCTCCGGCAACGAAAACGTGAAGAACCATGACGAGTCCTCCAGTTGGTCGATGCGCACTACGGTCCCGGTGCCATCAACATGGCCTTGCACCACATGGCCTCCGTAGCGACCGTTCGCGGCCAGCGGCCGTTCAAGGTTGACTGGGGCGCCTTCGCTCAGCTCGCCAAGGTTGGTGCGTTCCAAGGTCTCGGGAACCGCGTCGGCTGCCCACCAGTCGGCCCCCCACTCCACCACGGTCAAACAACACCCGTTGACGGCAATGGAGGCCCCCATCTCGACATCATCAAGAACGACGTCGGCGCCGATCACGATCCGGGCGCCACCACCCTCAGGGGCCAGCGAACGTACCGTCCCAACCTCTTCAACTAACCCGGTGAACATGCGCTTTCCCTTCGCCTTTCACGCCGAATCGGACGAGAGCAGGCTACGGGCATCGTGGATGTCCGCGGCGAGTTGCTCGGCGAGTTGTTCGATCCCAGAGAACTTCCGTTCACTGCGTAGGAAATGAGTGAAGGACACCGAGACCTCCTCACCATAAAGGTCACCGTCGAAATCAATCAGGTGCGCTTCCAGCAACGACTGTTCGGCGTGCTCATAAAACGTTGGTCGTCGACCGACGTTGATCGCACAGGCAAAGGTCGACCCGTCGCTTCGGCGACACCACCCGGCATACACGGCATCGGCAGGCCACGCCATCACCTTCGGGACCGGAATGTTGGCCGTCGGAAAGCCAATCGACCTTCCTCGCTGGTCCCCAGCCTGCACGACCCCTCGTACCTCGTAGGGCCGTCCCAGCATCGCCGCTGCCCGTTCAACCTCACCCCCAGCCAGCGCTCGCCGGATCTTCGTGCTTGACACCGGTTCGCGGGCATCATCGCGGTGACGGATCAACGTCAACGGTGTCACCTCGAACCCCCAGCTTCGTCCCATCTCCATCAGACCCTCAACGCTGCCGGACCGATCCGCACCAAAATGAAAATCTTCGCCGACAATGATCGCCCGGGCATGCAACGCATCCACGAAGACTTCACGAGCGAACTGGTCGGGCGGGGTGCTGGCCCGTTCTCGATCGAAGGCGATGAGGTACACATACTCGATGCCCTGGGCCTCGATGAGTTCGAGTTTTTGTTCCAAGGTTGTGAGCAAGAGCGGTGCATTGCCCGGACGAACCACATAGGCCGGATGGTCACTGAACGTCACCACCGCCGAAGCCACTCCCCGGCGCGTTGCCTCCGCCCTGACCTGAGAAAGCACCTCCTGGTGGCCCACATGGACGCCATCGAACACCCCAATGGTGGCAACGACCTCTACGTCGCTAGGAAGTTGGTCAATTCGATCGTGCAGGATTCTCATCTCAGCTCAGTTCAGTCGCCCCAAAAACCTACCGGGGGATGACCATCGATGGTTTCGTGCCCTTGGGATGGCGTTCGTAGACCGCGAGCAAGGCGCCGTCGGGGCCGAACACGGCAAACGGACCAGTTCCTTGCACCCCCAAACGCTCCCGCGATACCACCTGCCCATGGCCGACGACCACCGCAGTCGGTTCATCGACGGTCGTCGACTCCAGATGGGCGACCGCCGCCGACAATGGCAGCACCTTCGGATCGTCCATCGGGCTGGCCTGACCGAGATCGAACCCGCCGACCGAGGTGCGTCGGAGCCGTCGGAGGTGAGCTCCACCTCCGAGTGCCGCCCCCAGATCCGCCGCCAACGAACGGATGTAGGTTCCCGACGAACAATCGACCGTGCATCGCCAGACTCCCGGTTCGCCATCGACCGGTTCGAGATCAAACCGGTCGACCCGGACCGGTCGAGCTTTTCGCTCAACCTCAATCCCCTGCCGTGCCAGTTCGTGAAGTCGGCGACCATCAACTTTCACCGCCGACACCATCGGCGGAACCTGCATCAGATCACCGGTAAGTGCCGCCGCCGCCGTCCTGACCTGGCTGTCGGTGACATGGGCCATGTCGTATTCGGCCGTGACGTCGCCAGCCGCATCAAGGGTTGATGTCGCCACTCCGAGCACAATCTCGCCCTCGTAGGACTTGGGGAGTTCGGTCAAGTACCGCAGCAGACGGGTGGCGGAACCGACCCCGAGCACCAGCACTCCGGTCGCGTCCGGATCAAGGGTGCCGGAATGGCCAACCTTGCGAGTACCGAGCACCCCTCGGCTTTTTGCTACCACGTCGTGACTGGTCCAGCCCGCCGGCTTGTCGATCACCACGACGCCGTTCGGTCCGGCCGGGTTAGCCGAACGCTTCGCCATCATCGGGTTCCGTCGCAGGACGAGAGCCCCGCAGGATGTCCTCAATACGTTCGGCGGCTCGCAGCGTGTCATCGGCCCGGAACTCCAGTTCCGGAGCCCGGCGAAGCCGGGTTTGGATGCTGACCTCGTGACGAAGACGGCCCCGCAGTTCATCAAACGCTTCGGCGATTTCCGGGTCGTCATCTCGATCGAAGGTGGTAAACCAGACCACCGCCCGGTGAAGATCTCGGTCCACGTCAACACTGGTGATCGATACCAATTCCAACCGCTCATCCTCAACCTGTTCGAGCTCGCTGGCCACCACCCGACGGATCAGCTCACCAACTCGGGCCGTACGAGTCCCCTGAGGTCCCCGACGATTGTGCCGACCCTGTCCTCGCCTCACCATTCACCTCCCGAGATCACGAGATGACGATCACGAATCGAGCGTACGCTCGATTTCCCGCTCCTCGTAGGTCTCGATGATGTCGCCTTCTTTCAGGTCCTGGAAGTCCGACAGCCCGATACCGCATTCGTACCCGGCGGCAACCTCGCGGACGTCGTCTTTGAAACGTCGCAAGGACTGCACAGTCCCCTTCCAAATGATGGTGCCATCCCGTAGGAACCGCACTTTGGAATTCCGGGTAATCACGCCATTGAGCACGTAGCAGCCGGCAATCTTGCCGATCCGCGGCACCCCGAAGATCTCACGCACTTCCGCATCACCGGTGACGACCTCTTCAAATTCTGGGGCCAGCATGCCGACCATGGCCGACTCGACGTCTTCAAGCAGCTTGTAGATGATTTCGTAGGTCCGGATCTCGACCTTTTCGTTGCTGGCCAGTTCCCGAGCCTTCCGATCAGGTCGCACGTTGAACCCGATGATGGTTGCGTTCGCGGTCGCCGCCAGCTGGATGTCGTTTTCGGTCATGCCGCCAACGCCACGATGCACGAACCCAATCTTGACTTCGTCGCGTTCGAGCTTCCGGAGGCTCTCGGTGACCGCTTCAAGCGAACCGTTCACGTCGGCTTTGACGATCAGGTTCAAAGTGGCGGCTTCGCCTCGTTGAATCTGCTCAAAGATGTCTTCGAGCTTGGCGCCCCCCGC
>Ga0181594_10003218_pt1 | contig 14876 bp, 11 predicted proteins | sample 071ome_18_FD_145603 | JGI IMG/M metagenome (GOLD analysis project Ga0181594, IMG submission 145603) | Coastal salt marsh microbial communities from the Groves Creek Marsh, Skidaway Island, Georgia - 071413BT metaG (spades assembly) | ecosystem: Environmental > Aquatic > Marine > Intertidal zone... | reverse complement strand
CCATCGTTAGGATACGGGACGTAGGCAGTTTTGCAAAATGACTGTCAACTCGGAGGTGGTGAAGGTCTCGTCGACGGCCGAGGATGCGCCCGACGCTCCGCAAGCATTCATCGCCCCCTCCGAGCCTCGTCCAGCGTGAAGGGTTCTCAGAAGGCTGGGAGCGAAGGTTTTGTTGGTGCGACGGGCGGAACGGAACGTGGGGAAGCCTGAGCCGCGAGCCGAGGGAAAACGTTTCCGGGACCCAGAAACCCTGGCTGTCGTCAGCTTACGATTTAGAAGCTGAGGCAAGCGGAACCGAACTCCGTGAAGCCCGAGGCCCGAGCCGAGGGAAAATGGCTCCTGGATTAAAAACGTGGTTTCTCTCAGCTTGTGCTTTTTGATGGTGCGCCGGGTGAAACCAAAATCCGTGAAGCCCGAGGCGCGAGCCGAGGGAATGCGGTTCGGGGATCAAATAACGTGATTTCCCTCAGCTTGCGCTTCGGGCTTCGAAGCATGTACTTTTTTGACGGACTTCTTTTCCGGGTTTCGAGGCATTGGGCTTCTCAGCCCCTTAGCTAATCAGTCGCTTCATCTCTCGAACGGCCTCGGTCATGCCGACAAAGACGGCCCGGGCAACGATTGAGTGGCCGATGTTGAGCTCGTGCATGCCGTCAAGTGTGGCCACCGGTACGACGTTCCGGTAGGTGAGCCCGTGGCCAGCGTTGAGGGTGAGGCCGGCCTGTCGTGTGAGAGTGGCGGCCCGGGCAAGCGCCTGCATTTCGCGGTCACGGTCAGCGTCTGCTGAGGCATTGGCATAGCTGCCGGTGTGCAATTCAATGGCGGTAACGCCAAGGGCAACCGCAGCCTCGATCTGGGCCGGGTCAGGGTCGATGAACAGGGAGACGACGATGCCGGCTTCCCCAAGTTGCTCAACTGCGGTGGCGACTGCTGCACGATTACCGACGACATCGAGGCCACCCTCGGTAGTTACTTCAGCCCGGTTTTCCGGGACGAGGGTCACCTGTTCAGGCCGTACCCGGCAGGCGATCGCCGTCATTGCTGGCGTAATGGCCGACTCGAGGTTGAGTTTCACCTGCACCGTCTCTCTGAGCACCTCGAGGTCACGGTCCTGAATATGCCGGCGATCTTCGCGAAGGTGGACCGTGATGGCATCGGCCCCGCCCAGTTCCGCCGCGGCGGCGGCCCAGACCGGATCGGGCTCAACCGTACGGCGAGCCTGCCGTACCGTGGCGACGTGATCGATGTTGACGCCAAGAGTGGCCATAAAAGGTGCTCCATGAAAAAGATAACGGCCCCGGCCGGGTGGCCGGGGCCGTTTCGACTGCTGAACTGAGCCTTTCCGCTCAGACTTCCTTTTTCAAGAGGATGACCGCGTTTCCGCGGGGCGTGCGAATCTGCAGCACCACGCCGGCTTCAGGGGTCTCCTGGTCGATTGCCTCGGCAAACTCGTCAATCGAGCTGACCGGGGTTTTGCCGACCTTGCGAATCAGCACGCCCGGGCCGAGCCCGACTTCAGCGGCGAGGCCGTCGGGGTCGACCCGATCAACCAGCACGCCGTCGAAGCCTTCATAGGCGTCCTGAGCGACTGAGCCCTTGTCTCGAACCTCGAGGCCAAAGGCCTTTGAGTAAAAGGTCTCCTCACCACCGGGAGCAATTTGCCGGCCTTGTTCACGCTGGCCAAACCGCTCCGGCAATGTCTTGACCTCGACTTTGACCGTCACCTCGCGACCGTCACGAAGCACGACGACATCGTGCGGCTTGCCGATGGCCGACCGCTCGACTACTTCCTGCAGTGTCCGAGGGCTGTCGACGGGCTTCCCGTCGAACGAGACCACGACGTCGAGGTCCTGCATGCCAGCCTCCTTGGCGGGCGTCCCTGGCATCACCTCAGTGACAAGTACACCCTTGCGGTCTGCTGCACCAAGCTTGGCAGCCATGTCGGCCGACAGTGGCGCGATCGAAACCCCAAGATAGCCCCGCTCGACACTGCCACGGGCAATCAGCTGTTCACTCACCCAGCGGGCCTGGTTGATTGGGATCGCAAATCCGATCCCTTGGTAGGCGCCGCTGTTGGAGGCGATGGCGGTGTTGATGCCGATCACTTCGCCAGCCAGGTTGACCAATGGCCCGCCTGAGTTGCCCGGGTTGATTGCCGCGTCGGTCTGCAGGAACTTTGCTCGCCGAATGCGGCCGAGTTCTCGCCCCTTGGCTGAGATGATGCCCGCACTGACTGTCGTCTCCAGTTCAAACGGGTTGCCGATCGCGATTACCCAGTCGCCAATCTCCAGTTCATCCGAGTTGCCTAGGGCTGCTGTCGGCAGGTTGTCGGCATCGGCCAGCCTCACAACGGCGAGGTCGCTGTCGGGATCGGTCTTGATATCGACCGCCTTGAACTCGCGGCCATCGGTCAGCTCAACCGTCACCTCGTCTGCCCCTTCAACCACGTGGTTGTTGGTCAGCACGATGCCGGAGGCGTCAACGATCACACCCGAGCCAATACCAGACCGGGGCGGCATTCGGCCGTTGGGAGCACCAAAGCCTTCTGGCATGCCATCGCGGAAGAAATCTTCGAATGGTGTGCCGCGGAAGGGGTTGTCCATGCGGCCCTGACCGTTGCCATTTGAAGTGACGTTGCGGGCTTTGGTTTCACTCCGCACCACCACGACGCTGGGCGTTGCCTTCCCGGCGGCATTGCGAAATGCACGGGAGAGTGCGTTCGCCGCCGCCACCGGGTCGGCTGGCGCTGGGTCGGCGGCCAACAGACTGGGCGGTACCGCCAGACTGAGTGTTGCCGCAGCCAGCAACGCCGCCGCCATTGAGAACGGTCGGCCGCCCGCGGCCATCGAAATTTTCTGCTTGCTCATTTTTGACATGTAATTGTCCTCCTTTTCTTCCCTCCGGCTTTCCCGCCGGAAATGGAACTGGACACGTTTCGCGGCCAGGAAAGGCCCGTCCGCATCCGTGCAGGTGCCGAATTCTCCATTATGATAGGAGGATTCGATGCGAAGGGACGATACCCAACAGACATAACGTCTCCAAAGGATCTGTACGGCAGTTTTGCCAGGATGGTTCGCCCGACAGGCCGAGGGCCGCCGGGTCGTCCCGATAGCCCTAACCACCGGAAGCCTCGGGAAAAGTGTTGCCCCGGGGGTTTTTGAGGGAGTTTTTCATGCCTGACGAGCCGAGCCTCCCCCCACCAGTTGACGGGTTGGAAGCCTGCGAAGCCCGGATTGGGTATGCCTTTCAGGATCGCAGCCTGCTGCAGGCGGCGGTGACGCACGCCTCAGGGGCACAGCACCGCCTTGCCTCGAATGAGCGGCTGGAGTTTCTTGGTGACTCGATTTTGGGGTTTGTGGTCTGTGACCGGCTTTACCGGGAGTTTCCTGGTTCACTTGAAGGGGATCTCACCCGGATAAAGTCGGCCGTTGTCAGCCGTGAAACCTGCAGCCGTATCAGTCGACAGTTGGGCCTGATCGACTTTCTGATTGTCGGGAAGGGCATGTCAATTCATCGGCCCGTTCCCAACTCGGTGCTTTCGGACATGTTCGAGTCGCTGGTTGCGGCCATCTATCTTGATGGCGGCATTGAGCCGGCGCGGGTATTTCTGGAACGCTGGGTCGGGCCGGAGATCGAAAAGGTGATCGCCGGTAAGGAGGGCTCAAACCACAAATCGCTGTTGCAACAATTGGCCCAGGGAACCTTTGGCGTGGCACCAACCTACGAGGTGCTCGATGAGGTTGGTCCAGATCACAGCAAAGAGTTTCAGATTCGGGCCCAGATTGGCCACCGGCGGTATCCGCCCGCCTGGGGCCGCAACAAGAAAGAGGCTGAGCAGGCTGCCGCCCGGAATGCCCTTGAGGCGCTGCGGGAGGAGGGCGTTGAGGTGGTCCTTCCAGCGGCCCCGCGCAGCCGGCCAGTTCTGTGAGTCGTTCTTCTCATCAGCCCGAAACCCCCAAGGACTAGTTGTGGGTTTCCGAAAGTGGGCCTTCAGTTTTGTGACCGCTCCAGCATCGTAGGCGGTTGCGACGGCTGGCTAAACATCAGCCGGCTGCTGATGGCGATCGCGACGATGCCGGCAGGCATGATCAGCATCTCCCAGCGGGGGCCGTCGGTAAGCATTTTCTCGGCCAGCACCCGCACGAACATCACGGCCAGCAGCACGGCGACCACTTCTAGCAGTGTCTTTTTCAACGCCGCGATGTTCTCGACTTTCAGCCATCGGGGGGCCTCGGCCATTGTCTCGGAGTTGGTCAGGAACAGGGCGTAGATGCCGTAGGCAAAGTAAAGAAAGGTGAGTCCGGTCAGGCCATTATCGAGCGACTCTAGCAGCAGCAGATTGGCCGCAGGCCGCGGGCTGCTGGTGGCCGTGGAAACGGCATCCACCTGAAGGCCGAAGTACCGCAGCACCGCCTCGCCAGTATTGGCTGCTCCGATCAGGAACATCAGCAGGGCGCCAATCAGCGAAGACAATACCGTGACAATGCTGAACCAGCGGGTCAGCCCCAGCAGTTGTGTGGTCCGCGGTAGTTTGCGGGTCAGGCGTGAGGCCTGCTGAACGTTGTCTGTGAGCTTTGACATGCCAGTGATCGACTTTCAGTGCGTCTGCAGGGCTCTCATGCCTGAGGTGATAGAGAGTTAGGCAGCATACCACGGCATGATGATTGAGCGTTGCCGGTCGTTGCAAGAACGTCAGAGCACAATCACACCAAACAGATGACGTTCTAAGCGTGACTTGGGCAGGCAGCGACATGCTGTCTTAACGGCCTGTCAATTGTCGTTCCCCGAGATCAAATCAGGGCCGCTCCCGGCAGTCTTCTCATAGTGGCCATCACCAGCCTTGACGTATTTGGTGAAGCCCATGCGGTCGAGGTTCTTGTCAGATAGCTTGCCCTGCATGCCGATGTCGGACCAGCCGCCAGCCACGTGAAAGCTGGTGATCACCCGGCGAACCGGCGCCCCGGTCAGCGGGTGCTTGTCGAGCGGATCAGCACTCATCGGCTGGATCACCTCAAACCGCTCGCCACCGCTGCCGTCGGCCTCGATCACTTCGTAAACATAGGTGGGCATGGGGCGGTGCTCCCGAAAGATGACTGACTGGCAAATAACTGAATTTTACCAGCCGGCGGCCGCTTTGTGGGGCAGGATCCGACTGAGGGACCAACATTGGGAAACCAGCCGCTACAGTAATAGCTGGTACGCCGGTCAGATGCCCGGCCGATTGCCCAAGGAACAACACTGATGGCCCGGCCGGCTCAGCATCAGCCACGGTCACCAAGCACGGAAGGCTGGTTCTACGCGCGTCGCGGCCAGGAGCACGGGCCGGCGGGGCGGCAGGGGCCAGTCAGCCTTGTGCGACTGAAAAAGCTGGCTCGCAAAGGCTGGCTGACGGCTGAAGACCTTGTCTGGCACCGCGACCTGCCGGACTGGTTGCCTGCCGCCGAGTTGCCGGGCCTGTTCAACCGCCGCCGGCTGCCCACGCTGCTCAAGCAGGCCGATGACGCCCTCGGCAGGTTGGCCGGCACCCGCCGCAGGCGGTTGGAGCGGGCTCGGAAAATGCGAGCCGCCGAGCAGTCAGCCTCGACCCGTCCTGCCGTATCGCCAAGAAAGAACAAGCCCGAACAGCAGGTGGTGGTGCCGCCACCGGTGCCGCCGGCCAGTCCCTCGCCGCCAGCTGATTCGGCTGCTGAGTCGGCTGCTGGGGGGCCCGCGCCGTCGGCCACGATTGAATCGCTGCCATTACGCTATCTCCTTGCAGGGTTTGCCGGGTTGCTGGCGTTGCTGGGCACGATTTTCATGCTGGTTGAGCCGTCACTTCTGGCTTGGCTCCTGTTGGTTGGTGGACTCGTGCTGACAACGGCTGGGCTGCTGCCCGAAATCCTGATGGGGTTAGTCATGACGGGCAGCCTGATTGGCCGCTTGCTCGTGGCGGCGGTCGGGCAGTGGCGATCAGCGGCGCGACGACGAGCGGTGCTTCAGCAGGATGAGGCGTTGAGGCGGGCGGCGGCAAAGCGGCAGGGTCTTCCTGAAAGTGAACTTGCGGCAAGCGGTGCTGCACAGCTGCATGCGGGCACGCGTTACCGCTATGCACACGAATCACTCGGAGGCATGGTGGTGGTACGTGACCCGGCCATCAAACTATGGAGTCGGCCCGTTGCCGGCCTGCTGAGTTTTGTCCTGCCTGGACTCGGACAGTGTTACAAGGGGCATATTCTCGGTGGCTTCGTCTGGTTCTGCTGCGTCAGCATGGGCTACGCCACCCTGATTTTTCCGGGGCTCGTGCTGCATCTGCTTTGCATCGCCGCGGCAGCCAGCGGCAGCAACTACAGCCAGCCCCGGACCGAAGTGATCCGTGAATAGAGCGGTCGCGCTAGCTGTGCTGCCGGTCCGCCTGCTTCCGGTTGAAGCCTGCGGCAAACAAGCATTGGCCTTTGTGGCAAGCCATCCGCCGCTCTCGTTTTTTACTGGTGAGAGCGAAGAGGCACGATCAAAATGACCGCTGCCCGGGACCGCGGTGGCTCAATCGATCGGCAGGAATGCCCAAAGGGCCGGGCGGCCGCAGTTGCAGTGAACCGCCCGGCCAAGCAGGCCGAGGCCGGCGGCACTCAAATAAACCGAAGTCCGAGCGGCATCCCAGCAGCCGCGCATGCCCGGAGCATGTGGTCCCCGCAGCCTTGCCTCGACGCTTGGTACCGGATGGAAGATCGTCTCAATCACCGGAGGCCGTTGCCGTTCCCGATCTTGCAGATCGTCTAGCAGCCGAATGGTGCGTTCCAAATCGTCTCGGTCACAGCCTGCTGCGAGCAGCCGGCGATCAACATCAGCCACACCGCGGCGGCTGGGTGTCGGCAATACCAGCAGCCCCAGAAACGACCAGAGGGTGAAAATGAGGCTAAAGCTGACAATGCCTTCGGCCGTTGCCAGCCGGGCGTCGCCAACAATTCCTACCGCCAGACCAATGCCCACCAGCGTGAAACCGATCGCCAAGAGTCGACCCCTCCACCAGCCGCCGGTCTGAATCGCCAGCTGCCGCCGCCGCACCGCCACGGTAAACGCTTCAGGGTCGAGGGTCTCCCGCCATCGCATCGGCAGCAACTGGAGCCGCGGCCGAAAGACCCCAACCACTGCACCAGTAAAGCCCTCATCGGCCGACTCGGCCATGTAAGTAGGCAGCACGGGGAGTGCTGGCTCGTCGCCCAGCACTGGTGAACTGGGGGTCAGATCCAGCGGTGCCAGGGCCGCGGCTATCGCCACCCGGCCACGCAGCAGCACCAGCAGCAGGCCCGCTGCCGCCAGCACGATGCCAAGCCCGCCCGCCGCCCGCGCGGCGAGTAGCAGTCCGCTTGCCACTGCGACCAGCATTCCTGCGTGGACGGCCACACCGCGGGCGAGCCCCGCCAGAAAGCCTTCTCGTGACAGATGCTTCCGGCGATACCATTTCGGTAGCAGGTACCCTCCGAAAAGATCAAATGGCAGCTGCACGACGGCATACGCCAGCACGAATCCTGCCAGCCCACGAAGCTGACCGGCCAGTGCCGCATCGGCCGGTGGTAGCAGCCGCGCCGGCAGATCGAAGATCAGTCCAGCTGCCGCCAGCACGACGATGCTGCCAACACCACTCATCCCAAGCCAGAGCCGGGCCCGGCCATAGCCGGGCGTTTCGTCACGGTCTGCGGTTAACTGCTCAGATGCCGTTGTGCTGCGGTCCATCGCTTCAGCCGTCTTGCGGATACCCCGCAGCATGCCGCCAAAGACCAACTCGTGCAGCGGCACCACGGCATACCAATAGAGCAGCCCGAACAGCCCCCGGGGTCGGAAGCGGGCGGTCATCACTAGACGGGAGAGAGGAGGCTCGGATGGTTCCGTCAGCGGTTCGATCTGGAAATCAAGTTGGGCCTCACCCGGCAGCTTCATCTCGGCCCGCAGCGAGAGCGACCGGTCGCGGTCGATACCAACGACCCGCCAGAAGTCGAGGGTTTCGCCAAACTCAACCGTCTCAGGATTCCGCCGCCCCCGCCGCAGTCCCGGTCCGCCCATCAGCGTGTCCATCCAGCCCCGTAGCCGCCAGAGCACGTCACCCGCATACCAGCCGTTGCCGCCACCAATCCGACAGACGGCGGCGTAGACGCTGGCGGGATCAGCCTCGATTTCGACGGTCCGCTCATCGGTGAACACTGTGCCGCCGGCCCATGAGGGATCGCCTGGTACCGGCCCGGCAACGCTCCAGCGGGTCTCAACTGCCTGCTGTTCGATCTTGGCGAGTGCCCGATGAATCGCCTCGCGAGCCCCGAGCGCCTCGTGCGGCATCAGCCGCTGGGTGGTGTCGTCGGTGACAACCACCCGGTTCTTCAAACCCTCGGCCAGTGGTCGAGCAATCCGATACGAAACCGGCGTGACGAGATTGATCCAGAGCGAACTCAGTCGCGGCGTCAGCACCGGCACCGGCAAGATAATCCGCCGTGGCAGGCCCAACTCTTCGGCCATCACTCGCATCAGTTCGCGATAGGGAAGCGCATCTGGCCCTCCGATTTCGAGGGTCTTGCCCGCAGTTTCCGGCACCTCGAGGCAGCGGACCAGCCAGTGGAGCACATCGGCGATTGCCACTGGCTGGCATTCGGTGGTGACCCACTTGGGCGTCACCATGATCGGCAGGCGTTCGACCAGATACCGCAGAATCTCGAATGAGGCCGAGCCCGATCCGATGATCATCGCCGCTCGAAAGGTCGTCACCGGCACACCGGATGCGGCTAATTGTTCCTCGACCTGCCGCCGCGATCGCAGATGCTCGCTCAGGTCGGGGCCCATTTCACCGAGGCCGCCAAGATAAATGATGCGGCCGACTCCTGCGGCCTGTGCGGCCTGAGCGAAGTTGCCGGCCAGTTCGCGGTCCCGGTCGGCATAGGTGCCGCCGGTGGCCACCATTGAATGGACGAGGTAGTAGGCCGCTCGGCAGCCGGAGAGAGCCGCGGCAACAGCCTCGGGGTCATCAAGGCTGCCTGCCACCACCTCCAACCGCTCATGCTGCCGCCAAGGCCGGGCATCGAGCTTCCTCGGCTCACGCACCAGGCAGCGAACCCGGTAGCCCGCTTCCAGCAACGCTGGGACCAGCCGACCGCCGACATAGCCGGTCGCCCCGGTGACAAAGATCGTGCTGGTGGACGCCGCCGTGAGAGGTGTTGAGTGCATGGAAACCAGGCGAAGGAGGAAATGGGGTTTTGCGTCTGCTTTGATTAGCCGATGAAAGTAGGTTCACATGCTGTGAGGCCCAACTCCTGTCGCCTTGCGACGGCAGAACATGCATCCTCTCTCCAGCTCGCAATAGTGTAGGAGTTCCGAAACGGGCGGCCTGCCGTACACTCTGCGGGTAGGGTTTTTTCAGCGATTGAAACTTGAAAGAGCAGCAAATGACGCAGGCGACGGAACTGCACGGCATGCAGCAATGGGTGGGACGGACGGCGTTGGTCACCGGGGCCAGCAGTGGCATCGGGGAAGCGATTGCCAAGAGGCTTCTCGCTGCCGGCATGCGGGTAGTTGGCTGTGCCCGTCGCAAGGAGAAGGTCGCCGAAATCCTGGCTGCCGCCGACTGGAATGCCGACAGCACGCTGGCAGTCGGCTGCGATGTTCGCGACGAGGCCTCAGTCCGCGCGGCCTTTGCTGCGGCCCGTGACCGCTTTGGCGGCGTCGACGTGCTGATCAACAACGCCGGCCTCGGCCATGCCGCCCCGCTGGCCGAGGGTCGGGTGGAGGAATGGCGGGAAATGCTTGAGGTCAACATCCTCGGCCTCTGCATCTGCACCCGCGAAGCCCTGGCCGACATGCGGCGCCGCGGCGTGACCGGCCAGATCATCCACATCGGTTCGATGGCCGGCCAGCGGGTCCCGGCAGGGGCGGGTCTCTATGGGGCGACCAAGCATGCAGTGCGGGCCCTGACGGAGAGCCTGCGGCTGGAACTCCGCGAAGCGGGCGATCCTATTCGCATCGGTGAGATCTGCCCCGGCTACGTTGAGACCGGCTTTGCCAGTCATTACCTGAAGTCTGAGGAGCAGGCCCGCGAGACCTATTCGCGGTTCAAGGTGCTTGAGGCTGCTGATGTTGCTGAGGCAGTGGCGTACATGCTCTCCTGCCCGCAGCATGTGCAGGTACACGACATCCTGTTGCGGCCGACCGCACAGCCGACGTGAGGGGCCGGCACCGTTTGTTGCTGAAAGCCTGACAATGCCACGACGAATGCCTTATGCCGGCGAAACCCGCAGGGTCTGGCTCTGCGTCCTCAAGACCGACGATCTGGCCGGACCGCGACGGCATCCCGACCGGCCGCGGGTGCTGGTCAAGTCGCTGCCGCAGCGGCCAGGCCTCGAGCTTGACCGCTGGGTCAAGACGTCGCCCCGGGCCAAGCGGCTACGGGTGGTCAATGTGGTCTACGAGGCGATGCCAGCGGCCGGTCAGCCGGGTGGTCGCGACCAGCCGTTCACTCGACCGATCCAGCAGAAGCGGATCAGGGCTGCTGAAAAGATGCTGCGGCAGCGGCTCCGCTGTGACGGCTACACCGTCAATGGCGACCTGACGGTCTGGCATCTTTATGTGATCGAACTGGAGCCAGCAGCTCACGATGAGGCCGCCGCCGGCTATCTGTATGTCGGCCAGACGAGCCAGCCGGTCGACGACCGCATCCGGCAGCACCGCGAGGGGCATCACACGCCAAAGGGGCAGCGGCTGCACAGCCAGATTGCTCATCGGCGGTTTCTCAGGCCTCGCCTCGACCTGTTGCCGGCTGACTTTTGTCAGACCTTCTTTTGCCAGGACGACGCCCTTACCGCCGAGGCCGACCTGCGGCTGGCACTCGAAGCCGAAGGCTATCGCGTTGAGGGGGGAACTGAACGCTACGACGAACGGCGGCAAGCCCTCGGCCTTGGTCGCGCGGCAGTTGACGGGACAGGGTCGGGCTGAATTCCCTCGGGTGTCCGCTTGCAGTATTCGCGGTTGATTTGGGCCATTTGTCTGTTGATCCGCAAGCCACCTATCGTTTGGCTGCATCGCACGCAGGCAGCGGCAGCCGGGAGAGCCAGCACGAGTGGCGATGATGCCCAACGGCGGACCTTGGATGCTTCGCCGGGAACGATGCCGAGCCAGGTCACGACGATTTCCCGCGCAGGAGTCTGCGACCATGCGGATCGCACAGGTGGCGCCGCTCCACGAGAGCGTGCCGCCCCAGAAGTACGGTGGCACTGAGCGTGTCGTCCATTTTCTCACCGAAGAGCTCGTCAGCCGTGGCCATGAGGTCACCCTGTTTGCCAGCGGTGATTCCCAGACGTCAGCCGAGTTGCACGCCTGCGTGCCGCGAGCGCTGCGGCTGGGCCAGCAGCCAGTCGATCCGACGGTGCCGGAAACGCTGCAGCTTGAGGCGGTCGGTCGGCAGGCCCACCGGTTCGACATCATCCACTTTCATACCGGCCACCTCCACTTTCCGCTGTCGAGTCGGCTGGGCGTGCCGCACCTCACCACCCAGCACGGCCGGCTCGACCTTGTCGACCTGCCCGAACTCTACCGGGTGTTTGCCGAGATTCCGCTGGTCTCGATTTCCGACCATCAGCGCAGACCCCTGGCCGCCGCCAACTGGCAGGCGACGATCCACCACGGGCTGCCAGTTGACCGCTATACCCTTGTGCCGGACCCTGATGACTACCTGGTCTTTGTCGGTCGGATCGCGCCGGAGAAGCGACTGGACCGGGCCATCACCATTGCCACGGCAACCGGCCTGCCACTGCGGGTAGCAGCCAAGGTCGATCGGGTTGATCGAGACTATTTTGAGGCGGCCATCCAGCCGCTGATCACGGGCAACCCGCTGGTGGAGTTTGTTGGTGAGATCGACGACATCGACAAGCAGGAGTTCATCGGCCGGGCCCGGGCACTGCTCTTTCCAATCGACTGGCCCGAGCCCTTTGGCCTGGTGATGATCGAAGCGATGGCCTGCGGCACGCCGGTGATCGCCTGGCGAAACGGCTCGGTGCCCGAGGTGATGCACGAGGGCGTGACCGGCTTTGTGGTCGATTCACACGAGGCGGCAGTGGCAGCCGTCGAACAACTGGCGACCATCGACCGGGCCGGTGTCCGGGCCCTATTTGACACCTGTTACACCGCCCCGCGAATGGCCGATGACTACGAGCGGCTCTACGGCTCACTCAGCCAGCCACGCTGGGCTGGATGCCGTTGGGAAAAACCCTCGATGAATGTTTTTTGCCGCCCGGGCGAACTCCAGAAAAGCCAAGGTATTTCTGAGGTCGCTGCCGTCGCATCCCGCGACGGAGCACATGATTGACAGCCTGCTCCTGGGAGCCTTGCCCATGTCTGACGAAGGCCTGCCACTGCAGTACGGCGTCGTCGCCCGGGCCTCACGGCCTGGGCCACTGCCCTTTGTGCTGAAATCGGGAGAAACCTTTGGCGTCTTCACCGCAACTGGTGACATCCGGCGGCAGGCAGGCGACCTCGGCATCTTTCATGAGGGGGCGAGGCAGTTGTCATGGCTTGAGCTGTCCATCTGGAATCGTCCGCCGCTGCTGCTCAGTTCAACGGTTCGTGAGGACAACTGCATGCTGGTTGCTGATTTGGCCAACCCTGCCTGTGAGCAGGCCGGTGTGCCGGAAGGCACGATCCACCTACGCCGGACCAGCGTGCTTGGCCCGGCGGCCTTCCATCAACAGGTTGTTGTCACCAATTATGCCAATCAGAGCATCACCGTGCCGATCTGCCTGCGGTTCGACGCCGACTTCCACGACATCTTTGAAGAGCGGGGCATGCGGCGGGCCCGACGCGGTCAGGTCCACCGCCAGGTGCGGGAGCACGAAGTCGTGCTTCACTACCGCGGGCTCGACGGCTGCGAACGGCTGACGGTCGTGCGACTTGATGACGGCGCCGCCCGGCTCACCCCTGAAGCAGCGGTGATTGACTTGCAGGTTGGGCCCCAACAGGCGGCCCGGGTCTGTTGCTGTATCGATTTCCGGCGACCGCCGCGGGACAGCCCTCCCGCAGTCCGGTTCGACGCGGCGGTGAGGCGGACGGTCGACCGCTTTCGTACGGCCCGGCGGTCGGCAGCCGCGATCGACACCAGCAACCCGCAGTTCAACCAGTGGCTGCACCGGTCGTTCTCCGATATTCACCTGTTGGCAACGGCCACCCCGACCGGGCTCTATCCTTATGCCGGCGTGCCTTGGTTCAGCACGCCCTTCGGTCGCGACGGCATTGTTGCTGCCCGGCAACTGCTCACGGTCGAGCCGCAGCTGGCCCGCGGGGTGCTTGGCTATTTGGCGGCCCGCCAGGCCAATGGCATTGATGCCGCAACCGATGCGGAGCCGGGCAAGATCTTGCACGAGTCGCGGCTGGGAGAGATGGCGGCCGTCGGCGAGATCCCGTTTGGCCGCTACTACGGCTCAATCGACGCGACACCGCTATTTCTCATGCTGGCTGGTGACTATCTGGGGCGGACGGGCGATCTGGCCTTTGTTGAATCGCTCTGGCCGCAAGTGGAGGCGGCCGCTGCTTGGATGCAGGCCTGCGGCGACCGGGATGACGACGGCTTCATCGAATATCAGCGGGCCGCCGATACGGGCCTGCGGAATCAGGGCTGGAAGGACTCGTGGGATTCGGTCAGCCATGCCGACGGCCGGCTGGCGGAGGGGCCGATTGCGCTTTGCGAGGTGCAGGCCTATGCCTTCGCCGCCCTCCGGGCAGTCGCGACCATCGCCGCGGCGGTCGGCCACCATCAGCAAGCCGACGCGTTTCGCAGCCGGGCAGAACAGCTTCGGCGGCAGTTCTACGACTGCTTCTGGCGGCCGGAACTGGAGGGCTTCGCCCTCGCCCTCGACGGCGACAAGCAGCCCTGCCTAGTGCGGAGCTCGAATGCCGGTCACTGCCTGTTTGCCGGCATCGCCTCGGCCGAGCAGGCGACCAGCCTTGCCCGATCGCTGCTGGGGCCGGCGTTGTTTAACGGCTTCGGTGTCCGCACGCTCGATGAGCGGGAGGCTCGCTACAACCCCATGAGCTACCACAACGGATCAGTCTGGCCGCACGACAACTCGCTGATCGCCCTCGGCCTGGCCCGCTACGGCTTCAAAGATGAGGTGCTGCGAATCTTGCAGGGCCAGTTCGAGGCGTCGCTGTTCATGCCGTTGCACCGGCTGCCCGAACTGTTCTGCGGCTTTGCCCGCCGCGAGGATGAGGGGCCGACGCTCTACCCAGTCGCCTGCATGCCGCAAGCCTGGGCCAGCGGTGGGGTGTTTGCGTTGCTTGAAGCAGTCATGGGGCTTTCGGTCAGCGTCGATTGGGAAACGGGTCGGCCGACGGTGCGGTTCGACCGGCCAGTTCTGCCGCCCTACCTTGGACATGTGCGGATTAGCAACTTGCGGGTCGGTGACGAAGAGGTCGATCTTGAACTGCATCGGCACGAGACGGACGTGGGCGTGCAGACCACCCGCCGGTCGGCAGCTGTCGAGGTGATTGTCACGGCATAGTTGCCGACGGGGCGACCACGAGCGTCAGCCGGCCGGGCAGCACGCGAATCTCAAGCGGCAGCTCTCCGCCGGGATCGCCGTCGAGCTGATAGGGCACCGGCTCATCGGCTTCGACCGTGATCCGGGTCGTCTGCTCGATGTGGGTGTCCCGCCAGCTGCGATGCCAACCGGCCAGAACCCCGGCGAGATACCGCAGGCCGCTCCACCAGTGGCCGCCGCGGAAGCAGCAGAGGTCGAGTTTGCCGTCACCACAGTCGCCCTCGGCGACAAACTGCAGCCCCAGGGCATACCGTGGCATGTTGAAGACGAAGGCCCAGCGGGTGCGGATCGGCCGTGAGTGGGTGTCGGTGCTGACTCGGATTACGGGATAGCGAT
>Ga0181594_10003216_pt1 | contig 14883 bp, 8 predicted proteins | sample 071ome_18_FD_145603 | JGI IMG/M metagenome (GOLD analysis project Ga0181594, IMG submission 145603) | Coastal salt marsh microbial communities from the Groves Creek Marsh, Skidaway Island, Georgia - 071413BT metaG (spades assembly) | ecosystem: Environmental > Aquatic > Marine > Intertidal zone... | reverse complement strand
CTCGGGCCGGCGCCTGCGTGTAGAGCCAGCGCGCGGCACGCAGGCTGCCCGAACCGGGCATGTGTTTCAGCGCGACCGTTACGCCTGGCGCCAGAAAACGGCCGAGGTGGCGGGCATAAAGCCGTATTGTCAGAACGTAAACCGGCCGTGGGCGCGCCGCGCCGGAATTCTTGCGTGATCCACTGGTGGCCTGGGCATCGCCACCTCCGGGCCCAAACCCGGAGACCAGCGTCAACTCAAACGCGGCCCTCACGACGAACGGACAAAGCGTTGCGGCAAGGGCAAGTATCCAGGCCCACCGCCGCAGGCGTCTCATGAGGCGGCTTGGGCGGCGGCTGACGATCCGTTGCCATAAACTTCATCCGCACGTGCTTCGAAAGCCTCGGCAAAATGGCGGAACGCGCGGTCGAAGACCGCGCCCATGATCAGGCCCAGTGATTTGCGTTTGAACTCATAATCGATGGAAAATTCTACCTGCGTGCCTTTACCATCTGCGGCAGGTCCGAATTGCCAGCGATTTTCCAGATGCCGGAAAGGTCCATCGATATACTCGACGAGAATTTGCCTTGATTTCTTGTCCAACGTGACACGGCTGGTAAAGCGTTCGCGGATGGCCTTGTAGCCGACACTCATGTTGGCGATCAGCACGTCCCTGCCCGCCTCGTCGCGGCTTCTGCTGCGGACCGCAAGACCGGTGCAAAGCGGCAGGAATTTAGGATATTGCTCGACGTCGGCGACGAGCTCGAACATGTCGTCGGGCGAATGTCTGACATTGCGCGTGGTGTCAAAACTCGGCATTGGCTCAGGCGTATGGATCCTGTGGGGAACGTTCTGGTCCCAGCCCTTGTAGCACAGGCAGACGCTACTTCAGCCCCTCGAACCGCGCTAAATTGCCCGGGCGAAGCAGGAAGCGGTCACAATATCCGGAGCCGCGCGTGTTGCGGCGGCGCATCTAGTTGAGCCAGGTGTCACGGCTCATCGATGGCTCGACGGGCAGTGAAGCCCGCGACCCAGTATCGAAGCCGTCAAAGCGGATGCCGGCCCTGTCGCCGCGCCGCCAGATCGTTCTGGCGCGCAAGGTGCAATTCTTGGCGGGTATCTCAAACCGGAACGCATCGGGCAGATTGTCGCCGACTTGCACGCTTATGGCCGCGCCATCAACCGCAATGTTCCTGATCACGCATTCGGAGATTTCGTAGTGCTGGGCATTGCCGGAGCCGACGAAGATGCGCCCGCCGAGGAATACCCTGTGGCGCGATGATTTGCGTCTCTCGGTCTTTTAGGGCTGCATTGAACGGCCTCCGGGCTTGCGCTGGCGATGCCCGAAATCTACCGTCTGGCCTGGCGAAGTCGACGTTTATCGATCGTTAGGGTTAAACCGTAAGCATGCCACCGGCAGCAGCGCCCAAACCGGCCGTTATTTGGCGAAAACCTGCCCCATGTCGGCGAACGATTTGAACTCCAACGCATTTCCCGACGGGTCGAGAAAGAACATCGTTGCCTGCTCACCCGGCTCACCCTTGAACCTGATATGCGGCTCGATGATGAATTTCGTTCCGGCTTCGCTTAGCCGATCAGCCAGCGCCTGCCATTCTTTCATGTCCAGAATCGCGCCAAAATGACGGACCGGAACGTCGTGTCCATCCACGGCGCTCGTTGCCTTGTGACCGATTTCATCGGGCGCCAAATGGGCAACGATCTGATGGCCGTAGAAGTCGAAGTCGACCCAGTTTTCGGCGCTTCGCCCCTCCGGGCAGCCCAGCAATTCGCCGTAAAACCGGCGCGCCTCGGAAATATCGCGGACCGGAAAGGCGAGGTGGAAGAGCGGAACTGCATCCATTCGTCGGTCCTCTACGCAAACGGGACGGCACTAACCGCCGTTTTGCGCGATCTTTGCGTCACGCGCTGCGCGCAACTTGTTGAAATCGTCGCCGGCATGGTGCGAAGAGCGCGTCAACGGCGTTGCAGATACCAGCAGGAAGCCCTTTGCCAAGGCGACGGTCTCGTATGACTTGAATTCTTCCGGGGTAACGAAACGGACGATCCGATGGTGTTTGCGGGTTGGCTGCAGGTACTGGCCAATCGTCAGGAAATCGATGTCGGCCGAACGCAGATCATCCATCAATTGCAGCACTTCCTCGCGCTCTTCGCCAAGGCCAACCATGATGCCCGACTTCGTGAAGATGCCGGGGTCAAGCTCCTTGACCCGTTGCAGCAGACGTATCGAGTGAAAATATCGGGCGCCGGGGCGAACGCGCAGATATTTCGAGGGAACCGTCTCCAGGTTGTGATTAAAGACATCCGGCCTTGCCGCAACAACCACCTCCAGCGCACCGGGTTTGCGCAGAAAGTCCGGCGTCAGAATCTCGATGGTAGTCTGCGGCGACACGTTCCTTATAGCTTGAATGGTAAGCGCGAAGTGTTCCGCGCCGCCATCATCAAGATCATCGCGGTCGACCGATGTTATCACCACGTGGGACAAACCGAGTTTGGCGACTGCATCGGCGACATGCGCCGGCTCATCCCGGTCCAGCGGTTCGGGAATACCGGTCCTGATGTTGCAGAAGGCGCAGGCGCGCGTGCAGGTATCCCCCATGATCATGAACGTGGCGTGCTTCTTTTCCCAGCATTCGCCGATATTGGGACAGCCGGCTTCTTCACAGACCGTGACCAGGGCGTGCTCTTTGACAATTGCCCTGGTCCGGGCGTATTCCGGCGATCCCGGCGCCTTGACCCGGATCCAGTCCGGCTTGCGCAGGACTTCCTGGTCCGGCCGATGCGCCTTTTCAGGATGGCGCGGCCGCTCCGCACCGCTGGAGCGATCCTCGGTGCGATCCTTGGTGCGATCCTTGGCGCGATCCTTGGCGCGATCCTTGGCGCGTGGGTCGTTGTTCAGAGTATCTAACAATACGGCCATTGTCCGGCGTCTGGTCTGGAGAATTCCCTGGCATTAATTTAGCCGTTAACGGCGCAATTGCCAGTTCCGTTTTACGCGGAAGTACGCATTGGCGGCACATCGCCTGTTCACTTGCGATCAAGCGGGCTGTTGTTGTCGTACGGCGGCCGGTCCCGATAATTGCCGCGGCCCGGTTGCTGTGGAGGCTCGCCATAACCGCCCTGGTCCCCACCCTGGTATCCCGGAGGCGGTTCATTGATCCATTCACCTTGCGGTTCGCCATATTGGCCCGGCTGGTTGCCATACCGGCCACCTTGCGGATTGCCGTACCCATCCTGTGGCTGTCCGCCGCTGTCATACTGGCCACCCTGCGGCGACATTGGTTGATTGCCTTGCGGAGCATTCCCGTATGGTTGATTGCCGTAAGGCTGATTACCCTGGGGTTGATTGCCGTAAGACTGGCCATCGGGAGGCATGGGTTGGCCCTGGCCGGCCTGCTGTTGCGGCGGATCTTGCCGGCCCCTGATAAGTCGCCAGCCGTAAACGACGATCACCGCGCCGACAACGGCGGCGAGCAGGCGCGCCAATCCGCCATTCACTGCAATATTGAACGAGGTAGCAAGGGTGGAACCGACGAACGAACCGGCGATACCGACAACGATATTGGTCAGGATGCCGTGATCGGACTTGGTAATTTTCTCGGCGATCCAGCCGGCGAGCGCGCCAATAATCAGAAGCGAAAAAAATCCGACGCCAGGGGTTCCCAGAACACTGTAAACTTCGTTCATCGCACTGCCCTTTCAATATGGAACTTGCACAAATCTGTCAGTCGTCACCGGGCTCTTTCTTCAAGGCCAGTCCTGCATGGAAGCTGACGCCCCGCTGGCGATCAATCAAGCACAGCTCTTATGTATGAATGACACGCCCATAGGCATCGAGCACGCTTTCGTGCATCATCTCGGACAGGGTCGGATGCGGGAAGACCGTGTGCATGAGTTCTTCCTCTGTCGTCTCGCAATTCATCGCCACCACGAAGCCCTGGATAAGTTCGGTCACTTCCGCACCGACCATGTGCGCGCCCAACAGCTTGCCGGTCTTTTCCTCGAAAATTGTTTTTACCAGGCCTTCGGGTTCTCCCAGCGCGATCGCCTTGCCGTTGCCCATGAACGGAAAGCGGCCGACCTTGATCTTGTAGCCCTGCTCCTTTGCCTTCGCCTCGGTCAAACCAACGCTGGCGACCTGCGGGTGGCAATAGGTGCATCCGGGAATCATCGTCTTTTCCATCGGATGCGGATTAAGCCCCTTGATCGCCTCGACGCAGATAACCCCTTCATGTTCGGCTTTGTGAGCGAGCATGGGCGGCCCGGCAACGTCGCCGATCGCGTAAATGCCGGGAACGTTGGTGCGTCCCAGGCCGTCGATGACGATGCAACCGCGATCGGTCTTGACGCCTAGTTTCTCGAGGCCGAGATTTTCGATATTGCCGGTAACACCGACGGCGGAAATCAGGTTCTCCGCTTTCAGCGTCTGGGTTTTTCCCTTTTCGTCCTCGAGCGTATAAGTGACCTCGGACTTCGACTTGGCGACCTTGGTCACCTTGGTCGACGTCATGATCTTGATGCCTTGCTTTTCGAACTGCTTGCGCGCCAGCGCAGCGATTTCGGCATCCTCGACCGGCATGACCTGCGGCAAGAGCTCAACCACGGTGACGTCGGCCCCCATGGTCCGGTAGAAACTGGCGAACTCGATGCCAATGGCGCCCGAGCCCATGACGACCAGCGACTTGGGGAAGCTCTTCGGCACCATGGCTTCGAAATAAGTCCAGATCCGCTCGCCATCGGGCTCAATGCCCGGTAGCACCCGGGGACGCGCGCCGGTGGCGATGATAATGTGCTTGGCGCTATAGCTCCCCGGCCCTTGCGTTCCCTTTGGCGCCGGATGCTGCGGTTCCATGGCTTTTTTCTTCGGCGCGGCAACCTTGATTTCGCCCGGCTTGACGATCTCCGCCTCACCCCAGATCACGTCAACCTTGTTTTTCTTCAACAGGAATCCGACGCCGCCATTCAGCCGCCCGGAGACGCCGCGCGACCGCTCCACCACGGCTTTCGGATCAAAGCTGATTTTGCCGTCGATCTTCAAGCCATAATCTTTCGCGTGGTTGGCGAAATGGAATATTTCCGCCGAGCGCAACAGCGCTTTCGTGGGAATGCAACCCCAGTTCAGGCAAATTCCGCCGAGGTGCTCGCGTTCGACAATTGCAGTCTTGAAGCCAAGCTGGGCCGCACGAATTGCGGTCACGTAGCCGCCCGGACCTGAGCCGATGATGATGACGTCGTAAGAATTGGCCATGATATCTCGCTTTTTCCGTTCGCTTGTATTTTAGCACCTTCACAGCCGAAGAAGAAACATTCGGCGCGCCACCCTGCCGGAAGCCTGTCCTGTCCGATGCCTGTAGCGGAGGCACCGTGCCGGACTTTCCCAGAAATGGCATGCGAAGCGGGGGCGCGCGTACAACACGCGATTATTCTACATCCTCGAGATTTTCCGGTCCGCCACCGTGGATACGCTGGGCCAGGGCCGCATGCATGAACGTGTCGATGTCGCCGTCAAGAACGTCGTCAGGCGATTGCGATACCACTCCCGTGCGCAGGTCCTTCACCATCTGGTAAGGCTGCAGGACGTAGGAGCGAATCTGGTGGCCCCAGCCAATGTCCGATTTGCTGGCCTCAATGTCGCTTGCGGCCGCCTCGCGCAATTCCAGTTCCCGCTCGTACAACCGCGCCCTCAACATGTTCCATGCGGTCGCCCGGTTCTTGTGTTGCGAACGCTCAGACTGGCAGGCAACCACGATACCGGTTGGAACATGGGTAATGCGCACCGCGGAATCGGTCGTGTTGACGTGTTGCCCGCCGGCGCCTGACGAGCGATAGGTATCGATACGGCAATCGCTTTCGTTGACGTCAATTTCGATCTTGTCATCGATAACGGGATAAACCCACACGGATGCAAAACTCGTGTGGCGGCGCGCGTTGGAATCAAATGGAGAGATACGCACCAGACGATGGACGCCGGATTCCGTTTTCATCCAGCCGTGCGCATTGAAGCCCTTGATCAGCAAGGTTGCTGATTTGATCCCGGCTTCTTCGCCTGCTGTTTCCTCGATCAGGTCGACGGAATATTTCTGCTGCTCGGCCCAGCGTGTATACATGCGCAGGAGCATGCGGGCCCAGTCGCAACTTTCGGTGCCGCCTGCCCCGGAATGGATTTCCACATACGTATCGTTTGAATCGGCTTCACCGGAAAGCAGCGCCTCCAGCTGTTGGCGATCGACATCGGCGCGCAGCTGTCTGAGCTGTTCAAGCCCCTCGGCCTCGGTGTCGCCGTCGCCTTCCGCCTCGCCCAGTTCAATCAGGGTAATTGCGTCATCCAATTCCCGCTCAATCAGGGACAGCGCGCCGAGCTTGTCTTCCAGCGCGGTGCGTTCGCGCATGATCTTCTGGGCTTCGTCGGCGTCGTTCCACAGGTCGGGATCTTCGACTTTCGCGTTCAATTCGGCAAGGCGCCGGGTTGAGGCATCGACGTCAAAGATGCCTCCTCAGCAATCCCGCGGATTGCTTGATGTCTTCAACCAGCGCTTCGGCTTCGGCGCGCATGCAAGATCGTCCTTCAGATCAACGGGAAAAAGATGCAGGCGCAATCGCGGCCCGCGGGCGGATGAGCCCTACATAGATTGGCTGCTGGCTCAGTACAAGCCGCCGGTACCCGATCCGATCCGCCGGTCCGCCGCAGGCGATATCCGCACCCGCGTATTCTCCTGGGCCTCGCCGATCACCGAGTAGGTGTCCGGTGGCGCAGTACCCGGCTTGAAAGCCTCAAGGATCGTACCGCCACCACGCGCGCGCAGACCCGTTTTTGGATTGATCGAAATCAGCTTTATGCCCGGAGGAACGCGGAAAGGCACGTCCGGCTGGTCTTTCAATGCTTCCTTCATGAACGCGGCAAAAATCGGCGCTGCGTATTGCCCCGCCGTTGCGCGCCGGCCCAGCGAACGCGGTCGGTCATAGCCAAGATAGACGCCCACCGCCAGGTTCGGCGAGAAACCGACAAACCACAAATCCTTGGCGTCGTTGGTGGTTCCCGTCTTGCCCGCCATTGTCTTGCGAACAACCCGCTTGACGACCGTTGCAGTTCCGCGCTCGACGACACCTTGCATCATCGATGTGATCTGATAGGCCGTTAGCGGATCGAGAACCTGCTCGCGGCGGTCGATCAGAACGGGCTCGTTCTGGTTGTCCCAATGCTTCGCCGAACAGCCGCGGCAGGCGCGCTTGTCGTGCCGGTAAATAGTGCGCCCCCAGCGATCCTGGATACGGTCGATGAGGGTGGAACGTATCCGCCGTCCGCCGTTGGCCATCATGGAATAGGCGGTGACCATGCGCAAAACGGTCGTTTCGCCGGCGCCGAGGGACATGGCGAGAACGGCCTTCATATCATCGTAAACGCCGAAGCGTTTTGCATATTCGGCAATGAGCGGCATGCCTACGTCGCGCGCCAGCCGCACGGTCATGAGGTTCTTTGACCGTTCGATCCCGTAGCGCAGGGTATGAGCCCCTGTCGGTTTGCCGTCGTAATTGCTCGGCCGCCAGATTTCGCCGTTACCCTGATCAATCTCGACCGGCTCATCGAGCACAACCGATGAAGGCGTGTAGCCGTTGTCCAGCGCCGTCGCGTAGACAAACGGTTTGAACGACGATCCCGGCTGGCGCTGCGCCTGGCTGGCGCGATTGAATTCGGACTGGTCATACGAGAAACCGCCGACCATCGCATGGACACGTCCGGTAAACGGATCCATCGCAACTATGCCGCCGGAAACTTCAGGAATTTGCCGGAGCCGGTATTCTCCAGCCCTGTTCTTCAACGGCTCGACATAAATTACATCCCCGACCCGGAGGATATCGCTGGCCCGCTTTCGCCGCGTCCACTTGATGCCGGCTGGCCCGAGTAGCCCGGTGACCCGGTCGCGCCCTATGGCGCCGGATTTTTCGCGCGACGGTTGCAGGCCCACAGTCGCTGAGTCCCCTGAAACGCTCAACACGACCGCCAGCTGCCACGGTTTTACATCGCTGAGCGCGGGTACCCCCGCAAGGGTCTTGCCCCAGTCCGCACTGACGTCGATAACCCGCATCGGTCCGCGAAAACCCCGGGACTCGTCGTAGCGCACGAGGCCGTCGACGAGCACTTTCCGGGCAAGCAATTGCATCTTCGGATCGAGCGTCGTGCGAACCGACAGACCGCCTTCATACAATTTCTTCTCGCCATATCGCTCCAGCAATTCGCGGCGCACGTCTTCAGCGAAATAGCCGGCAACCATGGCATTTGGCGACAATTGACGGGGGTTGACGCCAAGCGGTTCCTTCTTGGCCTTTTCACTCTCCTCAGAACTGATGTAGCCATCGGCGACCAGCCGGTCGATAACGTAACCGCGCCGGGCGATCGCCGCTTCGGTATTGCGGAATGGATGCAGGTTGCTCGGCGCTTTCGGCAAGGCGGCGAGATAGGCGGCTTCTGAGAGCGTCAACTCATGAACCGACTTGCCGTAATATTGCAACGCGGCGGACGCCACGCCGTAGGCTCCAAGCCCCAGGTAAATCTCGTTGAGATACAGCTCGAGAATCTTGTCCTTCGAATATGCCGCTTCAATTCTGAACGCGAGCAGCATTTCACGGATTTTGCGGGTGAACGTGCGTTCGTTGGTCAAAAGGAAGTTCTTGGCGACCTGTTGCGTGATCGTGGACGCGCCCTGCACTCGCCGGTCGCCGCGCACCAGGATGACGATGGCGCGGGCCAGGCCCTCAACGTCAATTCCCGGGTGGCTGTAGAAATTCTTGTCCTCGGCGGACAGGAATGCCTGCTTGACCAGTGGCGGGATCGCATTGATGGGCAGGAACAGCCGCCGCTGGCGCGCGTATTCGGCGAGCAGGCTGCCGTCCGAAGCGTGCACGCGGGTCATTACCGGCGGCTCGTACTTCTGCAACTGGGTGTAGTCAGGCAGGTTCTGCTGATAGTGCCAAATCAGGCCACCGGCCACCGCTGCGCCAATCAGGAATACGATAGTGCCGAAAGCAAACAGGAACCCAAAAAACCGGCCGATCCGCCGCATAAATACTGTCCTTTTCCAGCTGCCGTGGGGAACAAACACGCTGTACCCGCGAACCCTGGCAAACCTGCATAAACTGCCAAACGCGCCCGAACGCACCAAACCCGCCGCATGTGTGCTGGCCCAATGTGGTCATTTCTTGACTGGCCGCATACGCAAAACCCGACCAAAGGTCACAGGGGCCGAACAATACCCCTGTTCGACGGGCCAGGAACCGCAGAACACACTTGCTCGAACAAAACTACCACAATAACCCCGCCTGCCCAATCGTCTGTCCGATCACTGTTCACCACCCTTCTTTCCCTTTTCCGTGGAAGCAAGGCGGGAGCCGTTCCCACCGCCTTTCGGCGATGCGGCATCTGCCTTTACGACGCCGTTCCGGGCTTTGAAAAACAGATCAATGGCCATGCTGACTTCCGAGGCAGCCGAGACGCGCCACTCCTTGCTGTCCAGCAGCGCGGCGTCCTTGGCGCTCGATATGTATCCAAGTTCAAGCAGCACCGAAGGCACATCAGGCGCCTTCAGGACGTGAAATCCACCTGATCTATGGGGATTTTTGTTGAGCTTGCCGACCTTTGACCACCGCCGGATCAGTTTGTGCGCAAATATGTGACTAAAGGCGCGAGTCTCCCGCCTGGTAAGATCGAACAATATGTCGTTCAGCTCCGAATCTACCCGGGGTTGCTCAAATCCGGCCTTTTCGTCGGCACGATTTTCTTTTTCCGCAAACCGTTCCGCGTGCTTGTCCGAAGCGCGATCGGAAACAGTGTAGACGGTCGCACCGCGCACCGATTTCTGATTTAGCGAATCGGCATGGATCGAAATAAAAAGTCTGGCTTTCGCGCGCCGGGCAATGGCCACTCGCTCCGCAAGTGGGACAAAGACGTCACTTTGCCGTGTAAGAACAACCTTGTACTTACCTGATTTTGCGATCTTTTTCGCCAGCGCCTTGGAAAACGCCAGCACGATGGCTTTTTCCGGCGCAATGGCCTCGCCGCGGGCGCCGCTATCGATGCCGCCGTGTCCCGGATCAATCACGATAACCGGTTTTCCACCCGAGACCGGGCTGAACCCCTTGATTCCGTTAACAGCTTTGCGGCTGCGCGCGAGGGCCTCCTTGCGGCCCGCCGCAGCGGCGGTGACAAAACTGGCCCTGCCGCTTTCCCTCAGATCGACCCGCATGCGATGGACCGTTGAAGCGATTTTGACCGTCGATACCTTGGCAATCCTTGCCGGCGCAGCAAGGTCGACCACGATTCGCGACCGATCCTTGCCAAGCGAACCGAATCGGTAGGTCCGGATCAGGCCTGTCGGCTTTGGCGCCTCAGGTCGTTTTCCGTTGCGGCCAGACGCTTCAAACTGAAACAATACCGCCGGCAAATCGATTATGACGCGATCCGGGTTGGCGAGCAGAAAAGCGTCGACATTGAATTTTTGCGTAGCTGTCAGCTCAAGGCGGGTTATTTTTCCGCGCTTGGCGGCCCGCAACCGGAAAACGACCGGCTTCAGCAGACCTTTGATCGCATTGTTTTTGTGTCCCCATATCGCATCAGGAAGGTTGGTTGGCGCAAATACCTTGCGCAGGTTCCATTCAACCGCAGCAGCCGGATTGACAAAATTTACGGCGGCCAAGCCAAAGATCAATGCAAGGGCCAACCCGTGAAACTTCAAATTCCGCGGTGATGGGCAGGCTGAACATTGGACAGCCCGCCGGTACTCGCCGACGGCGCCTATGGGAATTCGGCGATATGATAACCAGCATCTCACAGGCTGTCGGCTCCGTTGCCTGTCGTTCTGTCTTGGTGACTTGCCATAATGATGTTCTGGCAGGTGGTAAAATATCAACCCCCTCGTACCGTGTGTAGCGGCGATCTGGTTAACAGGCGGTAACGAATTCAGGACATACCTGTAACATGGCCTTATCACCCTATGAAATGCCATGTACCGGCGTCAGATTGCATTGCGCCAAAAGTAACCAGATGCGCAGCAATACACTTGCCAAACCAGATAAACTCGCCTTAAGTAACGTCAACCGCGCCAGAGAATCTGTTTTGAGTTCAACGGATGCGGAATCCACCGGCGCCTGGTTCGGCTTGCCTGAAATCGGGGAATGTCCCGAAAAATCGCAAGAATCGAAAGGTTTGCGCCGGGGTCCATAGAGTTGGACCGGGGTTCCCGCGATCAGGCAGGCGTGGGCTGGCGTTGCCGCAAGGCCCGCCGATCTGGGTAATCAATATGTATTTTCACGCCGCGCGATCAGCGCCAGCACGTATCGAGCACAAATTGTCGTACCGCATTATCGCGAACGGCGGTGCCCGCACTGACAATCTGGCCGCGGCAATCCATTCCACCGGCAGTCGAAAGATCAACTCGGCTTCCGGTCGATTAACACCCCCAACATGTGTCCCGACACTTCCATTGCTGCGCACGCAGGCCCCGTTGACCCCACCCGGGCGGCAACCACCGTGCCTGTTGAGCGCACTGCCGGAATCCCGCGGGACCGGAAGAGTATTCAATGTCAAACAACAAGATACTGATAGATGCATCCCATCCGGAAGAAACCCGGGTAGTGGTGCTACGTGGTAACCGGATAGAAGAATTCGATTTTGAAGCAGCCGACAAAAAGCCGTTACGCGGTAATATTTACCTGGCGAAAGTAACCCGCGTCGAGCCGTCCCTGCAGGCGGCTTTCGTGGAATACGGCGGAAACCGGCACGGTTTCCTGGCATTTTCGGAAATCCATCCTGACTATTACCAGATCCCGGTGGCTGACCGTCAGGCGCTGCTTGAGGACGAAGCGCGCGAACAGCGCGAGGAAGCCGACGAAGAGGAAAGGCGTTCCAATCGCCGCAACACAGGCCGGCGCCGGCGTGGCGGCCGCCAGGCTCGCCGTTCGGCCAATCGCGATGAAACGGTCAGCACCGACGTTCCGGCCGAAGAGGGTGAGACCGCAGACTTCGAACAGGACGCCAATCCGTCAAATGATGCCAACTCTGCCGGCCCTGGCTTGGCCGGTGAGAATGGCGAACAGGATACCTCAGCCCAATCTGAACCGGTTTCAGCATCGCACGAGGATCAAAACGCCGAAACGCCGAACGATGTTGGCTCGGCTACCGAGACAATTGATCCAAACGCCGCGGGAGAACCGGTCTCTGCAGACGCGCCCGCCGGTGACGTAGCTTCGGCATCGACACCTGACGGCGTTCCCCAACCCGATGGCGATGAGACTCAAACCAGCGTTCAGGATGCCGCCGAAGGCTCGCGGGACGCCAGGGAAAACGCTGTTGCCGGCGCCGATGACCGGGAGGACGCTGCCGCTCAGGGATCTGTCGCTTCTACAGGGAGCGAATTGAGCGCGGCGGACAGCGAATCTGCAAGCCCTGGCGATGAAAGGACCGGCGACTTCGACCCCCCAGAGGCGGACGATGCGCCTGCATTTGCCGGTGAACTGCACGATGATTCCGGCGAAAGTGACGGCGAAAACGACGACGACGAGGATGGCGGAGAAGACAGCGAGGATGACGAAGAAGTAGAGCAGGTCGGTGGCGACAGCGAAGAGGATATTCAACCCGCGCCGCGCCGCGCGCGCCGCCAGTACAAAATTCAGGAAGTCATCAAGCGCCGCCAGATCATGCTGATCCAGGTTGTCAAGGAAGAGCGCGGCAACAAGGGCGCCGCCTTGACCACCTATTTGTCGCTCGCCGGCCGGTACTCGGTTCTGATGCCCAATACTGCGCGCGGCGGCGGCATTTCGCGCAAAATTACCGATGGCGAGGATCGCCGCCGGATGAAGGAAATCGCCCAGGATCTCGATGTTCCGGGCGGCATGGGCGTCATCCTGCGAACCGCAGGTGCGTCGCGGACAAATCAGGAAATTCGCCGTGACTTCGAATACCTGCTGCGCCTGTGGGAAAGCGTGCGGGAAATGACGCTACACTCCAGCGCACCGACGCTGGTTTACGAGGAAGGGTCGCTCGTCAAGCGATCAATCCGCGATCTGTACGGCAAGGATGTGGATGAAGTGATCGTCGCTGGCGAAGCGGGCCACCGCGAAGCCAAGGACTTCATGCGGATGCTGATGCCCTCGCACGCCCGTCACGTGAAGCTTTGGCGCGAGCAGCAGCCGATTTTTGCCCGCTCCGGTGTGGAACCGCAGCTGGACTCGCTGTTTTCGCCAAACGTAACGCTGAAATCCGGTGGCTATATCGTTATCAACCAGACCGAGGCGCTCGTTGCCATCGACGTCAATTCGGGGCGTTCCACCCGCGAGCACAACATCGAAGACACCGCGTTGCGCACAAACCTGGAGGCGGCCGACGAGATTGCGCGGCAATTGCGTTTGCGCGACCTGGCCGGGCTTATCGTTGTCGATTTCATCGACATGGATGAGCACCGCAACAACCGGGCGGTCGAGCGGCGAATGAAGGACGCGCTGAAGAGCGATCGCGCCCGCATCCAGGTCGGCCGGATATCGCACTTTGGCCTTCTGGAAATGTCGCGCCAGCGCATGCGTACCGGGGTCCTCGAGGGATCAAGCATCGTTTGCCCGCATTGCCAGGGCTCTGGCCATGTTCGCTCCACTGCCTCGATTGCCCTGCACGTCTTGCGATTGATCGAGGAAGCGCTGTTGCGCAACAACAATTTCAATCTTTTCGTCAAAACACGTGCGGAAGTGGCGCTGTATATTCTGAACCAGAAACGGGCGACGCTCACCGAGCTGGAACAGCGCTTTGGCGTTGCCTTGAGCATCGATGCCGACGACGGTCTCACTGGTACCACGTATCACGCGATCGAGTGTGGCGAACCGGCAACAGCGCCGGTGGCGTCGGAGAACCCGGCCCTGCAGTTCAGTTCACCTGCCGATGAGGAAGATGCGCCCGCCGGCGAGAACCAGGCCGATGCTGAAGAAGCCGCCGGCGGCGATGAAGAGCGGCCAGCCAGAAGCCGTGGCAGGCGCGGACAACGCAACCGCGGGCGACGGCGGAACAGCGACCCGGCGGATGATCCGGCCAACGAAGAAGCCGCCGATAATGGTTCCACGGAAACAGCATCGGAGGCGGCTGGCGAGGAAAATCCGGACGGCGACAATCAAAAACGCCGTAGACGCCGCAGGCGCCGTGTCCGCGGCGAACGCGACCCGAGCGGAATTTCCGCCGAAGCGCCGCAACCGTCCGACGATGGGCTGGCCTATATAGCAGAAACCAATGGACAACCTGATTCCGCCGCGGCGGAAAGCGCCGAATTCGGGTCGACGGATATTGGCGCCAGTCCGGAATCCGATGCAGCCGGAGTGTCGGCGAGCGACGACACGAATGGTGCCGATGATAGCATCGCCCACTCCGACAGGACGGCGCGGCGCGCGCGCGTAGGGCGTGGTGGCTTCCGTCAACGCAGGCGTGGCCAAAACGCGGCCAACGAGGATGGCGCAGGTGACGAAGCCGCAAGTGACGAAACCGCAAGTGAAATGAACGCGAGCGGAGAGGACGCGGCGGCATCGCTTCCCGCGCCAGGCGAAAACTCGACATCCGCCACCGGCAACGGCAACCAGGACGGCGGCGTTTCGGCGCCAGCAACCGCAAGTGAAGCGGCGCCCGGATCCTGGGTGAAATCGCCAGACGCTGGGGCAGGACCAGAAGGTGCTGAACCCGAGACCTATCCATTTGCCTCCCCTTCGCAAGACATTGACGTGGTTTCCGAAACGCCCGTGGAATCCAACGACGCCTTGCACGCGGCAACGGCCAAACAAGATGAAGTCGCCGAAACCACCGCACACGCCCATGAGGCACACGCCCATGAAGATGGACCGGGCGCGGGAAACGGCGCTGACACG
>Ga0181594_10003213_pt1 | contig 14888 bp, 7 predicted proteins | sample 071ome_18_FD_145603 | JGI IMG/M metagenome (GOLD analysis project Ga0181594, IMG submission 145603) | Coastal salt marsh microbial communities from the Groves Creek Marsh, Skidaway Island, Georgia - 071413BT metaG (spades assembly) | ecosystem: Environmental > Aquatic > Marine > Intertidal zone... | reverse complement strand
AAACCCAAAGAGGCTAGGGTCTTGTGAGATTAAGATCGCCGCGAGGATCTTGGGCACATACACCCCTCCTGCTCCTTGCAAGTGACCCATACGATAGAGGCTGAAGAGGTCGGTCGTGTTCCCTCGGTTCACCGCGCGGGAGACGGAGCCCACCCCCGCGTTATAGGCAGCGAGCGCGAGCTGGTAAGAGCCAAAGCGATCATAGAGGTCCTTCATGTGTCGGGCCGCTGCGTCTGTAGCGGCGACGAAGTCACGACGATCATCGACCCATGCGTCATGTCGAAGCCCATAGGAGTCACCCGTGCCACGGACAAACTGCCACAGCCCAACGGCGCTCGCAGAGGAGACCGCGTCATTCTTAAACCCGCTCTCGATCATCGCTTGATAGATCAGCTCTTGTGGCACACCGCGACGCTCTAGGAGCTCCTTAATCAGGTCCTCATATCGGCCCATACGCCGATACCAGGCCGCGAAGGTGGAGCGCCCTCGTCCTTGAAAGAACGCCACATACTTCATCACCTGTGCGTTTAAGGTCACCGACAGCTTAAGACCCTTAAGGTTAGGGAGGGGCGGGAGCTCGAAGGTGAGGTGGGCGACGGGCTCTGTGGTGAGCTCGAGCGGGAGCTCGTAGCTGAGCGGTGAGCGGGGCGCCTCGACCACCGCTCGGGCCTGTCGCATCAGCTGCTCATCAAAGGCGTGCACGACCTCCATCTCATTGAGAGGCAGAGGGCTTAACAGCGTAAAGAGCAGGGCGAGCATGACGGCGAGGTCCTTTAAGTAGAGGGGTGGTTCGAGCGCGCGACCCTGAGCGCCTCAGCGACCCGCTCGGGCGCCGTCCCCCCCTCGCTGGTCCGCGCCCGGACGCTCGCCTCAACGGTCACCGCTTGGAGGATGTCTTCATCAAAGCCCTCATAAAAGCGCTGGAACTCCTCTAAGCTGAGCGAGGTGAGCGGTCTGCTCTCTAGGATACACCAGCGGACGAGCCGGCCTACAACGTGATGGGCTTCACGGAACGGGAGCCCACGTGAGGCGAGGTAGTCTGCGACGTCTGTCGCGGTGACAAAGCCATGGTCGCAGGCCTCTCTCATCCTCGCGCTGTTGACAGTGAGCTTGGGGGTCAGCGCGGCGGTGACCGTCACGCAGTCGAGCAGGGTGTCTGCGGCGTCGAAGAGCGCCTCCTTATCCTCTTGCATGTCCTTGTTATAGGCTAAGGGTAAGCCCTTCATCAGCGTGAGGAGGCTCACGAGATCACCTACAACTCGCCCGACCTTCCCGCGGACGAGCTCTGGGATGTCAGGGTTCTTCTTTTGAGGCATGATGCTTGAGCCGGTGGAGAAGGCGTCCGGGAGCTCTACAAAAGAGAACTCTTGGCTCGACCACAGCACGAGCTCCTCACTCCAGCGGGAGAGGTGGACCATACAGAGGGCCGCCGCGCTGGTGAACTCGATGGCGAAGTCTCGATCTGAGACGGCGTCTAGGCTGTTGGGGATGACGCCTTGAAAGCCGAGCGTGGAGGCGCTCATCTGCCTGTCAATTGGGAACGGGGTACCCGCGAGGGCGGCGGCCCCGAGCGGAGACTGCGCGACGCGCGCCCGAAGCTCACGGAGGCGCTGTTGGTCACGCTCAAACATCCCAACATAGGCGAGCAGGTGGTGAGCGAACAGGATGGGTTGGGCGCGCTGGAGGTGAGTGTAGCCAGGTAGGATCACCTCAAGGTGTCGCTCCGCGAGGCTCAGGAAGCCTTGAATCAGCTCCTCGAGCCGGGCTCCAATCATGTCGACGCGCTCCATGAGCCAGAGGCGGACATCGGTAGCGACCTGATCATTTCTGCTACGCGCAGTGTGTAGGCGCGCGCCTGTCTCAGGGAGGCGCTCACGGAGCGCCGCCTCGATGTTCATGTGGACATCTTCAAGCTCATCTCGCCACGTCCAGTCACCCGCCTCGATCTCCCCCTTAAGCGTCTCAAGCCCTTGGCAGAGGTCATGAGCCTCTTGTGGGCTCATCACCCCTTGATGGGCGAGCATCTGAGCGTGCGCCTGTGAGCCTCTGATGTCTTGCGCGTAGAGGCGTTGATCAAAGCCGACAGAGGCGTTGAGTCGAGCGACGAGGGCGTCAGGTGCCTCACTAAATCGCCCCCCCCACGTGCTGTGCATATCAGCGGGTACGGAGGTGGTTTTGGGGTGAGGAGAGTCGCTCATATGTGGGCTCCTAAGGGTCGGCGGTTAGAACATCAGCCCGAGGTTAAACTGTAGGGTCTGGGCGGTCTCAGCGCTCCTCAAGATCGTCTTGCGTTGGGTGTCGAGGAGGTTGAGGCCATCGAGCGGGAACAGCACCCCGTAGGCTAGTGAGGCGCGGAAGCGGTTCACCTCGAGCACGTACGCTTCAGCGTCGAGCTCAAGCCCAAGCCCTGGGTCGTTCCCTGCGGTGTACTCAGGGCTCATGGCCTGCGCGTACATCGCGGAGGCCCTCAGCCCCCAGCGCATGTCGCGACGCCGCTCGAGCTCATATCCGAGGTAGGGTTTGATGTAGAGGGCGTTGCTCACCCCACCAAGCACCTCACGGAACAAGATCAGGTCGACGATATAGTCACGATCAAAGCGGAAGCCTGTGAGGTCCCCATGAGATGGGTCCTCGAAGGGGCCCGCGCCGAAGTAACCGCTGTCTTGATCTCCGGACGCCGCGCCGTGGTGTAGCCCAAAGAGGAGGCCTTTGAGCTTCGCGTTGAACTCGAGCGCGTAGCCCCAAGAGGTGATGTCCCGTGGGGTGTCATTGTTGGCGTTGATCAGCGGGACTTGGTCTACGCTCCCAAAGAGCCCGACCCCCTCTGCTTTCAGCTCGAAGTGGCTTGAGGCGCTCGGCTCGTAGGTCCAGCTTAGGTATATGTCCGGGATAAAGAGCTCTAGCTGGGTAGGGACCAAGGTCCAGGTCGCGTTAGCGAACTCTGGGCTCTCAGGAGAGCCGGTGACGCTGCTGTCGTTGATGAAGTACATCGCGGCGTTTTTCTGATGCCGTAGGATCCCGTAGACCCCCCACTCAAAGAGGAGCTTACCCGCCTTTAAGTCTGCGCGGGCCTGGGCGAGCTCAGCGGGGCTCAGCGCGCGCTGACTGAGCGAGATGCTGTACTGGCTGACGTCGTCTCGCTGATCCCAATCCCACGCCTGGTCTCGTTGGTCCCAACGCCAAGGCTGACCGCTCGGTGAGACGTTGAGCCCATAGCCCGTTGGCCCCTCCGCGACGAGGTCCCATGAGAGGCTAAGGTAAATATCAAAGAGCTGTGTGGTCACCTGGACGCGGTCGATCGCGTCACCAAAGTTACAGTCTAGGCAACCCCCTCCATTAGCGAGGAGGCCGAGCCCCCAATGATGTCGCATTCGCCCAAACTCGAGCCGAGCGAGCTCGCTGTCCCAGACCCCCCACAGGTAGCGGAGGCTCACGGCGCCATCTAGAGCTTTTTGGCTGTCGCTGAGCCCATCAAAGGGCACGTCAGGGCGCTGACTTACGCTGAGTGGACCCCCATCTGGGCTACTCCCAAGCACGAGGTTGTCAGGGAGGTCGAGGGTCGTGTGGACCCGAAGGTGCTCCCCAATATGGACCGTGGGCTCATAGCGGAACCGAATGTTTGCGCTCGCGAGTGAGCTTGAGTCTTGTGGGACAGACTGGTTAGAGCCATCTGGGAGCAGGGGGAGGTTTGAGCGACTAGAGAGCGGTGGTAAGATGCGCGAGGTCCCTCGTAGCTGGCTCGCGTCGTAGGTGCCGAGGTCGAGCTTGTAGTGCATGTCAGCTCGGAAGCGGAAGTAGCCGTGGTGTTCGATGAACACATGGTCGCTTGAGGACTCACGCTCGAGGCGCCGCCAGTCAAAGCGAGGGGGGGTCGCCTCCTCACGCTCCCCAAAGTCCACCTCAGCTGCGCCCGTATCCGAGGGGGGGATCGCCCAGAGGTCAGCCTCTGAAGGGGTCGCTTCGCTCGTCTCCTCAGCGAGCGCGATGGCGCTGCCGGCTCCACAGAGCAAGGTCATGAGGAGGACGCGAGAGAGTGGAGCTGTCAACGAAGGCATGACAGCGCGGTGACCTTGGCTGAGGTGAAACTGTGTAGACCGCACGCGGACCTCGACTGTAGTTGCGAGTGAGAGGCGACAAAGCTCGCCCTGTAAGGGATTTGGGTGCGATTTACTAACACGCGACCCTAAAAAGGTCAATGAAGGCGAGCGCCTTTGAGCCCTCGTTGACGTCGCTGTCCCTTGGCTCTACATTGATCTGCCTACAAGAGGCGTCAAGATGAGCGCCGAGATTCTCCCGATGAACAGGACATCCTATGACCTCACCGCTCGCTCAAGTGGCAGATCGAACGCGAGAGCAAGGCGCCCCTAGCCGGCTCCCAGCTCACCCTGAAGGGGATCGTTTTGGGCGAGATCGTCACGCCTTAAGGCTCCCTGAGTTCTTGCGCAAGCCGATCGGCAAAGGTGAGCAAGTAGAGTCCGTCAGGCGCCTGATGCGCGCAGGGGCGCTCAACACGGTCTGTGAGGAGGCGCGTTGCCCGAACCTTCATGAGTGCTTCTCCAACAAGACCGCGACCTTTATGATCATGGGTAAGGACTGCACTCGGGCCTGCAGTTTCTGCGCAGTCGGGACCGCGCGACCTCAAGCGCTCGACGCAGGTGAGCCACGCGCGGTCGCGGAGGCGGCGGCCGCCCTTGGGCTCGCGCATGTCGTGATCACGAGCGTGAACCGTGATGACCTCCCCGATGGTGGAGCGGCCCACATGCGGGCCACGGTTGAGGCGATCCATGAGGCCCTCCCAGAGGCAGATATTGAGGTCCTCGCCCCCGACTTCCTCGGCGACCTGAACGCGACCAAGACGGTCGCAGAGGCGCGCGGTTTGAGCGTCTATAATCACAACGTGGAGACGGTGGAGCGCCTCTACCCTAGAGTCCGTCATAAGGCTCGCTATGAGCGGACCTTGTCTGTCTTACGCTATGTCGCAGACGAGCACCCGTCGCTCAAGGTGAAGTGCGGGCTGATGGTGGGGCTCGGGGAGGCTCGTGAGGAGGTCTTTGCGCTGATGGAGGACCTAAAAAAGGTGGGGGTTCATATCGTCACCATCGGCCAATATCTACGCCCAAGCCTCAAGCACATGCCTGTCGCCGCGTATATCACAGAGCCAGAGTATGAAGATTACCGAGCGAGGGGCTACCTGCTCGGCTTTGAGCACGTCTTCGCGGGGCCCTTTGTCCGCTCCTCCTACAACGCAGCGGAGGCGCTCCGAGCGGCTCAAGGCTAACAGCTTAAGCGAGCCCACTCGCGAGGCGGGCGTGCTTACGCCTCAGAGACAGCTCGAACCGCAGACGAGCCGAGACGTGAGGCCACCCACGTCATCTCCATTAAACCCAAAGAGCTCCCCATGGCTGGCTCGAATAAAGGCGGGCCCAGGCACGGAGCGGGTAGAGCTGACGCCACAGCCTGAGCAACCGCCAGAGGTGATGTCTTGCTCGTCCGGGAGCTGAGCCCAGCCTGGCTCAAGGAGCTCACAGTGGTCCTCTCCACTCCCAACGGCATCGAGCGCGGGGTAGTACTGTCCGCCATCAAAGCTCAGGTAGAGCCGGCTCATGCTCCCGCCTCCACAGCGGATCACTCCCACCCAAAGCCCCTGACCTTGGTCATAGCGAGTAAAGGGGGTCCCCGCCGGGCAGGCGGAGTCATCAAGCGGGTAGTCAAAGGCGCCAGGGATCCATGAGTCACAGGTGAACTCAACTGCAGTGCAGGTCACCTCTCCCGTCACCGAGTCACAGCTACACCCCGCAGGGAGGGGGTCCACACAGAGGTCTACGATCGTCCCCGAGGTCCCGCCCATGTCAGGCTCAACGCCCGCGGTCACGCCAGCGATCACGCCAGCAGTCACGCCAGCGGTCCCACCCATATCAGGCTCGGCGCCCCCCGCTCCGCCCATGTCTGCGTCTGGAGGATCGAGGTCATCAGGGCAGATGAGCTCATAGGTGAGCGGGTCACAGAAGCACTCGAGGGAGACCTCAGCGCGGAGGGCTTGGCACTCTTTGGACTCTGCAGGGTCCTCTAGCTCTTGGATTAGACAACCTGTCGCATAGAAGAGCACGAGGGCTAAGGAGATCGGGATCACGTGGACGCTTCGCATATGGCATACTCTTAGGACACAGAGGCTTTTTGTTGAGCCTACCATAAGTGACCCGCTGTGGGAGTCAAGGAAGTGAGCGCCGAATCATGAGCCCCCCCTCGATTCAGGAGAGAGCCCTTATCGCGTGGAGTGATGAGCTCCTTCGGCCCTCCCCTCGCCCCCGAGTCTCCCCGCCCCTTGAGCGAGCGCTCAGCCTGATGATTTGGCTGAGCCTTGGGCTGTGTGTGTGGGCGCTCCTCTCTCCGCGCTCGGTAGAGGAGTTGAGCCATCAGCTCGGGGCGTGGGTTACGCTTGGGCTCACGTTTGGGCTGCTGTGGTTCAGCGTCACCCTCAGCTGGGTTACGCGTCGCGCGCACGCAGAGCTGGGGGGTGACGTCCACCTCGCGACGCGAGGGGTCTATGATCAGGGCTACAGCGCCCGTGGCTTGAGCGCTTGGCTGATCGCGGGCGTCTTAACGGGCCTCTATGTGTGCCTATATCGCTACCCCACGCTCTTGAGCGGGTGGGTTCAGCTGATCAACCCGCTGTCCTTGTGGTTGAGTGATGGGGTCGCTGACCATTGGTTTTTGTACAGCGCCCTCTACTCAGGAGCGGTCCTCAGCTATGGGGTGAGGGTGGCGCTTAAAGGTAGGAGGAGCCCGTACGTACTGTTGAGGACCGCCTCGGTCTGCCTTGCTCAGCTCGGGCTCGCTTTTCTGCTGCCATACCTGTTTAAGTCACGCGGGCTCCCTGAGTTTTATCCAAGCTATTTCTGGCCACTCAAGCCTGATTACCTGCTCCCCTTTGACTATGTAATCCACCCTGAGACGGGGCTCGCCTCAGCTCAGTGGGGTGGGCTTCAGGTGGGTCGGGCGATGCTCTTGTGGGGAGCGGTGATGAGCTTCATCGCGACCCCGCTGTTAACCTATCGCTTTGGGAAGCGCTGGTATTGCTCATGGGTCTGTGGCTGTGGCGCGCTCGCCGAGACGGCGGGAGACCCGTGGCGACACTTGTCTCCGCGAGGCGCGAGCGCGAGGAGCTGGGAGCGGTGGATATCGGGTGGGGTTCTGGCGCTGATCATCGGCTTGACGATCCTGTTGTGGGGGAATGAGCTGAGCGGGCGGGCTCTGTTAGGCGCCGATGGCTCGGCGCTGTTTTGGGACAGCTACGGGCTCTTAGTGATGATGAGCTTCAGCGGGGTGATCGGGGTGGGGCTCTACCCGCTCTTAGGCTCCCGGAGTTGGTGTCGCTTTGGTTGCCCACAGGCCGCGATCTTAGGGGCCCTTCAGGTGCTCTTTAAGCGCTTCCATATCAAGACGGAGCCCGACGCCTGTGTCAGCTGTGGGCTCTGTAGTCACGTCTGTGAGATGGGGATTGACGTCCGGAGCTACGCGCAGACCGGAGAGGTGGTGCTCCGAGCCTCTTGCGTCGGCTGTGGCGCGTGTGAAGAGGTCTGCCCTAGAGGGGTCATCCAGCTGAGCTCAAGGCCCTGAGCGGACCAGACGAAAGCCGAGGTCCGCGGCGCGGAACCCATGTAAGGTCGCCTCGCGTCGCCGGGCGCCCACCTCACCTGCGTCGACTCGCCAGCCTCCCCCTCGGGTGACCTTCTCACCCTGAGGGACACAGCCCACCGGGTCACAGCGTGGGGCGCTGTCTGTCGGGGCGTCAAGGTAGCCCTCGATGTAGTCGTCCCACACCCACTCGGAGACGTTGCCTAGCAGGTCACACAGCCCCTCAGGGCTCTGACCAAGCGACAGGTGGTCACTACAGACGGGGACGCTCGCGCCTACCCCACAGCCAAAGCTGCCCCCTGAGGCGACCTGAGCGCGCACACAGCTGACAGGCTCGGCGTTGAGCCAAGGGGTGTCCTCTGTGCGCCCCGCGCCTCGCGCCGCGTACTCCCACTGCGCTTCGCTCGGTAGACGAGCGCCTACCCAGATCGCAAAATCCCAAGCCTGAGCCCACGTCACGCAGTTGATGGGGTGGTCGAGGCGATCCGGCCGACCGAGGTTACAGTCCCCTCCGGTGAGCGTCTCACTGCAGGCCCCCGAGGCGATACAGTCAAGGTAGGCTGAGACCGTCACCTCTTGGCTCATCTGGAAGGGGTTCAGGAGCACAGCGCGCGCAGGCTCCGCCTCCGGTGAGCCTCCTCCCATGGTGAACTCTCCACCGGGCAGCGCGCTCCAGCTGAGCTCAGGGCAGTCATCACCACAAGGCGCACAGGGGCTCTCGTCAATCGAGCCATCGCAGTCGTTATCCTCACCATCACACAGCTCTGGCCCTAGACCCTCATCGACGACGAGGTCACAGTCGTTATCAAGCCCATCACAACGCTCAGGTCGAATGTGCTCATCGCTACGACCGTCGCAGTCATTGTCGAGCCCATCACAGCGCTCAGAGCTTGGCGCTTGAGGCCCGTCACCACAGCTCACACCGCCAGAGCTTGAACAGCTCCACGCTGAGCGGATCTCACACTGACCTAAGCCTACCACGCAGGGGGTACCGAGCTGGAAGAACACCTCATCCACACGCCCATCGCAGTCATTATCAAGCTCATCACAGCGCTCTGCGCTCGGCTCGGCGGGGGTCGCGTCACAGCTCAGCCCCTCCTCAGTGCAGCGCCAGACCCCTTGCGAGACGCAGGCGCCGTCACCGACCGCGCACGGGAGGCCCTCAGAGGCGACCTGCTCATCGGTGAGCCCATCGCAGTCATTATCGAGCCCATCACAGCGCTCATCTCGTGGGGGGGCAGGGCTCCCAACACAGGTGAAGCTCCCGAGCTGATTGAGTGGATCCCAGTGACACTCTAGCCTCCCTTGTTGAACGCAAGCCCCTACCCCCACAGCGCAGGGCTCGCCTCCGAGCTGCCCCTCCCCGCTCCCGACCTCATCGCTCGCCCCATCACAGTCATTATCTTCACCATCACAGCGCTCAGGAGAGGCGAGCTGTAGCGCGACACAGCGCGCCTCTCCATCGACACAGGACCAGAGGCCTGCGCCACAGCTCCCGAGCGCGCCGGTCTGACACGCGAGCCCCTCTAGCTCATGGGCGCCCGCCTCATCAGTCAGGCCATCACAGTCGTTGTCTAGCCCGTCACAGCGCGACTCTTGGAGCTCATAGTCTGGGGTGAGCTCGAGGGTAGGCTCAGCCCACCCCTCAGCGCCTATACAGCGCTGGGTGAGCCCGAAGCAGACCCCCCTCTGCTCACTCGCCAGTGGCCCGATGAGGGCCTCATCGATCACTCCATCACAGTCGTTGTCAAGCCCATCACAGCGAGACTCTTGGAGCTCATAGGTTGGGATGTCAAGCGGTGGGTTTTGCCACCCAGCCTCACCGAGACAGCGCTGTAAGCGATCTCCACACACCCCAGCAGAGGGGGTGGCGTCTGGGGGAGTGAGCTCCTCGTCTACCGCGCCATCACAGTCATTATCAAGCCCATCACAGACCTCGGCCTGTGGAGATGGAGTGACGCACGCGGACACCCCAGCGACGCAGCGGCGCTCACCTGAGCTACAGCGGCCGACGCCCCCCCCCTCGCAGGGCTCACCCCCGAGCGCCTCATCGCTGAGCCCATCACAGTCATTATCGAGCCCATCACATGACAGCTCTGGTGCTTCGTAATGGGTGAGGCGGTTGAGTGAGGGGGGACGCCAACCCTGCGACCCCTCACAGCTTAAGCGCGCGCCCATGCAGACCCCTCGCTGGTTCTCATACAGCGGGCTGAGCTCCGCTGTCAGCTCATCGACCGCGCCATCACAGTCATTATCGAGCCCGTCACAGCGCTCAGCCTCTGGCGCCCGCTCCTCGGCACACACGAGGGCGCCCTCTTCACAGCGGGTCACCCCTTGGGCGCACACCCCTAAGGCGCTCCCTCGTGTGCAGAGCGCTCCACCCAGCCCCTCATCGGTGAGCCCATCGCAGTCATTATCAAGCCCGTCACAGCTCCGCTCAAGCTCCTCATAGGTCGAGATCGCTTCGGGGGGGAGAGGAGCCCAGCCCATCGGGCCTTCACAGCGCTGGGCGTCTCGCTGACAGACCCCAAGCGCCCCCTCCACGAGCGGGGGGGTGAGCGCCTCATCGATCAGCCCATCACAGTCATCATCCACACCATCACAGCGCTCAGCGCGCGCAGAGAGCGCTGACTCACAGCTGAGCAGACCCCCTCGGCATGTCGTCGCGCCGACCCGACAGCGCCCGAGCTCGTCAGTCAGACAGCGCTCGCCTCCGCTCTGCTCATCTGTGACCCCGTCACAGTCATTATCGACCCCGTCACAGCTCTGCTCCAGCGGCTCATAGCCCTCGACCTGCTCAAGCGCGGGTGGGAGCCACCCTCGCTCACCTCCACAGCGGAGACGGAGCCCCTCGCATCGACCTCGCTGTTCAGGTGAGAGCGGGGCGAGGAGCGCCTCGTCACTCAGCCCATCACAGTCATTATCAAGCCCATCACAGCTGAGCTCTTCTTCCTCGAAGTGACCGACGACGAGGTACTCTGGCTCAGCCCACCCCTCGAGTCCAAGGCAACGCTGGGTAAGCCCTGAGCAGACCCCCCGCCAGCGCTCAGCGCGAGGGGCGATCAGCGCTTCATCCACCGTCCCATCTTGATCATTGTCCAGCCCGTCACACTGCTCTGGAGGTGGCGTGAAACAGAGGCTATCTTGACAGCGCTGACCCGCTTCACAAGCGCGATCACAACGCCCACAGCTCTCCTCGTTCTCAATGGAGCAGGCTGGGTCGAGCGGGAAGTCATCTACCCCGTTCGGGACGCCGTCTTGGTCATAGTCTAGCGAGGCGCAGGCGGGGTCTTGTGGGTGGCAGATGACGTCTGGCTCGATAGGGGCTGGGGACTGACAGGCGACGAGGAGCCAGCAGGTCGTCACCCAAAGCGCGCTGTCGAGGAGCGAGGGTCTACGGGGTGTCATGAGCTTGGCTCGCCAAGCGTACTCAGGTCTGGTGAGGGGGGAGGTTGAGGAGAGAGGCGCGCGCTCAGTCGCCCAACGTCGCCTTGTAACGCCAGCGCCCGATCCCCAGCGCTCATCTGAGCAGCGAGCTGATAACACACCAAGGCGCGGTCAGGTTGCTCTAGTCGCGTCTCATACAGCTCCGCGAGGCGAGCGAGTCGCTCCGCTCGAGCAGGACCAACGGGCATCTCATCAGCCCAGGCGAGCCAGCGCTCAGCGAGGAGCTCCCAGCGACGGAGCGGTGGGATCACCTCCCCATACAGCGCGCGCACCTCTTGGCAGAAGGGGCGTCGCTCCTCGAGAGGGGGTAAGAGCTCTAAGGCGATCTGCCAATGATGGAGGGGCCCTGCGCAGAGCTTAGTCTGAGCTAGCAGGGCTCGGGAGCGGTCGATCGGTCGGGGGCTTCGCTCAGCATATTTAACCCAGCGCTCATCGAGACGAGACCACAGTCGCTCCTTCTGCGCGAGTCGCTCGAGCGCGCTCAAGGCCCGCTCCGCGTGTTGGGGAGCGCGCTCTAAGAGCACCGACCAGCACCTGAAGGCCTCCTCATAGTCCTCAAAGCGAGCCTCATAGCTCAGCGCGCCCTGGGTGAGGGCGCGCCTCATCCCCTCATCTACACCACACCAGCGCTCTGCAAAATCTAGGAGCGCCGCGAGCTCCTCACGGCGACCTGTCGAGGCATACAGCTCGGTGAGCGCGAGGGTCGCCTCTACATCTCTCGAGTCAAGCTCGCGCACCTCGCGCCAAGCGTGAATCGCGTTGATGCTGTCCACGGTGGGCGACATGTAGGTGAGCGCCCTCGCCTTCAACCTTAATCGAGCGGGGACCTTAGGGCGAGCGTCGATCGCTCGCTTCAGCTCGTCAGCCTCTCTACTGAAGTGCTCAGAGACCGACTCGATCCCCGCGAGAGACTGATCATAGGCGATCAGCTCGTCTTCGCTAGGGAGCACGGGAGGTAGGGACTCGTCCATCAGGTCATCTTCACTCTGTGAGGTGGTCTCAAGCTCACTCAGCGCTTGAGCGTCGCCTCCTGTTTGACCAAGCTCTAGGTCAGCGTCTAAGAGGATCAAGATCGCGGGGCCGTGCCCCTTCTTTTCGGCAAGAGAGAGGAGCGAGGGGACATAGAGTTGCTGGGTTCGGCGCTCTGAGAGGAGCGCCCAGCTCCGCATCGCCTCCTCGATGTGCTCGAGACCAATCAGCGCCTGCAAGAGCGACTCACGCCACGTGCTGAGCTCGCTCTCGGAGGGCCTCCACTGCTCGGTACAGAGCGCGAAGAGCTCAGGCCAACGCTGTTGACTTGAGAGGTACAGCGACAGCCAGAGCCCGGCGCGCTCATGACTTGGCTTGATCGACAGGAGCTGCCTCCAGCTCTTGGAGGCGCGCTCTGGGTCATGCAGTCGCTCTTCGTAGAGCTCTGCGAGGAGCTCTAAGAGGTGAATCTTACCTGTTTGGCGGACCGCGAGAGCTGACTCATATCGAGCAGCTAAGGGAGCCCAAGCCTCGAGCGCGCTCGCGAGCTCCGTGAAGACCTCAAGCGCGTGACGATCTGCGGGATGCTCATCAAGGTACGCGCCCCAAGCGTCAACCCGCTCTTGTTGACTGGCTCCTGAGCGATCGAGTGACTCCGCGATCTCTTTGAGGAGCTTACTGAGCTGACTTGTCTTGTAGGTACGGCTCAGCTCAACGGCGCGACGCACCAGGAGCTCACGCTCCTCATCAGGCCAGCGCCCCTTTGGAGAGGTCATCACCCACTCGACCCAGTCCTCCCACTGCTCTAGGCGCTCGAGATGAGAGAGGAGCGCAGAGGCTAACGACCACTCCTGTGGCGCGTGGCTGAGCGCGGCTGAGAGGAGCGCGCCGAGCGGGTCGCTCTGACGATCTGCGCTCAGGAGCGCTACGTCCTCTGAGCCCTCAGCGCCCTCAGCGCTCTCATCCTTAAAGTTAAAGATGAAGAGGTCTGCGTCCTCGTCTGCGGTAGAGCCGTCAGAGAGCTCTTCTCTAGGCTCATTATCGTGAGGTCGCTGAGGCGGTCTCCTCTCAGGATCGACGGCGATCGGGGGACCAAAGCGCTGAAACACCTCAACAAAGTGGAGGACGTCACTCGACCACCCGCTGTGCTCAGAGGCCCCAGGTCGCACGAGCCAGGTCGTGACTTGGGCGCGCGCGTCTTCATCATGGAGGAGCTCAGTGAGCAGCTCATCAGCTTTGGGCGCCTCCCCGAGCGACTGTGCGCCGACCAGGGCGAGATAAGCGGCCGCGTCCAGGTGGCGCGCGCGGCGCGTTTGAGCTTGGGCGATCAAGATCGCCTGCTGTTTCTTGACGCTCCGTGTCAAGTTGAGCTGTAGCGATAAGAGGCGGTCAAGTGGCTCCCAAGCTTGAGCGCGTCGAGCCCTCTTAATGAGCGAACGTAAATCGACGAGCTCAGGGCTCAGCTGGACAGCGAGCTTGATCGCGTCACCGCTCTCGGTGAAGAGGCCCTCTTTTGAGTAGAGCTGGGCGAGCTCATGCGCCGCGTTACCGCGTCGAGCGCTGTTCTGTTGAGGGTCTTGTGAGAGGGTCTTTAGGTACGTCTCTAGCGGGGTGAGAGCTCGAGCGCGCGAATAGACAGCGCGTAGCCCCCTCTCTGCGTCTGTTGAGCCTGATATACCGAGCCGAACCAGGGCCTCGATACAGCGCTGAGTGGCCTCTGTGACCTCAGGGGCTGTGCGCTCGCCTGACGCTAAGAGAGAGGCGACGATCGCCTCTGTGTAAAAGTAGATCGCGACGTCTGGCCTCCGGAGGCCAAGCTCTGTGTGCGTCGCGAAGCTGGCCGCGAGCGTGACCCGTGTGGAGAGCGGGGTAGCTTGAATGAGCTCAGACGCCCAAGCCTCAAGGTCTTGTACGCGGTTGATCCTCAGCTCGAGTAGCTCTTCAAGCTCCTCTCCCTCTGCTCGTTGGTCGGTCAGCGCCTCATCTACGAGCTTGCGCGCTCGGTCACGTAAGATCTCCTTCACCTCAATGGCGCGTCTCATCATCATGACGCCGAGGCTCACCTCTTTGTGTAAGATCCCAACCCGCCCGGCCTCGTACAGGACGAGGGCTGACTTTTCGGGGGAGGAGATCTGATGCACGGCGTAGTCCGCGAGCCGGATCGCCTCTTGAGCGAAGCCCATTGAGAGGACACGGTCGAGCAGCCGTAAGCTCCTCACCCAAACCGAGAGGTCGCTTCCATCTTTTGAGCGCCTCTGCTTAAGTTGAGTCCAGCGCTGAGTGATGGTCTTAGAGAGGTTAAGGGGCGCGTTAGGGAGCGGGGCGAGCGCCTCATCTGCCTCTCCCCAGCGCGCTTGTGAGACGAGCGCGATCCCCCAGATGACCCGGACCTTAAGGCTCGCGCTACGCTGGGTGAGTCGCTCAAGGTCAAAGACCGCGTCTGCACAGCGCTGAGGCTCAAGGGTGAGGGCCTTGAGATAGGCGGACGCGGCGAGCGCCCAAGCCTCTTCTGCTTCTGCGCGTTGAGCCTCTTGATAATCCACGCTAATCTGTCGCATCAAAGATGAGCTTGTGCTCACACGCGCTCTCCTAAAACAAACCTGTGTCCTAACATCTTAAACGATTCCAATCATAGATGCACCCTAGTTGAAGGTCCGATGATAGAACTCCCCTCAAAAAAGAAATTCACACCAACGAGCGACGTGACCGGTCATGACCTCGTCGGGCTGCGGTTGAGAGGGGGTCCGCTCACTCGAGCAATCGCCGCTACCTGCTTGACCCTTATGTGCGCCTGCTCAGCTCGCCCACCCGCTCCGAAGCTCCCAGCTCAACCTTTA
>Ga0181594_10003195_pt1 | contig 14928 bp, 14 predicted proteins | sample 071ome_18_FD_145603 | JGI IMG/M metagenome (GOLD analysis project Ga0181594, IMG submission 145603) | Coastal salt marsh microbial communities from the Groves Creek Marsh, Skidaway Island, Georgia - 071413BT metaG (spades assembly) | ecosystem: Environmental > Aquatic > Marine > Intertidal zone... | reverse complement strand
CCGTCGATCACGGTACGGCGCTACCCCTCGCGGGAACCGGTCAAGCGCAACCGGGAAGCCTGCTCGCGGCTATCGATTTCGCTTTTCTGGCCTGCGGCTCGCGCTCTGACGTCCCGAACACATCATCAACCTGACAGGTCTGATAAACTGCGCGAGCTGTTCGTATAACCCCGTGTTTTGGTCCGCAGGCTACCTTCATGACAGATATCAGCTATTCCTACACCGTTGGCGGAAATCAACCAGCTAAGCCCGCGCCTGCTGCGACCAGCGCCCGATCGAATGAGCCCGATGATCCCAGGCTGTGGAGTTTTACGGGAGTTGAACTGATCTCCCAGCCCGATGGGCTGACGCTACTGATCGATACGCTCTCGGATAAACGGCTTGTTGTCCAAGAGGAAGTCGGCATTACGCTCACCTACTGCGAAGCGTTTCGCACTCTTCGCGGTCATGCCGAGCATTTGGTGACGGTATTACCTCAGCTGGGCGGTCAGGTGGAGCCCATCATCCCGGTGCTGGCCCAAATTCGGGATGCGGGACTGTTGCGACAGGCTGAGGAGTTTATCGATAGGTTTTCTGAGGAAAGCGCGTCAGAACCTCAGGCCCCGATAGCCGTATTCATCATTACCTGCGATCGACCAGCAGCGGTTGAGCGCCTTTTGGCAAGTATGCGCAGAGCGCCGTCAAACGATCTGCCTCAGCAATACACGCTCATTGACGATTCCCGTGATGACCAACACCGGGCCGAGAATGTGCGTCTGGTCGACGCCCACAACGCCAAGGAATCGTTTCAGGTGAGCTACTTTGGCATGGAGGAGCGCGCGCGCTTCATCGAGTTTCTCATCGGCGCGCTACCGGACTGCAAAGACAGCATTCACTATTTGCTGCGTCGCGATGAATGGGGCTCGCATCCCACCTATGGCCTGGCCCGAAGTCTCGCCCTACTCCTTGGCGTCAACCGCCGAACGTTGATCTTTGACGACGACGTGCTGTGCGAAGCGGTAAGACCCCCCCTGGCAGGTGGGCAGGTCGCGTTTGGGAGTATCAATGGCCGCCAAGCTGTGTTCTATGACTCCTTGGAGTCCTTGGATGCCAACAAGCAGCTGCTGGCCGAGAGCCCTATCGCGCTCATGTCTCGTCAACTAGGGCTACCTCTCGCGAGAGGACTAAAATCCCTCTGTCACGGCGCGCTGCCCACGACCGCGCTGGCCAAGGCCAATGGTGCTTTTGTTCGGTCGTTAAACCCGGACTCCACCATTATTCAAACCCAGTGCAGTACTTGGGGAGATCCTGGTACGGGTAGTGGTCATTGGATTGTTGATTTGGATGCGCACTCCATCGAGCGCTTACTGAATGTCCCTGCCGGTGTGGTCGCGACTGTTGATGCCCGCGCCAGCTTTTTGGGCTATGACAGCCCGACCCTGACCAAGCACGGCGTGATGTCACAAGTGACCGGATATGACGCGCGGCAGCTCTTGCCACCCTTCTTACCCGCCTTCCGCGGCGAGGACGCACTGTTTTCCTATATGTTGACCGCCATGCATCCGCGATCGCTGGTGTTAAACCACGCCTGGGGCATTCATCACCGCCCACTGGAGTCACGCGCGTCACGAAATTTGCGCGGCCGAATCGCGGCCGGCGGTGGCATATCCTTGATCACCCGATGGATTGCAGACAACGTGGATTTGAGCAATAACCTTCCCGCTACAACGCGGCTTAACCGCATCGCATTATCCCTTGAAGCATTAACCGAGCTGGATGAGCCCGCCCTGATAAATTTCGCTCGACTTGAGCTAGCCAAGTCGCAAAGCTCACAGCTAGAGGCCTATCGGCGCCAGCTTGAACGGGCCGATCTGCACCAATCAACCAACTGGTCAAATTACCTTCGACGGGGCTATGACGAAATATCAGCGGCACTTCGGGAGACCCCGTCACTCGATGACTTGCTCGCTTTTTCGGTGACCGAGCCCGAGAGCACGCTGGCGGCCTTGCGCCACAGCGGCAAACGGTTTGCTGCTGCCCTACAGGCTTGGCCGGCGTTATGGGAGGCCGCCAAGGGTTACGAGGCTAAAAGCTAATTTGGCGATGGGTCGACGGTAGGGCTGATACGCGGTGCTTTTTTATGCAAACTATGGCCCTGCAAACCATGGTCATGCAAACTATAGTCATGCAAACCACGGCAACCCTACAAACTGACGCACAAAGCGAAAGAGCTACGCAGCAAAATAGCGCCCAGTTACCGATAACCCAATTTTTAAAACCATGTGACTAAGAGCGAAAACAGCATGAGCGATCAGGAAACACGCGCGAGCAATGCACCACAGCAACCGGTCATGGTGCCCACCTACTTCGCCCAACCCTCGGACGAGATCGATTTGTTTGAGCTCGCCGAACAGCTCTGGCGGGGAAAATTCATCATCGTAATGACCGTGGTGCTGGCACTCAGCGTGGGGGGTGCCGTCAGCCTCTTGCGCACACCCCAGCCAGGCACCGACTACACCGTGGCTGCTGAGTTCACGCATACCGTCTATCCGGTGCTAGCCCAGCAGAACTGCGGCGGTAATATGGGGTGCTTGGACAGCTTCGCCAATCAAGCCCTAGCCCAGTTTATTGAGAGCGACTGGGCGCTTGCGGGCTCTAGCTTGAATCTCATCACTGAATCACCTCTCGAGGAAGCGCAGTACGAAGCGCAACTGACCGCTGTCGGCAAGGCGCTCACCGAGCAGACGCTGGCTGACGCGCGTGCAGAACTTTCGCTGATCAATGAATCACTCAATCCCGCGCTACTTGGCACCGAGCGAATTGCAACCTCGGTACTCAACGCCACGCGTGTCATTACCGCGCTGGAATCCGGGGACTCAGCAATCACCTTCAAATCGATTGTTATCAGCCCCCCAACAACGCCCGCCTCAAAGACGCGCATCATTCTCGCGATGTCATTGATTCTTGGCGCTATTGGCGGTGCCTTTATTGTGTTAATACGAAATGGCTTTCAAAACCGCCGTAGCAAGAGCGCGGCATAGCGAATGGGTTATAGTAGGGCGCTTTAAAATTAGCCGTCACGAGGAATTCCAATGAGCCGCACTGCGTCACTGGCCACCATTGCCAAATCAAAAGCTGCCGCTAATCGCGCGGCCAAAGCGCTCTCCATTGAAGAGCTCACTGCCGCCGTCGGCTATCTACAAGCCGCGCTGAAGGCTGCCAAAACCCGCGAGGCCACCAAACAGGCCAAGCAACGCGCAGCCAACATCAAAAAGTTGACTGCCATGATGGCAGAGATGGGGCTTTCGGCGAGCGACGTCGCCGGGGCGCGGGGCAGGTCTGGCGCGGCTAAAAAGAAGTCTGCGGCGACCAAAAGCAAAGCGGGCAGAAAAAAAGTGGCCGCCAAAACGACAAAAAAAACGCGCACCGCCGCGAAAAGCACCGCCGGAAAAAGAGGGCCTAAAAAGGGCATCAAAGTCGCCGCGAAGTACGCACTTAAGGTTAAGGGAGAAACCCATCGCTGGACCGGCCGCGGGCGTATGCCGCTGGTCTTTAAGACCTACGTGGAAAAAGGCGGATCCCTGGAGAAGTGCCTGCTTTAAACCGCTGTCGCGTAGGCACTTAGTACATCATTGACAGCGCCATCTTCGCGCACTTCGCCATCGGCTAACCAGATGGCGCGCGAGCACATTTCACGGATCGCCTGTTCGGCGTGATGCACCAGAATCACAGTTTTGTCTTCGCTGAGCTTGGCATTAAGCGCGTCCCGAGCCTTTTGACGAAAGATTGGATCGCCCACCGCCAGAATCTCATCCAGCAGCAACACATCAGTATCGAGGAGTAGGCCGGTCGCAAAGCCCAGGCGTGAGCGCATACCTGTCGAGTACGTTTTGACGGGTTCATCGAAGAACTCCCCCAGCTCGGTAAAGGCGCCAATTTCGTCCAATAAGCCTAGGGCCCTTCGCCGACTAACACCCTGCAACATGGCGGCCAACAAGGCGTTGTCGCGACCGCTCAGCTCCATTTTGAAGCCAAGCCCCAGTGACAACAGCGCAATGGTTTTATCCGGATGGCGCCAGACGCTGCCAGCCACCGGCGGATAAATGCCGGCGATAATTCGCAAGAGCGTCGATTTGCCGGCACCGTTCCTACCCACGAGCCCAACCCGCTCGCCCTGAGCGATGTCCACATTGACGCCAGAGAGAGCCTGATAGCTTTCTCGCGCATCCGACGCTTTCTGAAACGACATCGCAATGTTCGTCAGCCGAATAATGGTAGTCATTGCGTCACCACGCGTCGCGCAATGTAGGCGCTGTAGCGGACCATGAAAGCAACAACGGTTGCCAGCAGCACGCTAAGCAGCACACCCAAGGCGATCAGATGAGTCAAATTCGGCAGCTCCTGCCACAACAACACCTGCCGGTAGCAGTGCAACAAAAACGCCATCGGATTCCAGATCAACAGCATGTCCATCGCCCGCTCACTCACGATATCGCGGATATCCCAAAAAATGCCCGAGACGAACAACAGAAAAATCATGCCAAGGTTAATAAGCAAGGCAAAATCGCGCTTGAATGCAACCAGCAAAGCGGCGACACAGCTGCAGAGCACGATCAGTAACAGCTGCACCGCGATGATCGGGATGAGCCAAAGCCAGTGGAGTTGTGGCGACACACCATTGATCAACAAAATAACCAGAAGCACACCCAGCACCGCCATTTGTCGGTAACCACACTCGACGACAACGGCCAAAGGAAACACCGTCTTTGGCAGTGCCATGCGACCGATAAGGCCTGCGTTATTCGTTAAACTGTTACCCGCGTAGTTGACCGTTTTGGAGAACCAAATAAAAAACAGCTTGCCCACGGCCAAAAACAGCAGAAAGCCGGGCGCACCCGACCCCAGCAATACGTAAAATACAAAATAGAAAACCCCAACCCAAAGTAGCGGCTCCAAGACCCACCAGAGATAACCCAGATAGTACCGATTAGCCTCGGCTTTTAATGCCATCCGGGCCATCGTATCCATCAGGCTAATGTAGTGAGAGATCGTCATGCCAGAGCGCTCATGGGTTTACGTATGCGTCGCGTGACGCAAGCGTCTCATGCCAAAACGTGCGATGCTATCAAAACTTCGTAGTTGCGCGCACAGTGATTTTCCATGGCACACCGGCACTCAGGTCACACACCCCGCAAACGCTTCGGCCAAAACTTTCTGCAAGATGATGGCGTCGTGCAAGCGATCGCGCGCGCCGTCAACGCCACAGCCGAGGACCACCTTGTGGAAATCGGTCCAGGCCAAGGCGCCCTCACTCAGGCACTCGTCAGCAGTCAGTGCCGCCTAGATGCCATCGAGCTCGACCGCGATCTCACCACACACCTGCTGGCCGCTTTTAGTATCTATCCTACCTTTAAACTCCACAGCGCAGATGCACTGACTTTCGATTTCACCCAATTACACGCTGGCGAAAAAAAGCTGCGCGTCGTTGGGAATCTTCCCTACAACATTTCTACGCCGCTCATCTTTAAATTACTCGATAACGCGTCGATCATTGCCGATATGCACTTCATGCTGCAGAAGGAAGTCGTTGATCGTCTCGCGGCGACTCCGGGAAATAAAGACTGGGGGCGGCTTGGCATCATGGCGCAATTCGACTGTGAGGTGGCGCACCTGTTTGACGTCCCCCCGGAGGCGTTCACTCCCCCTCCGAAAGTGCAGTCGGCAATTGTGCGCTTGGTGCCCCGCGACGCGCCACTTTACCCCAGCTGCGACAAGACCCAACTCGGTAAAGTCGTTCAACTCGCCTTTTCACAGCGTCGAAAAACCCTGCGCAACAATTTCAAGGGCGTCTTTGATGACATCCAGCTTCGGTCGGTAGATATCGACCCCGATGCCCGTGCAGAGACGCTAGGCATCAATCAGTTTGTCGCACTCTCGGCACTTCTTGCTGACGCCCAAGATCCTAACACGTAGGCTCCTAACACGTAGGTTCCTAACAGATAGTTTTCGGGCGCATCGTCTCTCGTTGCAAGGGGCGCACTGATCGCGGGAAACTCATCCTGGGTGGCACGAGGCCTCATCGGATCACGAGCGCACCACCAAGCGGCGTTGCACTGCCCCGCGTTGTGTGGAGAATGGCGAAACACATACAAGGCCCGCCCCACAAGCATTGAGCGCCCATGACGACATATGTAATTGGCGATATCCAAGGTTGTTTTCCCGCCTTTAAACGCCTACTAAAAAAAGTCGCCTTTGACCCCAGCAAAGACTGTTTGTGGTCTGTAGGTGATTTGATCAACCGAGGCTCGGACAATCTGTCGACGCTACGCTGGTTTTATGAACATCGTGACAGCGTCGTTGCGGTACTGGGCAATCACGATCTCCATTTAATCGCTGCCCATCGCGGTAAAGGCCGGCTCAGTCGATCAGATAATATCGACGACATTCTCGAGGCGCCCGACGCCGATGAACTTGTGGACTGGCTTCGCCATCGGCCCTTGGTGCACCGCGATGGAAACGACCTCATGGCCCATGCGGGCATACCGCCTTGTTGGTCTGCGCTTGAGGCGGCTACCTATGCAACCGAAGTCGAAGCGGCGTTGCGGGGTCCGCAATGTGATGACTATCTTGGGGCTATGTACGGCAATGAGCCCTGGACGTGGTCGCCCCATTTGCAAGGGCTGGCACGCCTTCGCGTGATTACCAACTATTTCACCCGAATGCGCTACTGCACTCCCGCCGGTGGGCTCGATTTCAAGAGCAAGGGGGCAACACCAGAAAAGAAAAAGCTGAATGGCCAACCCGTCACGGCCTGGTTTAAACAGGCCAACAAACTGGCCCCGAAAGAGCGGATCTTTTTTGGCCACTGGGCCTCGCTTGGGGGCGAAACTGAGGACCCGCAATTTATCGGTCTTGATACGGGTTGTGTATGGGGCGGCGTCCTCACCCTGGTAAACCTCGAGTCCGGCGAGCGCCATCAAGCAACAAATGCTCCGAAAAAACGCAAGGCGGCGAAGGCATCATGAAGGTTTATCGGGTCGGCGGCGCGGTACGCGATGCCCTGCTGGGCTTTCCCTTCTCGGAAACCGATTGGGTCGTCGTCGGGAGCACTCCGGAAGCCCTACTCGCCGAGGGGTATACCCAGGTGGGCAAGGATTTTCCGGTGTTTTTGCACCCCGAGACCAAAGAAGAATACGCGCTGGCACGCACCGAACGAAAGAGCGGTCAGGGCTATCATGGGTTTGTGGTTCACGCGGATCCCTCGGTCACGCTGGAAGAAGATCTCGCTCGACGCGACTTGACCATCAACGCGATGGCGCAAGACGCGAATGACACCATCATTGATCCCTATGGAGGACAAGCAGACCTCGCCACTAAAACCCTGCGGCATGTGTCTGAACACTTTGTGGAAGATCCCCTGCGCGTATTACGGGTCGCACGGTTTGCCGCGCGCTACGCGCACCTTGGCTTTTCAATTGCGCCGGAAACCCTCGAATTAATGCGCACTACCGCTATGTCAGGGGAGCTCGCGCATCTCTCTATCGAGCGGGTTTGGGTCGAAAGCGAACGAGCATTGGCTGAGCAAAATCCCAGCACTTATTTCGAGGTGCTGCAGGATTGCCACGCACTGGAGCAGTGGCTACCCGAACTTGTCGTCACCTCGGGCATCGACCGGCTTAAACACAGCGCAGAACACACCCACTCCTCTCCCTGCCGTTGGGCGTCATTACTGTCGGAATTACCCTCTGAGCGCGCCATCGACTGCTCTACCCGCATAAAAGCCCCCAACCACTACCGGCACCTCGCCGAGAAGCTGTGTCACTGGCGACCCCTTGCCAAGGCGGCGCTCTCAGATGCGGATCGCTGCCTAGAGCTCCTGCGAGGCCTCGACGCTCTGCGGCGGGACACCCTGTTTGAGGACTTTCTTGAAGTGCTTGCGGCGCTCGAAGGAACACGGGCCAACGCTCATCCAAGCTGCCAGCTGCTTCGCACTGCCTGCAGTGCGGCGCAATCGGTGAAAGCCAGCGACTATGCCGATACGGGCCTCACAGGTCCCGCCTTGGGTGAGGCGATCAGGAGCGGACAAGTCGATGCGATCGGCGCTGTATTGGGGAGGTAAGTCCCTCTAGGGGCTGCTCCCAACATTTCCCACAAACCCTGCGCACCATGACTTCCCACCACGACTTTCGACCAACACTTTCCGCCAATAGTCCCCAACAATACCTTTAGCCTTACATTGACTGCGGCTTAATTCACGGCGGCTTATTTCACTTTGACTTGGGGTCGGGATCCTCGCTCAATAACCACTCCAACAGCGTCGGCCTCGGCTACCGCTGTGGGCTTTGTCACCACGATACGCAACCAAGGGACGGCGAAATCGGTTCTGATGAGTCCCGCGAGGTGCTCGGCCAAACTTTCGATCAGCTGATAGCTCGACGCCTCGACCTCAGCAATCACGCGCTGGGATATCGCCGCGTAGTCCAGAGCATACTCAAGCTGATCGGTCGCGGCACCGCTAGCCACATCGGTCGCCAATTCAAGATCGATAATCAACGGTTGGCGAATCGTGCGCTCGTGGTCATAGCAGCCAATCACCGCTTCGGCCCGTAGTCCCCGAATGAATACCGTATCCACTACGCCGCCTCCGGGGGCGAAAGCTCGGTCATAGGCCAGCGGGCGCGCACTTCCGCATCAACAGGGTCTCGCTGTCCCGCCGCCAACCGCAGCGCTCCCGCATAGGCAATCATTGCCCCATTGTCGGTACACAGCCGCAGGGATGGGTAATGCACCGCCACCCCCTCTGGCTGAAGCTTCCTTTCTAATTGCTGTCTTAAAAGAGAGTTAGCGCTTACTCCGCCGGCCATCACCAGAGTTTTCAGGCCCTCTTGCACCAGGGCCCGGCGGCACTTGATCACCAGGGTATCCACCACCGCTTGCTGGAAAGCGCAGGCAATATCTGCCCGATCCTGATCGGTCAATCCGGTCTCCTCACGGCAGGCTTTCACGGTGGTCAGGGTGTGGGTCTTAAGTCCGCTGAAACTCATGTCGAGCCCGGGATGTTTAACCATGGGTCGCGGGAAGGTAAACCGGGCCGGATCGCCCTTCTCGGCAAGCGCTGCCACCTGCGGCCCGCCCGGATAGGGCAGCCCCAGCAGCTTCGCGGTCTTGTCGAAGGCCTCACCAGCGGCATCATCCAGCGATTCGCCCAGCAAGGCGTAGCGCCCCAACCCGTCGACCCGGACCAATTGACTGTGGCCACCGCTCACCAAAAGCGCAATAAACGGGTACTTCGGGGGATCCTCAGCCAACAGCGGTGCCAATAGGTGGCCTTCCATATGGTGAATGCCAAGGCTTGGAATTCCGAGCCCAAAAGCCATGGAGCGCGCCAACGTGGCCCCTACCATTAAGGCGCCAACGAGGCCGGGCCCGGCGGTGTACGCAATGGCATCGAGGTCACTTTTGGGTATTCCCGCCTCACTGAGGACCTGCTCCACCAAGGGCAGGGTTTTCCGAATATGGTCCCGGGAGGCCAGTTCGGGCACCACGCCGCCGTACTCGGCATGCACGGGCACCTGGCTGTAGAGGGCGTCAGCAAGCAGCCCCCGCTCGGTGTCGTAGAGCGCGATCCCGGTCTCGTCACAGCTGGTTTCAATGCCCAATACCCGCACGTTTACTACCCAAATTCGCCGAAAGGGAGGGAAAACTAACACGTTGATTGGCTTTGCAAAATCCCCCCAGCGCGCCTATACTGCGCGCCCTTTGACGTATCGGGCCGGTTTTTTTGGCTCGGACAAGAACAACGACTCGGCGCCCATGCCGACAGAACCAACAGGAAGTGAGTTGAATGCCTTCAGTTAAGGTAAAAGAAAACGAGCCCTTCGACGTTGCATTGCGTCGGTTCAAGCGCTCCTGCGAAAAGGCAGGCCTCTTGGCCGAGGTGCGTAAGCGTGAGCACTACGAAAAGCCCACGACAATCCGCAAGCGCGCCGCCGCCGCCGCGGTTAAGCGTCACGCCAAGAAAGTGTCGCGCGAGAATCGCAAGCGTCAGCGCCTCTACTAAGATCCGGAGACACCTCACGTGAGCGACCTCGTCACCACCGTCAAGGCGGAGATGAAGGCCGCCATGAAGGCCCGGGATAAAGCCCGACTGGCCACCATTCGTCTCATTCAAGCCGAATTCAAACGCGTCGAAGTCGATGAGCGCATCGACATCGACGACGCACGCGCGCTGTCGATCCTCGACAAGATGGTCAAGCAGCGCCGAGACTCCGCCTCCCAATACCGCGACGCTGGCCGGGAAGAGCTCGCCGCCCAAGAAGATTCAGAGATCGCGGTCATTCAAGAATTCCTGCCTGAGCAACTATCCGCAGCCGACATTGAAGCCTTGATCGATGAGGCACTGGCGGGTATTGACGCCACTGGCATGGCCGCGATGGGTCCCCTGATGGGTGCCATCAAGCCCAAGCTACAGGGTCGCGCGGACATGGGTGAAGTCTCCAAGCTCGTCAAAGCCAAGCTGAACGGCTAGCGGCCGCGCCGACCTCGTCGCGCCGTGGCCCGCATCCCCGAAAAATTTATCGACGACCTTCTCGACCGGGTCGACATCGTCGAGGTCATCGACCGGCGGGTCAAACTCCGAAAGTCCGGCAAGAACTTCTCCGCCTGCTGCCCCTTTCACGACGAAAAAACCCCCTCGTTCTCGGTGAACCCAGAAAAACAGTTTTTCTACTGCTTTGGTTGCGGTGCCGGAGGCAATGCCATCGGCTTCGTCATGGATTACGAACGGATGGAATTTCCCGAGGCGATCGAATCCTTGGCGCAAACCTGCGGCCTGGAGGTCCCGCGCGAAGAGGTCAGGCCCGGCGAAAAACCAACGCAAGACAGCAACCGCCCGCTGCTCGACCAACTTGAACAGGCGGCGCGTTTTTACGAGCACGGACTGCGCCATCACGATCAAGCCACGCGGGCAGTCAGCTATCTCAAAGGACGTGGACTCAGCGGTGAGATCGCCAAGCAGTTTCGTATCGGCTTTGCGCCCCCCGGCTGGGACAACCTCCTGACAACCCTCGGCAGCCAAGAAGCCCAGCAGCAACTGCTCCTGGCCGGCGGCATGCTGGTGAAAAACGATAAGGACCGTGTCTACGACCGGTTCCGAGATCGCATCATGTTTCCCATCTTGGATGCCAGGGGCCGAGTCATTGCCTTTGGCGGTCGGGTGCTCGGGGATGACAAGCCGAAATACCTCAACTCCCCTGAAACGCCGGTTTTTCAGAAATCACGCGAACTTTACGGCCTTTATCAGGCCCGCAAGTCCGAGCGCAGCCTCGAGCGTATTGTCGTGGTCGAAGGCTACATGGATGTGATTGCGCTCGCCCAATTTGGAATCACCTACGCGGTCGCCACCCTCGGCACGGCGACCAGTGAGGCGCATCTGGAGCGCCTGTTCCGCCACGTCCCAGAAGTCGTGTTCTGCTTTGACGGCGACGAGGCAGGGCGCAAAGCGGCGTTTCGCGCACTGGAGGCGACTCTCCCGGCGATGGAAGACGGGCGCCAAGCCCGCTTTCTGTTTTTGCCCGAGGGCGAGGACCCCGACACCGTTGTGCGCGATAAAGGCCGTGAACACCTTGAGCATCTTTTCGATACCGCGACCCCGTTGGAGACGTTTTTATTCACGCGACTGGCCGAGGGCATCGACACCGGCACCCTCGATGGCAAGGCACGCTTCTCGAAGATGGCCGCGCCCTTTCTCGCGCAGCTTCCGGAAGGCGTCTTCAAAGCCCTGATGTACCAGGCCTTGGCCGAGCGCACCGGAATCGACATCGATAGCCTCAAGCGCCTGCAAACGCCGCCGCCGGAGGTGTTGGCCTCTATCGCCGCCCACCGTGAAGACACCTCGCGGGAGCGGCCGTCAGCCGAACCCTCGCAGCACCCAAGGAGCGAAGAGCCCCCGGGGTATCGGGACGAGGACGGCCCTCCAGCATGGCTGACCGAGGCCGGGGGCGACTCCGACAACACGCATCAGCACACCGATGACACCTTGATACCGGCGAGTCGCAACCCGGTACACCGCCTCCTCGGTTTATTGGTACTAAACCCCAAACTCGCCGAGCGCGTCGAGGCGAACACACTCCCGGAAATCGAGCGGCATGACCTGACGCTCCTGCGCGAGTTTATTACGCGGGTTCAAGCTCAGCCCGATATCAGCACTGCTGCCCTGCTGGGGTTTTGGTATGGCACGCCGCAAGGCAACTTGCTGACCGAGCTGGCAGGACGTGAACCCTTAGAGGACAATGCCGGGCAGGCCGAATTGTTCGAGGCTTTGCTGACTCGGGTGACTCACGAAGAGGCGCTTTCAATACTGCGCGCTCGGAACGCTGAACTAAAGGCAAAAAACTACGAGTCGATGACGGCCGACGAAAAACAGGAGCTCTTGGACACCACCCGGAGGATCAGGGCACTCACGGGTAAAGCCTGACCCCCACCCAAAATGGCTGATGGCTAGCCCCCGGAGCTTTAAGCCCCACCTCGCTACCTCGCCCCGTCGGCGGGCCAAAGCGCCCGCAAGCGGCGACTCTGGAAGGCAAAAGAGGCCAATCACGACGATTCAGTCGGTTTTTTTGCTCAAACCGGTTAAAATCTTAGGAAAATTACAATAATTCAGGTGCATCGATGGTCCAATTTCACGGTCCACGGTACAATTTCGAACTTATTTCACCCTAATAAATACGCAGGTCCACGCATGTCCGACAAGGTGCATCAGCAGTCGCGTCTTAAAGCACTTATTGCCAAAGGCAAAGAACAGGGTTACCTCACCTACGCCGAGGTAAACGACCATCTTCCTCAGGATATCTCCGAACCCGATCAAGTCGAAGACATCATCCAGATGATCAACGACATGGGCATTCAGGTGTTCGAGCAAGCGCCCGACACCGACGAACTGATCCTGACCGAAGGGGATCGTTCGGCAGACGAGATTGCCGCGGCAGAAGCCGCCGCCGCATTGGCTGCGGTAGAGAACGAAGCCGGACGAACCACAGATCCCGTGCGTATGTATATGCGCGAGATGGGAACCGTCGAACTGCTCACCCGCGAAGGCGAGATTGTGATCGCCAAGCGCATCGAAGAAGGCATTCGCGAACTCATGGCGGCCCTCGCCTACTACCCGGGCGTCGTGCGTAAACTGTGTAACGAGTACGACCTCATCGCCAAGGAGGAGCGCAAGCTCGCCGACATTCTTATTGGCTACCTCGATCCCGCTGAGCACGTCCCCTCGGCACAGGAGATGGCAGACGCGGCCGCAGAGAATGCGAGCGATGACGATGAAGACAGCGGCGACACCGGCCCCGATCCGGTTGAAGCCAAGAAGCGGTTTACTGCTCTCAAGCGCCAGTGCACCAAGACCGAAAAAGCCATTACCGCGAGCGGTTACAAACACAAGAACGCGGTCGCCGAAATGGAAAAGCTGGGCGAGCTGTTCAAGTTTTTCAAACTAACACCCCGTGTATTCGATCCGCTGATCGATGAGCCGCGGGAAGCTCTCGCGATCATTCGAACACAGGAGCGTGAAATCATGCGCATTGCCGTGCGCGAGTGCCGCATGGATCGCAAAGAATTTATCAAAAGCTTTGCTGGCTACGAGAGTGACGCACGCTGGGTATCCCGCGTCGCACGCAAGAAGGACCTGGGCGCGCGCATCAATCTTCACAAAGAAGAGTTACAACGACTGCAGCGCCGCATTGGCGATGTCGAGCAGGCGATTGGTCTGTCGGTTACGGAAATCAAAGAGATCAATCGCCGCATGAGCATGGGCGAAGCCCGCGCGCGTCGCGCCAAAAAAGAAATGGTCGAAGCCAACTTACGCCTGGTGATTTCGATTGCGAAAAAGTACACCAACCGCGGCCTGCAATTTCTCGACCTGATTCAGGAAGGCAACATCGGTCTGATGAAGGCGGTCGACAAGTTCGAATACCGCCGGGGCTATAAGTTTTCGACCTACGCCACTTGGTGGATTCGACAAGCCATCACACGATCTATCGCCGACCAAGCTCGCACCATTCGCATCCCGGTTCACATGATTGAAACCATCAACAAGCTGAACCGAATTTCGCGTCAAATGTTGCAAGAGATGGGGCGCGAGCCAACCCCCGAAGAGTTGGGCGAGCGCATGGACATGCCAGAGGACAAGGTCCGCAAGGTATTGAAGATTGCGAAGGAACCCATCTCGATGGAGACCCCCATCGGCGACGACGAAGACTCGCATTTGGGCGACTTCATCGAAGACGTCACTATCGCAAGCCCAGTGGACTCCGCCACCGAGGAAGGGCTAACAGAAGCAACTCAAGATGTGCTGGCGGGTTTAACCGCTCGAGAAGCCAAGGTCCTGCGAATGCGTTTTGGTATCGGCATGAACACCGACCACACCCTCGAAGAAGTGGGTAAGCAGTTTGACGTAACCCGGGAGCGTATCCGTCAGATCGAAGCGAAGGCGCTACGCAAGTTGCGCCACCCCACTCGGTCGGATTATCTACGCAGCTTCCTCGACGAGTAACAGTTGGCCTGAGTGTGCGCGCTTCTGCAGCAGGGCCACACCACGACGATTCTCGACAACTTTTCCACCGGACACCGCTGGGCAACGCGGGGGCAAGTGTTCCTTGACGTCGACCTGCGGAACCCCTCAGCGCTGCGGGATGCACTGCGTGGCCTGAAGATCGACGGCCAACCGCATCATTCCGAGATCGAGAGAATTGTGGCAGCCGCCTGGGCGTGGGAGCAGAAATACCGCTCGGCCTGAAGCGGCCCGACCAATTAATCCGGCTAGGCGTTAGCTGATTCGAGGGGCAACCTTATCGTAGCTAAAGTTCGATCAGCACGTCGCTCAACTGTAATTGTCCCACCCAGGTCGCTCACAATATGCCGCGCAGTAGTCAGGCCCAAACCAGCATGTTCCAC
>Ga0181594_10003189_pt1 | contig 14935 bp, 17 predicted proteins | sample 071ome_18_FD_145603 | JGI IMG/M metagenome (GOLD analysis project Ga0181594, IMG submission 145603) | Coastal salt marsh microbial communities from the Groves Creek Marsh, Skidaway Island, Georgia - 071413BT metaG (spades assembly) | ecosystem: Environmental > Aquatic > Marine > Intertidal zone... | reverse complement strand
TCTGTCCCGGTGGAATCGAGAGGGGTCAGCCGGAGGCCTTCCGTGACCGTTACGTCTCCAAGACCCCACTCGGACGCATGTCGACCGAGGACGACCTGATTGGAGCGGTCGGCTTCCTTGCGAGCGATCTCTCGGCCAACATGACGGGCCAAAGACTCGTGGTGGATGGAGGGCTGTCTATCGCCTAGAGCGACCGCGAGCGGGGAGTGCTCTCGCCCTAGGCCTTTCGCGCCAGGATCTGCATCTTGTACCCGAGATCGTTGTTCAACAGGAAGTCGACGGAAAACAGATCCCCCAGTTGACTTGACGACGATCCCGCGTACGGATCCTCGAAGTCCAAGTGGTTAAGGATCGCTCCTCGATCGTCGATGACGTCGATGATCTCCAAGATCTCAAACTTCTCGCGCTCGAGGAGATCCCTGATCGAACTATGGGTGTAGAGAGCAACATGTTCAACGCCGTCGAACATGTTGCAACGCTCCTGGAGCACCCGCGCTGATAGCGAGTCGGCACTCGGAATCTGCAGGAACAGGAGTCCCCCCTCATTGAGCAGTGATAGTGCCTTTCTCAAGAGGAGATCCGGCCGTTTCAGGTGTTCGAAGACGTCCCAAAGCGAGATCGCGTCGAAGGTTTCGCCCGAGTCGAGCGAGAGGAGGTCAAACTCCGCCACCTTGAAGCCTTTCGATCGGGCGATCTCCGCCTCTTGGGAGTTGAGTTCCAAGCCGCGCACCTCGAAACCACGTTCTTGGGCGATCTCCATGAAGGCTCCCGCTGAGCAGCCAACATCAAGGAGCAGGCCCGACCCGGAGTGGCGCTGGATCACATCCAGACCATGGGAGTAGATCGCGCGATAGAACTCGCTCTCGTCCACGTGGCTCTGTGCCTGAAAGGCGTGGTTGTTGGCGTAGTACTCCGCCAACTGATCATCCTTCAGGACCGGACTGAGGTAGATCGTCTGACACGAGAGGCAACGGTTGTACGTGCCACCGTCCTTCACGAAGAGTTTTCTCTTGTCAGTTGAGAAGCAAGCCGGACAGTCCCGTAGTTCAACCAGTTCGCTGCGCACGAGTCCCGTACCTGGATCAAGCAGGGCGAGCCGGTGTCTGCGTGAGGCCTCGTAGCTGTCCTGTCGACTCTGGTGCAGTTCTGACTGTGCCGCGGAAGAGCCAATCATCGGGTCAGAGTAACACCTGCGAATTCGCGAGAAAGTTTCGCATCAGACGCATTCCATCACGAGTCAGGATCGACTCGGGATGGAACTGCACCCCGTGGATCGGAAGCTCTCGGTGACGTACGCCCATCACGGTCCCGTCGGCCGTGGTGGCGGACACCTCCAGCTCATCCGGAACGCTCTCGGGCTCGATGACGAGCGAGTGGTAACGGGTGACCGTCAGCGGGGTGGGGAGTTCATGGAACACACCGACACCGTCGTGATCGACCTCGGAGGTCTTGCCGTGCATGAGTTCAGGGGCCCGAACCACACTCCCGCCGAATACGTGCCCAATGGCCTGATGACCGAGACAGACGCCGAGTACCGGAATCCCCCGCTCCCCGAACGCGGAGATCGCCTCGCAGATGATCCCGGAGTTCTCAGGCCGACCCGGACCCGGGGACACCAGCACCGCCTCAACACCGAGGGCAAGGGCCTCTTCGACGGAGACCTGATCGTTCCTGACGGTCACCGGCTCCGCGCCGAGCTCACCCAGGTACTGGACGAGGTTGTAGACGAAGGAGTCGTAGGAGTCGATCACCAGCACCTTCGCCACCCGACAATCCTGCCATCGTTCGGTCGAACCCGCACCCGTCACGCGATCCACCGAGTCGTGCCTAGGATGTCTCCCCGTGGCTCCTCCCAAGAGAAAGTCGGGCGGCAGGGTGACCCCGCCGGCAGATTCGACCTCGACCGCTTCGGGTCGGCCGAACGCCTCCTCGCGCTACACACCACCGGTACCCGAGGCCGCGAAGGTGAGCCCACAGTGGGTGCCGGTGCTGATGCTGGTGCTGCTGATCCTCGGCGTCGTCGTCATCATGCTGCGCAACCTCGCCTTCTCCGGCAACAACTGGCTCCTGCTGGTCGGTCTCGGTTGCGTGCTCGGAGGTCTGTACACAGCCACCAAGTGGCGTTGACCGCAAGACCATGACACCGCCCAGTGATTATTGGAGGGAGTTCTGGGTCTGCTGTCTGTGTGGCGGAACCAACACCTACGACTTCGCTGTCGACCGCCCCCAGTGGGTCCCTGAACCGGAGTGTCGTGAGAAGTGCTACTGCGAGCACTGCGGGTGTACGTGGCGGGACAGGGCGATCGGGTTCGGAGTTCTTCACGGGCTGAGTTCCGTGAGTGGACCGCTGAGCGAGAGGACCCGAGATGCCTCAGTGCTCGGCCTGGGTGTGGGCGACTCAGTCGCGCTCTCGGCATCGCTTGCGGCAACCTTCGGTTACACCAACTCCCACATCGACCGATTCCCTGAGCTCGACATCCGGGCCATACCCCCGACCCTTGCCGGCCAATTCAGATTCGTCACGTGTTCCGATGTGCTCGAGCACGTGCTTCCCCCCGTCGAGGCGGGAATCTCCGGTTTGTTGAGCCTGCTCTCAAGCACAGGGTTCGCCGTGATCTCGGTGCCCGTGGACTACCCGGCGTTCAAAGAGAACTACCCCGGGCTGGTGGGATGGCAGGGGTCGGAGGGTGGAGTCACGTGGACAGACGAGGACGGATTCGAGCGACATGACGAATCACCGACGTTCCACGGGGGATCCGGAGACACACTCGAGTTGAGGCAGTGGACCGCGGAAACGATGGAGGATGCACTCCTCAGGAATGGCTTCTCACGACTCGAACGCCTACCGGCACTGCCGTCGATCGGGGTACCGCGCATCCCCGACATGGGCTGCTGGCTCGCGTACCGGTGACCGTTTCCTCCCGATGACCTACTCGAAGGTCGGGGCGACGATCGTCATGTCCTCGAGGCAGTGGCGTGGCGGTGGCGGATCCTCGTCGGGAGCCATGGTCAGTCGGAGCTCCACCCCGCAGACGTCGCACCGGTAGCGCAGGCTCACCCGACGCATCTCGCCGGCCGGCGGCGGGGGCGGAAGGGGCGTGGTGAACGCCCTCAACATCGCGATGCCGACCCGCCAGAGCACGACCATCAGGACCAACCCCATGATGGTCCAGACGACACCGCCCAGGGTGACCGCCAACATCATCGGCCGAGTTCAGTCGAGGCGTTCGATGATGGTGGCGTTCGCCATGCCACCACCCTCACACATGGTCTGCAGGCCGTAGCGCCCACCGGTGCGCTCGAGTTCGTTCAGCAGCGTTGTCATGAGACGGGCACCGGAGCATCCGAGGGGATGTCCAAGCGCGATCGCGCCGCCGTTCGGATTCACGCGATCCATGTCGGGATGGAACTCCTTCTCCCATGCGAGGACGACCGAGGCGAACGCCTCGTTGATCTCAACGATGTCCATGTCGTCGATGGTGAGACCCGAACGCTCGAGCGCCTTCGCCGTCGCTGGGATCGGCGCGGTGAGCATCAATCTCGGGTCGGCCCCGGCGACCGCAAAATCGATGAATCGGGCGCGCGGTCGCAGTCTGAGCTCGGCAGCCTTCTCCTCGCTCATGATCAGCAGCATCGCGGCGCCATCGGTGATCTGGCTGGAGTTACCAGCTGTCACGCGACCACCATCCTCCTCCGGACGGAATGACGGCTTCAGCGCCGCGAGCGACTCGGGGGTGGTGTCGCGGAGCCCCTCGTCGACCGTCATCATCTCGCCGTCGGCGCCGAGCACCGGCAGGATCTCCGCCTCGAAGCGACCCTCGTCGGTGGCGCGGCGCGCGTAGGCCTGGCTGCGCGCCCCGTAGTTGTCGAGGTCGTCACGGGTGAGTCCCCACTTGTCGGCGATCAACTCCGCTGAGATGCCCTGGGGAACGAGTCCACCCTGATCGGCGTAACGAGCGCCGACCTTCGGACCGAACGGGAAGCCGAACTTGCCGTCCACCATCGAGGCTCCCATGGGCACGCGGGTCATCACCTCGACCCCTCCGGCCACCACGACGTCGTAGGCGCCGGCCATCACACCCTGGGCGGCGAAATGGGCGGCCTGCTGGCTCGAGCCGCACTGACGGTCGATGGTGGTGCCGGGCACGGTCTCGGGCCAACCTGCGGCAAGCACCGCGTTGCGAGCGACGTTCACCGCCTGCTCGCCGACCTGCATGACGCAACCCATGACGACGTCGTCGACGACCGCGGGGTCAAGTCCGTTGCGCGACTGGAGCGCCTTGAGCGTCTCCGCCGCCAGGTCCACCGGGTGCCAGTCCTTCAACCGTCCATTCCGCTTTCCGAGCGGCGTACGGATGGCATCGACGATCACTGCGTTGGTCATGGCGACAGTGTGCCGGTTCCATCGTGAATTCGTGAAACTGGGCGCAACCCCCGATCAAATCGAGACGTCAGGTGGTGTCGTCTGCCGCGAGATCACCCAACACATCACCGATACTGCGCATCTCCTCGTCGTCGAGGTGACTCGCGAAGTGTTGCTGCACCGAACGGCGATAGGTGACGTTCATCGCCCGCCAGAGGTTGCGGCCGCGACGGGTGAGCGACACCTCGACAGCACGGTGATCACCGCCGGCCGGGCGCCGACGGCGCGTGACCCAGCCGTCCTCCTCGAGCCGGTCGACCCTGCGGGTCAGGCTTGACAGCGGGAGCAGCAACTCCTCGGAGATCTCCGAAGGGCGTGACGCGCCTCCGAGGCGTTGAAGCGCCGCGAGCACATCGAACCAGTTCAGTGGGATGTCCCACTCATCCCGAAGGTCCTCATCGACCCGCCGCTCGATCTCGGCGACGCGACTCTGGAGCATCCTCCAGGCCGAGAGCCGCGTGGCGTCGAGGCGCGGCATACCTCACCTCACCCCGACGTCTCGACTCACAGGGACAGTCTGCCCTCACCTAGCGTGACCCCATGGCGACCACCGGCGATGCTGACCTCTCCCCGGCCTCGGTAGAGGCGATCAACGACATGGTGCGGTCAGCCTTCCCGGGCAGTCGCAACTACTGCCACGAACTCGGGACCGGGTACGCGATCAGTCGACTCGAGGCAGCCGAGGGTGATCTCCGCCCCGGAGGGTTCATCTCCGGACCGACACAGTTCGGCGCTGCTGACGCCGCCCTGTGGTTCGCCACCTTCGTCGGTCTCGGTCGGATGGAGCCCATGGCGTTGACCTCCGAACTCTCGATCAGATTCCTCCGGCCGGCCATCGGATCGGTGCTGTTCGCGCGGGCCGACGTCGACATCGTCACCCGCCGGAGTGTGGTCGGCACCGTCAAGATCTGGTGCGACGACGATGTGGACCGCCCGACCGCAACAGCTCAGGGCACCTACGCGATTCCACTTCCGAAGTGAGCGGCGACGATTCCACACCCGGCGAGCGGATCTCGACGGCGGCTGACCCGAGGCTCGCCGACTACCGCGACCTTCGCGATCCACGCGCTCGCCAGCGAATTGAGGGTGACGAGTTCTTCATCTGCGAGGGGCCGGTCGCCTTCCAACGGCTACTCGCGAGTGAGCACCGACCGAGGTCCGTCCTCGTTCTCGAGCGGCGCCTCGGGATGGTCCTCGACCTCTTGGACGGCCGCGACGTGCCCCTGCTGGTGGTCGACGAGACGACGATGCGGGAGGTGACTGGCTTCGATCTGCACCGTGGTGTGGTCGCCGCTGCCGATCGTCTGCCGAGGCGTTCCATCGACGAGGTCATCGGGGGCGCGAGACGGATCGTGGTGCTCGAGGGCCTTAACGACCCCGAGAACCTCGGTGCGATCTCACGCTCGGCCCGCGCGCTCGGAGCCGACGCCATGATCATCGACCCGACCTGCATCGACCCGTACACACGGCGGACGGTCCGCGTCTCGATGGGTGAGATCCTCCATCTGCCGTGGGCGCGGGCGTCGTCGATCGAGGACGCCTACGACCGCCTCCGTAGCGACGGTGTCGGCGCGTGGGCACTGACACCTGACGAGACCGCCGACAGCCTCTTCGACCTGACGCCGCCGGATCGACTGGCGATCGTCCTCGGCGCGGAGGGACCCGGCCTCCCCGAGAGCACGCTGCGTCGGGCCGACCGCCGGGTTCGGATCCCGATCGAAGCCGACGTCGACTCACTCAACGTCGCCGCCGTGGCGGCCATCGCGATCACTTGGGCGAACTATGTTCGACGTTGATGACCAGTGATCTGCCATTTACAGGCGAACGTTACGTCCCAGGCGCACTTGACCCGGATCTTGAGTACACCCATGAGCATCGCTACCGAAGCATCTTGGACCTGGTGCGAGGTAAATCAGTAGTCGACTTTGGAAGCGGAGCTGGGTACGGCTCTGCACTTTTGGCCTCCACTGCGGAGAGCGTCGTTGGATTTGACGTCAGTGAGGACGCCATCAAGCATGCAACTGCAACGTGGTCCAAAGGGAACCTGACCTTCACGTCTTCTTTAAAGGAAATAACGTCATTAGAAAATAGAATTGACGTGGTCGTGTCATTTGAAATGATTGAGCACGTAGAAGACGGCTCCAAGGCCATCTTTCTTATGAAAAGTCTGCTCCGTTCAAATGGCATGCTCATTTTATCCACTCCAAACAAGTCCGTCTACCAAGATCAATTACAACGCAACAATCCATTCCACCTGCATGAGTACTACTTTGAAGAGCTCGCGGACTTACTCAAGTCATCCTTCACCTTCGTAGATGTTTACGGCCAACACTTCTTGGCAACGTCGATTATATTCCCATTTAAGAGAACTGAACAGGTGGCGCAAGTCTGTACGTTGGGGCACGACAATCCCACTGACCCGATCGGCTTTTTTGCCGTCTGCAGTGACGAAATTATCGACTTCACGCCGACAGGTGCACTCTTACCGGATGCTTTCCAAAAGTCGAATGACCTACTTGGCGGACTGCCCGCTAGTCGGCTGCAGGATCTTCTGGATGCCATGGATGAAGAGCGCCGAACCGCCCAAGAACATATTTGGGCGCAAGATGCCATCATTGAGCGTTTAAACCAGCAACTCAGGTCGATCGGAAACCCCGCGTATGGGGACACAGGGGGCGCCGAGGAGGGCGAGTCGCGTGGGTCGTCGCAAAAATATCGACTCGCATCAATTAGGCGAATCCTTTTGAACGCTCAGCACGCGTGTAAAAGGGTTTTCAAGTGACCACGAATCAGCAAGTTTCTCGTTTTTTTCTTTCTTCGTTCGAAAGCATGCCCGATGACATCCGTAACCGCATCGAGTCCGTCGCCGAACGGAGTGGGTTCGTGCCCAACGTGTTCGTCGCGCTCGCGGCGCGCCCCGAGGAGTTCCGGGCCTTCTTCGCCATGCACGACACCCTCATGGACAAGTCGGAGGGACTGTCGAAGGCCGAGCGGGAACTGATCGTGGTCGCGACCTCAGCCCGCAACGACTGTCTCTACTGCGTCGTCGCGCACGGCGCAATCCTGCGAATCCGCTCCAAGCGACCGCTGCTCGCCGATCAGGTGGCCATCAACCCGTTCAAGGCCGATCTGTCAGAGCGTGAGCGCGACATCGTCGAGTTCGCCCTGCAGGTCGCGGACGACTCGCGCTCGGTCACCGATGAGCGCATCGACGAGATGCGCTCCAAGGGGTTCACGGACGACGAGATCTGGGACATCGGCTCGATCACCGCCTTCTTCGCCCTCTCGAACCGTCTCGCGAACTTCGCCGGGATCCCCCCGAACGACGAGTTCTTCACGATGGGGCGATGAGCGCGACATCCGACTGGCTCTAGTGTCCTGCCATGGAATTCGACCTGATGACCGGGTCGGCCACCTGGTCGCACAACGCCGACCTCGCGCGCCGATTGGAGGCCGTCGGCTTCTCCGGGATGCTCTACACCGAGACCTCCCAGGTTCCATGGATGCAGATCGCGGCTGCCGCGACCGCGGCACCCTCGCTCACCTTCACCACCGGGATCGCGGTCGCCTTCCCACGATCACCGATGGTGACCGCGTCCACCGCCTGGGAGATCGCCCAGAACACCGGGGGCCGTTTCCGGCTCGGCCTCGGCAGTCAGGTGAAGGGGCACGTCGTTCGCCGCTACTCATCCGAGTTCGCACCACCCGGACCGAGGATGCGCGACTACGTCCTCGCAGTGCGCGCCTGCCTGCGCGCCTTCCGACGCGAGGAGCCCCTGTCATATGAGGGTGAGTTCTACAAGCTCTCGTATCTGCCGGAGGCCTGGGCCCCGCCGCGTCACGACTTCGAGCACATCCCGATCGACATCTCCGCCGTCGGGCCGTACATGACCCGAATGGCCGGCGAGGTCGCCGACGGGATCCACGTTCACCCCCTCCACTCCACCCACTACCTCACCGAACGGCTCCTGCCGGCGGTCGCCGAAGGCGCGGAACAGTCGGGGCGCGCGACCGCTGACATCGACCTGATCGTGCCCGTCTTCGCCGCTCCCGGAGACACACCCGAGGAGCGCGAGCCCCTGGTCCGCCGGGCCCGTCAACAGATCGCCTTCTACGGCTCGACCCCCAACTACGCGTTCCAGTTCGACGACCTCGGATTCGACGGGACGACCGCCCATCTCGGTGCACTCATCCGGGCGGGTGACCTCGAGGCCATGGAGGCGGCGATCACCGACGAGATGTTGGAGCACTTCGCGATCGTGTGCCCCTGGGATGAACTCGCGGAGCGACTGGTCGACCGATACGGCGGAACGGCCTCGCGGGTCGTCATGTATCTCGCGGAGGAATCGATCCGCAGAGACCCCGACTCGATCGAGCGCTGGGGTGAGGTCGCGCGCACGGTGCGATCAACGTGAACCGAACCGACACCGACGGCTCCCTGACGGGTCTGCGCGAGTTCGCTCACCTGCTCATTTCGGATGGTCGATATGAACGGTCGGAGCGACTGGAGATCCTCGCCCGCCTGATCCCGCCGCAGACGCGACAGACCACCATCCGCTTCATGTTCATGTTGGGGCTCTCGGTGACGATCGCCGTCATGGGCCTCGCGGCCAACTCGGTCGCGGTGGTCATCGGCGCGATGCTGATCGCCCCACTGATGACGCCGATCATGTCGTTCTCGGCCGCCGTCGGCCTCGGTCTCACCCGCCGCGCCGCGCAGGCCGCCGCCCTCGTCGCGGTCGGTTCGGCCGCCTCGCTCGCCTTCGCCTTCCTCCTCAGCCGGCTTCTCCCCGAGGTCCAGTTGGGATCCGAGATCCTCAGTCGGACGAGCCCCGACGTCCGCGACCTCGTGGTCGCCGTCGCGGCAGGCGCAGCAGGTGCCTACGCCACGGCTCGCGAAGACGTGTCGGACGCGCTGCCGGGGGTGGCCGTCGCCGTTGCGCTCGTGCCACCGTTGGCGGTGACCGGCGTCCTCATCGAGACCGGGAACCTCGGACTGGCGCGAGGTTCCGGACTGCTCTATCTGACGAACCTGTTCGCGATCGCTCTCAGCGCGCTCCTCGTCTTCCTCGTGACCGGGGTCATCCCGACGATCCGGATGTGTTTCGCCGACCGGAGGGTGGGTCTCACCGTTCTGGCGATCGGCGCGGTCACCGTGATGATCGCCATACCGCTCACCTCACGCTCCATCGACGCGGCCTCGAACTCGCGAGAGCAGTCGGCCCTGGTCGCCGAGGTGTCCGCCTGGCTCGCCGACACCGATCTGCAACTGAACGGAGCGAGTCGTGAGGGCACGCTGGTCACGGTCGACCTCACCGGACTCGACGAGCCACCACCCGCCTACGCGCTCGCCACGCGCCTCGTCGGCCTGGTCGGGGCCGACGTCGAAGTCACCGTCCGGTGGGACCAGCGGACCCAGGGCAGCGCCCGGGCGGACACCCCTCCGGTGGCCGATCCCGTCGACACCGCCGAGGCGGTGATCGCCGCCTGGGTGGAGGAACTCGCGGCGGAGGGGTACTCGTTCGAGCTGCTCGAGGTGACAGTTGACGCCGGAGCGGTAGATGCCGTCCTGAGCGGGCCCTACGCGCCTCCGACCTCACGAACCTTGCCCGATGCCGTCGCCGAGGCGCTCGGCACCGAGGTCTCACTCAACATCCGTTGGATCCAGGAGTTCGACCCCTCGGTCGACGGTGAACTTCCTGAGGTCCGGCTCGAGCGCCTCGTGACGGCCTGGGTCGGTCGTCGTCCCGGGATCATCGTGTTGCAGACCGCGATCTCGTCACCCGAGGCCACCGCCATCAGCATCGACCTCGCCTGCGAGTCGCCGCCCCTCGGTACCGGGGTGCTCCGTCAGATACTGCAGACCGCCTTCGGGGACGAGACCTCGATCACGATCCGAACGGTTCCGATCTCCGTCCTCGTTGACGATCCCACGCCAACGGACGTGCCAGCGCTCAGCTGACAGCGGGAACGACGAATTCGAGGTCGGTCGAGTCACCGAGGATGACGGGGATCGAGACCGGAGCGCTCAGGTCGCCATCGACGAAGGTCACCAGCGCGCGCCCGGTCGACCCGACATCAACATCGACATCGCCCCACGCTCCACTCGGCTGGATGACGATCCCGTCCGAGCGGGACTGTATGGCAGCGAAGGAGAGCATCCGGAGGGGCTGAGTCCCGATGTTCGTGACCTCGATGATCATGTTCACCGTGCCGTTGTCGCTCCGATAGGCCGAGTGGATCCGCGCCTGCGCCTCCTCGAGGGCGGCGACCGGCCCCGGACCACCGATCCGATCCAGGAGGAGTTGACCATCGACCGCGATGTCGGCGAGAAGTCCGGTTCCGGCATCGAATATCGGATCGGAGAACGACGAGCACCGCTCGGAGGCGCACACCTCGAACACGCCGTCCACCTCGGTCAGCGAGGCCGTCTCGGAGCCTCCGAGGGCGGCGACGGCGAGCGAGAGGTGGTCGGCGTAGAGCTGGGCCGGGGAGCCCGGTGACAATCCCGCAGCCGTCGCGGCCAGCAGGGTCGAGTCGCGCAGCGCGAGCGCGGAGAGGAACGCCGCGGTCTGGTCGGAGGCCGCCGGCACCGTGGTGGTGCTCTCCGACGTCACCGGGGCGGTGGTTGACGTCGGAGCCGCAGAGACCAGCGGTTCCTCGGCCGCGGATGAACACGAGACGACCGGACCGAGAGGAAGAAGAGTGGCAGCCATGCTCATGGTGAACCGCGCGAGGGACCGCATCGTCATCGTGCCAGTTTGCTGCACCGCGGCACCCGACGCCCGAATCGATGACCAGGCCCGAACAGAGGTCCGTGGCCACCGCGCTCATCCAGTTGGTGGCGAGGTCGCTACCAGCTGACGAAACCGACTCAGGCAGGCCCCGTATCCGCCATAACATGCTGACCATGCCAATGACCGCCGAGAGCGGCACCAAGCCGCTCCGCGTCGCCAGGCGTGTTGTTCGGGAGATCGGCCAGTTGCTCGATGAAGGCCGCGGACTCCCGAACGCCCTCACTGTCGAGATGGCACCCGATCTGTTTGACGAGTTGCGAGCGAACGGCGACCTGAGCACGTTCGCCAGGGAGTTGAGTGACATCGTCACCTCGATGACCGGACTCAGCACGAGGATCCATCTGGCACCCGAAGGGCGCTCCCTCGCGGAGCCGCTTGCATGCTCTTCGCCCCTTGCATCAACACACACCACCGAGGTCCCCCGAACCGTCAGCGAGTCGGACCGCTCGAAATCCCCCATGCCGATCGCCCCAGAGGTGCCATGGTTCCTCGCGGAGGGGGACCGGCGGCACCCCGTTCGCGACGTGACGGTCATCGGTCGATCGTCCTCCTGCGACCTCGTGCTCAAGGACTCCGAAGCCAGCCGACGGCACGCCGAAGTGCGCCGGGATGATCAGGGGCTGCGCGTCCGCGACCTCGGCTCCACCAATGGGACCCGGGTCAACGACACCGTGATCGCCGATTGGACCACTCTCAGCGCGGGCGATGTCGTCTCGATCGGCACGACCGCGATCACGGTGGTGGACAAGTGAAGCCGGAGTTGCTCCGATGGGCGGCGAGAACCGACACGGGCCGGGTCAGGACCCAGAACGAGGACAGCGTCCATGCCGATGGCACCGTGTTCGTCGTAGCGGACGGCATGGGCGGTCATCTCGCTGGAGAGGTCGCGAGCACGATCGCCGTGGCCGCGATCGTGGAGGCCTGCGCGAGTGGCGTCTCATCCGCCGAGGATTTGGCAGATGCCGTACGCGACGCGAACCGACGGGTGATCGAGGAGTCGAGCGGTGATCCGACCCGGGAGGGTATGGGTACCACGGTGGTGGCCGCGGTCCGCGTCACCGACAACGACTCGTCGCTCGCGCTCGTGAACGTCGGCGACTCCCGCGCCTACCGATTCGATGGTCAAACGCTGCACCAACTCTCCAAGGACCACTCACTGGTCCAGGAGTTGGTCGACGACGGGCTCCTCGCCCCCGATGATGCTCGACATCATCCCCGGCGCAACATCGTGACCCGCGCGCTCGGTATCGACCCCAATGTCGAGATCGACCTGTGGCAGGTGCCACTCACCGGTACCGACCGTCTCCTGCTCTGCTCCGACGGACTGGTGGACGAGGTCGACGAGGATCTCATCGCTGAGGTGCTCACCACCGAACCGGATCCGGAACGGGCAGCTGATCGACTCATCGAGTTGGCCAACGCGCACGGCGGTCGAGACAACATCTCCATGGTCCTGGTCCAGGCCGCTCACGTATCCGACGTCTCGGACCCCACGGTCGAGATGATCGTCGTGGACCGAACGCCCCCTGCCTCTCCGTCGACGGAGTCATCCGTCAACCCCCTGAAGTCGCGCAGGATGCCGACAGCAAAGGCTCTCGTAGTAACCGCTGTCTTCATCGTGCTGACAGCGTGCCTCGCGATCTCCGTCGCGACGATCCGGTCCGGATATCAAGTCGTCTTCGACTCCGAGGATCGGGTCGTGGTGCTGAAGGGTCACGACTTCCTCTGGTTCGACCCGACCTTCGTGGCACGCGGGCCTCTGTCGAAGGGCGAGTTGGATACCGTCTCGCGTGATCTGGTCGAAAATGAGCCGCGATTCGCAGACAGAACCGAGGCAGAGGACTTCGTGGCCAGTCGTTTGTCGGGAACCGAGACTCAGACGACGCTGGGAGACGAATGATCATGGCGAGTCCGCTCACCCACCTGTCGGGGGCCATTTCGGTTCGCGTCGCGTCGGCACTGCGCCAGTGCGATCGCCTCAAGAGGCCAGTGAACAGCGAAGAGCAGCCACCGGAGAGCACGGAGCGCATCCTCATCGCCGTGCCTCACTGGCGCCCGACCGGCACACGACGAGATGCCAAGTCCTCGGGATCTGCTTCGCTTCGGGGCCACCATCTCAGTTCGTGCGTCAGGTCTCTTCAATCCCTCACCGGGACCCAACTTGACCTTGTCATCTACAGCAACGCGCCACACGAGACACAGCGACTCCTCGAGGAGAACGCCGACATCGCGTCAGTGATCGCACACGCGGAGACAGCCCTGCAGACTCGCTCATCCGAAGCGCTCAGCGTCACGATCGCACCGTGGAAGCCCGGACGGATCTATCGACACGGTTTCGGGCTCGCATGGTCCCACAAGTCTCTGTTTCGCGCTGCTCTGCAGGTCGAGCAGATATCTCATCTCGTCTACCTCGAGGACGACATGCTCTTCGACCAGGCCAACCTCGACTACTGGGTGTGGGGCCGTCAATGCCTGCACGGCACTGGACTGATTCCCGGTTTTGTGAGGTTCGAGAAATTCTCAGGAGAGAGCTGGCTCACGGACCTCAAGTCATCGATGCCTCGACCTCACGACACCGTCCCGACGATGGACGAAGCAGAGTGGTTCAGCATGCCGAACCCCTATCAGGCGCTCTACGTGATGGACCGCGCACTGGCGATCGATCACTTCAACCGATCGCCGTCGAGAAGTCGGATCCGCAGTCGCCTGCGACCCCACGATGACCTCGCCTCAGCGAGCCACGGTCCCATCTACGACGACGCACCCACACCGCGGCGTTGGCGCACCGTCGTCCCCTTCGGACCCGAGGGAGTCCACCCGGCTGCGCTCATCGAGCACACCGCCGCGAACTACGCCGCCGATCCTTCGACCAGTCTCGGTTCAATCCGCCTCTCGGAGGTGTTCGATGACTGAGAACACTGGCGCCACAGTCATCAACGACCGCTACGAGATACGTCGCCGGGTCGGACGTGGAGGAATGGCTGACGTCTTTCTCGCCCGCGACCGACTCCTGAACCGGGACATCGCGGTGAAGGTCCTCTTCCCCGAGTTCGCCGTCGATCCGAAATTCGTCGAGAGGTTCCGCCGCGAGGCCCAGTCCGCCGCGAGCCTGACGCACCCGAACATCGTCAATGTCTACGACTGGGGGAAGTTCGAGGGCACCTACTTCATCGCGATGGAGTACGTCGAGGGCAGGACGCTCGCAGATGTCCTCAAGGGCGGTCGCCGACTGAACGCTCGACAGGCGACGGAGATCGCCAGCGAGGTCGCCGCCGCCCTCGGATTCGCGCACGACGCCGGTATCGCCCACCGCGACATCAAACCCGCCAACATCCTGATCGGTTCGAACGGAGTGGTGAAGGTCGCCGACTTCGGAATCGCACGCCTGATGAACGCCCCAGCGGAGGCCAACCTCACCCAGGCCGGATCCGTCATGGGAACCGCCACCTACTTCTCGCCGGAACAGGCACAGGGCGCCCAACCCGACCCGAGGAGCGACCTCTACTCGCTCGGCATCGTCATGTACGAGATGGTCGCGGGACGAGTGCCGTTCACCGGCGAGAACGCTGTCGCGATCGCCTACAAGCAGGTGCACGACGAGGCGCCGGCTCTCGCCACCATGGTGGAGGAGATCCCGGTCGAGTTCTCCGGGATCGTCGCCCGACTGATGCGCAAGGATCCCTCCACCCGATACGCCACCGCCCGGTCGCTCCGC
>Ga0181594_10003187_pt1 | contig 14941 bp, 13 predicted proteins | sample 071ome_18_FD_145603 | JGI IMG/M metagenome (GOLD analysis project Ga0181594, IMG submission 145603) | Coastal salt marsh microbial communities from the Groves Creek Marsh, Skidaway Island, Georgia - 071413BT metaG (spades assembly) | ecosystem: Environmental > Aquatic > Marine > Intertidal zone... | reverse complement strand
CTAGTAAAGCAGAAAAAATATTTAATTCATTTATAGAAAATTCTGATTACAATATAATTGAATATCGGGGGGTCTGTAGGTATCTGACCGCAAAGCATTATGACGACATGGTTTATTATAATTATCCAGAGCATTTTTATTCTATATTCATAACCCCTTATGTCGCATCACTTCGCCCAGAGCTTCTAGAAAAACACGAAAAATATTTAAAGGTCGCGAAAGGCTCTTGGAAATATTATCATTTTAAAGATACCCCAGTAGGTATGATGAATGGTTCCAGCCGAGAGGGTGTTATCGATCAACTTTATGAGAAATTTTCTTCGTATTACGATTAATTTTAAAAGTGCTTCTGTTATAAATAAAGCAGAATATTTAATTTAAGCTAAGAGTATGGAATGGCACAATACGAAGATCTCATGATTGATCAAGGAACTGATGTTGCTATTGAGCTAGATCTCCTTGATAAAGACGGTAACAAGAAAAACCTTTCGGGTTATTCTGTTGCTGCAAAAATGAAGAGAACGTATAATAGTGACAGTGATAATACTACGACTTTTGGAAGTCTTATTACAGATGCATCTAAAGGTGAAATCACACTTAGCTTAACTAATACACAAACTGATGCTTTAAAAGCCGGTCGTTATGTATATGATGTAGAGATTTCATACGTTGATAGCGATTCAAATACTATCATCGAAAGGATCCTTGAGGGAAACATACACGTCTCACCATCTGTTACAAGGTAAATGAATGACCATTAAGGCGAATGTCCGAGAACAGCAAACAGTAGTTAAAACTATTGTGGTTGGTACACCTATTCGTAGGGTATCTAGCTCTTCGTCAGTTAACGTTGATGATATAATTGGTATTTCTACTGCAGGTAGAGCAGATGGCGCGGTTCTTATTTGGAACTCCAGTACAGAACAGTATGAACCCAAAACAGAAATTTCAAACGAAAATACATCCTTCAACGGGGGCAACTTCTAATGGCAATTATTCGTATTAAACGTTCAACCCTGGCATTAGCGCCTTCGAGTCTAGCGACTGCTGAACTTGCTTACACCATGGGTACTGGCACCGAAAACAACGGTGGCGACAGATTATACTTTGGTAAAGGCGATGATGGTTCAGGTAACGCTACTTCGATCGTAGCTATTGGCGGTGAATATTTTGCCAATATGTTGGATCATCAGTTAGGTACACTAACTGCACAGAGTGCTATCACTACGGACTCTGCTAATAAGATTGATCAACTTAATGTTGACAATATTACTATTAATGGAAATACTATTTCCTCTACGAATAGTAATGGTAATATTGTTATTAGCCCCGATGGTTCAGGAATCGTTGATGTTAATAGTCATCTTATCAGCAACGTAACCAATCCATCAAGCGCACAAGATGCTGCTACAAAAGATTACGTTGACGGATTACTTGCTGGTGGTGGTACCGGTTTTAGAATTACTGGCGATGCTGGATTAGATTCTGATACGATTGAAACTGCCGGGTTACTTAATGTCGTAGGCGATTCTGACATATTAACTACTATTGGTGCTAATACTATCACCATAACCCACTCAGCTTCAGATGTTACTGCCGGCAGTTATGGATCTGCTACTCAAATTCCAGTTATCACAGTTAACGATAACGGTCACATCGATGCAGTTTCAACTGCAAACGTTGCTACTATCTTAAATGTTAGCACAGACAGTGGTTCTGGTATTAGTGTAGATCTATTAGATTCTTCACTTACATTGAACGGTGGCGAAGGTATTAACGTATATAAAAGCAATGATACGACACTTATTATCCAAGCTGAAGAAGCTTCCGAGGTTAATAAGGGTGTCGCATCTTTTGATGGAGATGACTTTACTGTTACAGACGGAAACGTAGTAATTAATCCTATCACAGTTGGTACTACTGCTCTTAATCCTGGTCAGATTGATTCCAATCTTGACGGATTAGCTTCGATCGGCGTAGGTGACATCTTAATCGGTGGTACACCTGGTAATAACGTAATTAGTTCTAAATCCGGTGGTTATCTTTATATTGATCCTAATCCAGTAGGCGATTCTTCCGGCGGATATTCAGGTGAATTAGTTATTCGTGGTAATCTAACTGTTCAAGGTACTACTACAACAGTTAATTCCACAACAGTTTCAATTAACGATCTAAACCTAGTCTTAGGTGACTCAGCAGCTGATGCAGCTGCAGCAGATGGCGCTGGCATCACGATCGGTGGTTCATCTTATTCTGGAACACAAGCTACATTAACATATGACGGTGCCACAGACCGTTGGGACTTTAATAAGCCCGTTGACGTAGGATTTAACACACTTGATAGCGCAGTCTTCTTAGGCGGTGTTGGATTAGGTGAAAGAATTGAAGATCATTTATCAAACTTCTTCTTAGAAGGTGAAGGTATTGATATTTCGTACGATGATGGAGCAGGTTCAATGACCTTCTCAGCTGAAGTTGCTACGGCGGCTTTCACAGCTGGTGGGGCAAACCTTGGTGTTGCATCATTTAACGATAGTGATTTCAATGTTAGCTCTGGTTATGTAAGAATTGATACAGTTGACGGCGGAACATTTTAATTATAAATAATACGTCTGGTATTTTTATATTGGACTTTAAACAGAGACCTTTTTAGGGATTGATATGGCTATTATTCGATTAAAGAAGTCTTCAGTGACTTCAAATGCACCTGGTACCGGCGATCTTGCCTACGGCGAGATTGCTATTAACTATGCTGACGGTCGTCTATACTATAAAAATTCCTCGAATGTCATTAAAAACTTTGTTGATTCTGATTTGATGGTTGCTAATTTAGTAGCTACAAACGGGTCCTCTACTATGACCGGGACTTTAGATCTTGGTGGTAATAGGATCTTAGACGTAGGTACACCAAGCAGTGGTGGTGACGCAACTAATAAAACGTATGTTGATACTGAGATTTTAGGCTCATTAGCAGGCGTTGGTGCTTTACAATTCCCTTCCGGTAATTACGGGCGAGTAGATTCAGCTGCTGGCGAGGACGCTTTTGGTATTTCTACCAGTATCATTTATGATTGTAAAACATATCCAGCGGGAACATTACTTACAAAAGACCTAGGGGTTCTGACTTAAAAGGAAATTTAGATGCCTACAACTGTTCAGTTTAGAAGAGGTACTACAGCACAAAATGATGCTTTCACTGGAGCGTCTGGTGAACTAAGTATCGATACCGATCTCTTAGTTCTTAGGGTCCATGATGGATCTACTGCTGGTGGTAAAGCGATGTTGGACGCTTCATCATCACAGGTTATTTCGAATAAAACAGTCGGAAGCCATTTACTCCCTTCTGCAGATAGTACTTACGATCTTGGTGATTCAGCCGTAAAATGGAGATCCTTATATCTTTCTGGTAATACCATCTATCTTGGTAATATACGTTTATCTGCTTCCGAGGGGAGCTTACAGATCTTAGATAGTAATGGCGTAGCTGGCGCTACTAGCTTTGATCTTGGACAGAATTCTACTTCAGACCTATCTGAAGGCACTAATTTATATTATACCACAGCACGAGCCGATTCAGATGCTAAAAATGCTATTAGTGTATCTGGGGATCTTAGCTATAATGCTGCTACAGGCGTTATCAGTTTAGACGTAGAAGCTCAATATACTCAAGCCAATTTCGAATCGGATTTAGGTGCAGCCATTGCGGGCGGTACTGGTATTACTTACGATTCTTCTACAGATACAATTAGCATTACAAACACAGGCGTTTCTGCAGGAACATATGGATCAGCGTCATTAGTTCCAGTATTTACAGTAAACGCTCAGGGACAATTAGATTCAGCTGGAACAGTTAGCGTTGCTGGGGTTTCAGCTACGGCTTGGGATTCTGCTACCAGTACCTATACAATTAGTACTGCAGATGGTGGATCATATGGAACTGTAATCAATCGGTTTGATAGTGTTAATGTAGCTGGTGACATAACGACTAATTCATCGCTTATCTTTGGTGCCCACAATAATAAAATATTATCTAGCACAACTAATAATATTAAATGGACTACTGGATCTACTGCAAGTACTGGTACTTTAAGTGTATCTAATTCACTTAATAGCTCTATTGGCGAGATAACATTTGCTTCTTCAGGTATTACCGTTGAAGGCCTTACTACTGGTAAGATCACAGGCGATTCAGCTTCGATTGGACAAGTTAACTTCCAAACTGACTGGGCAGATAGTCATATTGACTTTGCCGAAGGCGCTGTTTGGTACGATCCATATCACAAAAATCTAAACTATTATGCTGATATCGATCATCCGATTGAAATCGGTATGCAAATGGTTGAAAGAGTTTACAATAATACTGGATCAGAGATTCCCAAAGGTGCACCACTCTACTATTCAGGCAACTATACAAACGATGCTGGGCAAGAATCTCCGACAGTAGCTTTAGCAGATGCTACATCAGCAAGTGCATACAATGTTCAAGGTCTTGCAGGTGAACCTATAGCAAATGGTTCGTACGGTCTTATCGTAGTTGCAGGTGTTATTGATGGATTTGATACTTCTGGATTAACAGCAGGACAAAACTTCTTTGCTGGTCTTACACCAGGTGCAGTACAGAACGCTCCTCCAACATATCCAAACTATCCAATGTGCCTTGGTTGGGTTATTAAATCAGATGCTACTGATGGTAAGGTAATTATTAATCAGCAGAATCACTCAGTCAATTCTTTCAGGGTTCAAGGTGATACGCACATTGGTGCAGATCTTAGAGTCGACGGCGACTTAACTGTTGTTGGATCACAAATAGTTACCTCTACTGAAAACGTACAAATCGGTGGTAACATCCAATATCTGAATGCTGGTAATACGATCGGTGCTTCTGGTACAACATTCGTCGGATCTGGTCTCGATGACGCTATCTACACTGGACACTATTCAGGAGATTCCGGTTCTAAAAGCTTCTTTGTTAAGATTGATGCTACTGGAACACCAGATACGTTTGAATGGGGATTTGATTCATCAGTAGGTACAGAGGCAACTGGCATAGCTATTACAGGCGAAGCTCAAATTCTCGACAGTGCATACGGTATTAGCATTGACTTCGGTGCAACAACCGGTCATACAACTGGCGATAAATGGACTGGTACAGCTACTGCGGTAGATATCGATACTGGTATCTTCTCTAACAGACATACTGGCACAGATTACACCCACATTGGTTTATTCTTCGACGTATCAGAGAATAAATGGACGTTCTTAAACGATTACGAACCAGAGCCAGAAACAACAATTAATCTTGGCGCTGCAGGTACCGTACTTGGTGCAGTTAAGGCAGCATCATTTGAAGGTGCTCTAACAGGTAACGTAACTGGTAACGCTTCTACAGCAACGATCTTGGCAACTGGAAGAAACTTCTCGATGTCAGGAGATATAACAGCTCCTAACGTATCGTTTAACGGTTCAGGTGCAGTTGACCTGGTAACAACCATCGCTAATACAGGCGTTTCTGCAGGAACTTATGGTTCTGCATCTTTGGTTCCAGTGTTTACAGTAAACGCTAAAGGACAAATAGATTCAGCTGGAACAGTTAGTGTTGCTGGAGTAAGTTCAACATCGTTTGACTCTGCGTCTGGCGTATTCACAATCAATACTGCCGATGGTGGATCATATGCAACACCTATCGAAAAGATTAGCGGCGGAACTGGTATAACCTACACTGCGTCTACTGGTGTTTTAACGAGTAACGACGGTCAAATTGTTCACGATAACTTAAGTGGATTTGTTGCTGATGAACATATCGATCACACATCAGTAACACTTACAGCCGGTAAAGGTTTAAGTGGCGGTGGAACGATCGCAGCTTCAAGAACATTTGATATTGATTCAGCTGAGCTTACTTCTATGTTTGGTGCTACTATCTTTACTGATATTAAAACTAGAGATGGCGCAGGATCTGGATTAGATGCTGATACACTCGACGGTCAAGAAGGCACTTACTATCGAATAGACGTATACGATGCATCAGGCACATTGCTGAACTGATAAATAAAAGGAAAAAGGTTAGAATATGGCTAATCCTAGTACTAGACAAGGCCTGATCGATTACTGCCTAAGAAGATTAGGTGATCCAGTAATTGAAATTAACCTTGATCCGGATCAAATAGAAGATCGTGTAGATGAAGCTATTCAGTATTGGAGAGAATACCATGCTGATGCTACATATAGGACATATGTAACTCATCTAGTAACTGATAGTGACGTAAGTAACGAATACGTAGATGTTTCAAGTGACGTAATTCAAGTTACTAGATTGTTCCGTATCTCTTCATCTTTCAACACATCATTTAATTTCTTTGATATCAAATATCAAATGATGTTAAATGACATAGCTGATATGCAAAACTTTGCTGGCGATCTAGCATATTACGAACAATTGAATCAGTATCTTTCCCTTCTCGATATGAAGCTTAACGGACATCCGCAGACCACTTGGTCAAGACATATGAATAGGCTTTATTTGCATGGAGACTTTGCAGATAGAGATGTTCAAGCAGACGAATACATCGTATATGAAGCTTATAAGACAGTAAATCCAGGTTCATTTGGTGCAGTATATAACGATATGTGGTTGAAAGAATATACTACAGCGTTGTTGAAGCAACAATGGGGATCAAATTTAAGTAAATTTGAAGGTATGCAATTACCAGGTGGCGTCACATTAAACGGTAGACAAATATATGATGATGCCGTTGTAGACATAGATAAACTTAGGGAAAAAATTAGACTCGACTTCGAAATGCCAGCAGACTTCTTCGTAGGATAAATTATGGCCAGAAACGTTTATTTTAGTCAAGCCGTAAAATCTGAACAGAATCTTTACGAAGATATTATTATTGAGTCTATGAAGATTTATGGACAAGATGTTTATTATCTTCCAAGAGATACGGTAAAAGAAGATAGAATACTAGGTGACGAGATTCCGTCACGGTTTAATTCATCCTATAAAGTTGAAATGTATATCGAAAACGTTGAAGGATTCGATGGTGAAGGAGATCTGTTTACAAGATTCGGCGTAGAAATACGAGACGAAGCTACCTTTATCGTAGCTAGAAAACGTTGGGCAAATACGGTTTCCCGATATGATAATGAGATTACTTCGGTAAGACCGTTAGAAGGTGATTTAATATATTTGCCTATGAGTAACTCTTTATTCCAGATTATGCATGTTGAGCACGAGCAGCCTTTTTATCAGTTACAGAATCTACCTACCTATAAAATGCGTTGTCAATTATTCGAATACAACGATGAAGACTTTGATACTGGCGTAGATGCTATCGATGAGATAGAACGAGATTATGCTTACAGATATGAGGTTACACTTGATAGTGCATCTTACGGATTTGCAATCGGTGATACTGTTACTTCGACACTAACTGATGGTACTGTACTCAGTGGTGAAGTTGCAAGATGGTCAGATTCAGATCTTACTCTGCATCTTATACATGTCGGTGCAGATGATGGCAATTATCATACATTTACTGCAACCAATACTATTGTAAATTCTACTATAGCTGGCGGTGCTGGCACCATTGGTAGTCCTTATTATTATTCAAATGCTACAATTACATCAGCGTCAGAGGTCAATACTATATCATCTAACGAACAAAATGATGACTTTGCTACTACATCATCGGATCTGGATTTCTTAGACTTCAGTGAAGATAATCCATTCGGGGATCCACAATAATGCTTGGTACATATTTTTATCACGAGCGTATAAGAAAAAGCGTAGCCATGTTTGGTTCTATGTTTAATAACATATACGTGCTACGTAAAAATGCAAGCGGTGAAGTATTAAGTCAGGTAAAAGTTCCGTTAGCATATGCACCAAGAAGAGATTATATAGAACGTATAAGAGATAATCCCGACTTAGATACTGATACAAAGGTAGCACTAAAATTACCTCGTATGTCTTTTGAGATTATAGGCTATTCTTATGCACCAGAAAGACAACTAACTAAAATAGGAAAAAGAACCGCGACAGCTGGTTCCGGAAGTACGAGTCAGAAGGCAAGTCTATTTAACTTTGTTCCTTATAACATTGATCTTCAGTTAAACGTCTATACTAAAACCCAAGATGATGCTTTGCAAATTGTGGAACAGATATTACCATACTTTAGCCCACAATATAGTTTAACTATCAAACCGTTTTCAAATTACGCAGATATAAAAGAAGATGTTCCTATTATTCTTAACGGTCTATCGTATTCTGATGACTATGAGGGGACGTTAGGTGAGCGTAGATCTATAATCTATCAGCTCGATTTTGTAATGCACGCTAACTTCTATCAAGGCATTGAAGATACAGGTATTATCCGTAAGGTTACTAATAACTTCTTCGTAGGCGGAAATCTAAAAGATTCTGATGGATTCGGTAACGCCATTACGGCCTCACCTATTTTAACAGTAGAACCAAATCCACTTAATGTAAGTCCAGATAGCGATTACGGATTTACCGTAACTCTTACTAATATACCCGGCGATTCTGCATGAAGTATTTTGATCACATAGCATGGAACGGAAATGTGTTATCTACAAAGTTATGTGAAGATATTATAGAATGGTTTGAAGATAAAAAGGATCATATAATCGAGGAAAGAAGAGAAGGCGTTCACCAAGATATTATATCAAATCCCGCAAAATTTGGTTCCTTTGAATCTTTACATAAGGAACTTATAACTGCCTTGAAGAATCAATTTGATACATATAGAAAAGAGTTTAGATGGTGTCCGAGTAATTTTGACTCCATGTCTTATAAGATACAAAAGTCGTATCCTGGAAAGGGATTTACTGCGTGGCACGCTGAGGATGGAGATAATACAAATAGATTTTTAGTATGGATGATTTATTTAAATCAAACTATAGGTGGACAGACACAATTTTATAATCAACGTAAACATTTTAAACCGGAACCAGGATTATGCCTTATTTGGCCTTCTGGTTGGACTCACACCCATAGATCTATGCCGAATTTAAGGAGTAATAAATATATCATGACAGGATGGTGGCATTATGCGTGACTCAGATCAGTTTGCAAACGATTACGAATATTCTAGGGAAACCTTATTTGATTTAATCAATAAGGGTAGAGATGCACTAGAAGAAATGATCGCGGTCGCCCGCGAGAGCGAGCACCCGAGAGCGTTCGAAGTATTATCAGGTCTAATTAAAAACGTTGCTGATGTAAACGATAAGCTTATGGATCTGAATAAGAAGCATAAAGATATGAATAAAAAAGAAGAACAGAAACAGATAGGAAACACTACTAATAATCTGTTCGTAGGATCTACAGCGGATCTTCAAAAAGTGTTACAAAATCAAACAGTGGATATTACTCCTAATGATTCATGAAAGTTATCTGGGTAATCCTAATGTTAAAAGAGACGGGGTTATTCAGAATTGGGATGTAGAAACAGTACAAGAATATGCAAGGTGTATGCAAGATCCGATATACTTTGCCAAGAACTATTGTAAAGTTATATCGCTTGATAGAGGATTAGTTCCATTTGAGCTATATCCTTATCAAGAAAAAATGTTTAAACAATTTAATGATAATAGATTTAATATAGTTTTAGCATGTCGACAATCAGGTAAATCTATATCAGCTTGTGCATATCTCCTTTGGTTTGCATTATTCCACTCAGAAAAGACAATTGCTATATTAGCTAACAAAGGTGCTACGGCGAGGGAGATGTTGTCACGTGTTACGCTTATGCTGGAAAATATACCATTCTTCTTACAACCTGGTTGCAAAGCCCTCAACAAGGGATCCATTGAGTTTAGTAATAACAGTCGTATTCTGGCTGCAGCTACTAGTGGTAGTTCTATTCGTGGTTTATCTGTTAGCTTACTCTACCTCGACGAGTTTGCGTTCGTCGAAAGAGCGTCTGAGTTCTACACATCAACATATCCCGTTGTATCTTCCGGTAAAGACACAAAGGTTATTGTTACCTCAACAGCCAACGGCATTGGTAACATGTTCTACAATCTGTGGCAAGGTGCAACACAAGGTGTAAACGAATATAAGTCATTTCGAGTAGATTGGTGGGACGTACCAGGCAGGGATGACGCTTGGAAATTACAAACCATATCAAACACTAGTCAATTACAATTCGACCAGGAATTCGGTAACACTTTCTTTGGTACGGGTGACACGCTAATCAATGCAGAAACTCTTATGAAATTAAGAGCTAAGAATCCAAAAGAAATATTAGAAAATGGTAATCTATTAATATATGAAGAAGTTCAAAAAGATCACCAATATGTTTGTTGTGTGGATGTTGCGAAGGGAAGAGGTCAGGATTATTCTACTTTTAATTTGATCGATACCAGTGTTTCACCTTTTAGACAGGTAGCTGCGTATCGCTGTAACACTATCTCTCCAATACTCTTCCCTAATGTTATATATAAGTATTCTAAGCTTTACAATGAAGCTTATACGATCGTAGAATCAAATGACCAGGGAATGATGGTTGCTCGTGGTCTATATTACGACTTTGAATACGAGAATCTTCACGTAGAATCTGCTGTTAAAGCAAATGCACTAGGTGTTGAAATGACTCGTAAGACTAAAAGATTAGGATGTTCAGGATTTAAAGATATTTTAGAAAATGGTAAACTAGAGATTGTAGATGAACAAACCATTTTAGAAATATCTACATTCGAAGGTAGAGGACAATCGTATGAGGCTTCAGACGGTAATCATGATGATTTAGTAATGAACTTTGTAATGTTTGGTTACTTTGCAACCACACAAATGTTCCAAGATATGACTAATATTAATTTAAAAGAAATGTTATTTAAAGAGCGAATGGAAGCAATTGAGGAAGATCTACCGCCCTTTGGCTTCATCGACGATGGTAGAACAGAGATATTACAACCAGCAGACCCTGAATCGCCATGGGCGATCGATTATGAGCATAAACACTTCTAAAATCGGGTTTCTTATAAATAGAAATATGAAATTCCGTATTATGTTTATAAGCTTATAATTCAACTCGAAGGGAAAGAGTCATGGCAATTTCAACTCCATTACAATCTCCTGGCATTTTCGTCAGGGAGATCGACTTAACTGGGGTTGTTCCAAACGTTCCTACAAGTACAGGTGCCTATGCAGGCAATTTCCGCTGGGGCCCAGTGGAAGAGCCAGTATTGGTTTCAAATGAAACTGGTCTTGTTACACGCTTTGGCGCTCCAGATAGTGCAAGTACTGTAGCTTTTCACGAAGCTGCTTACTTCTTAAGATATTCAAATTCACTCCAAGTAATTCGTGCTGTTCCAGACACCGGAATCTTTAACGCATTCGATTCAGATGCGTATGAAGGTGGTGGCGGAGCACTAAGCTCGACTGATTATCCTCTAGTAAAAAACAGAGATAATTTTGACGTTCAACAATCTACTTTAGCATCCTCGAATGAGCTTGCTGGATTAGATAGTGCACTCACCTTGAAGCATACTTTCATTGCTAAGTATCCTGGTGAACTAGGTAACGCTATAGACGTACACCTATCATTTGGCGGTCCTACCGCTACTGATTCCGACGCACTGACAGCATTTAATGCTTGGACTTATAAATCATACTTCGATAACGTACCTTCCACTTCTTCTAATGCAGAAGATTTTGGCTGTACTGCTGATGAAGTACACGTAGCAGTTGTAGATAGAACTGGCGCATTCGGTGTAAGAGGTGAGGTTCTTGAAACCTTCCCATATCTCTCACTTGCTCCTAACGCAGTTAACGCTGACGGATCTACAAACTACATTGTAAACGTTATCAATAACGCTTCAAACTATGTTTGGATGGCTGGATTTGGTCAAAAGGGTAACACCTCTACATTTGCAACCAATTCTGGAACAAGTTTTAACATAGATAGCCCAACTGAATACGATTCTGCCAGAACTTCTTGGACCGAAACTGTTCGTCTTAGAAACGGCAACGATGGCGGAGCATTAGACGTTGGTGATTATCAGACAGCATTTGACGAAGTAGAAGATAAGGAAAATATCCTCGTCGACTTCTTAATTGCTCCTGGTCTCAATAGTAGATCTGATCAAACATCAATCGTTAACGATCTCGTTTCGATTGCTCAGTCTACACGTAAAGACTGCGTGGTTGTCACATCTCCGGCACGTTCGGACATCATTAACAACAACGACCCAGTTGGTTCAACGGTAACAACCGCTGCTAGCTTTACCCAGTCTTCATACCTAGTCATGGACAATAACTACTTAAAAGTCTATGACAAGTATAACGATCAGTATATTAACCTAGCATCAGCATCATCTGTTGCAGGTCTTATGGCTGGTACAGATCAGGTAGCTGCTCCTTGGTTCTCACCTGCAGGTCCAAGACGTGGTCAACTTTTAGGTATTACAAACATAGCCTACTCTCCAAACCAAACTGAAAGAGATACTCTTTATAAGGTCGGTGTTAACCCAATTGCTAACATCCCTGGTCAAGGCGTTCTTTTGTTTGGTGATAAGACTAAACTCGCACGTCCAAGTGCATTCGATCGTATTAACGTTCGCAGACTGTTCTTGGCAATCGAAAGAGCAATCTCAATCGCAGCTCGTAACGTTCTGTTTGAGTTCAACGATGAGTTCACTCGTTCGGAGTTTAAGAATATCGTAGAGCCTTTCCTCCGGGAGATTCAAGGCCGACGTGGTATTACTGACTTCCGCGTAGTTTGTGACGAAACAAACAACACGGCGGCAGTGATCGACAGAAACGAATTCGTCTGTAACATCTTCATTAAGCCAGCACGTTCTATCAACTTTGTCACACTAAACTTTGTGGCTGTTAGAACGGGCGTCGACTTTGAAGAAGTTGTAGGCACGGTATAAATAGCGCTAATAGGAGAATAAAATGAGCCTTTCAGTAGATGATTTCAAGGCCAAATTAAAAGGCGGTGGCGCTAGACCGAATCTGTTTAGAGCCACTATCAACTTTCCAACTTACGCAAATGGCGACGTAGAACTTACGTCTTTCATGTGCGAGGCTGCTCAATTGCCTGGCTCAATTATGGGAACAATCATTATCCCATTTAGAGGCAGACAGCTTAAAATCGCAGGAGACCGTACGTTTGACGTATGGACTCCAACGATTATCAACGACACAGATTTCAGAATTCGTGACGCAATGGAGCGTTGGATGAACGGTATTAATGCACATAGTGCAAATACCGGTCTTACAGCTCCTACTGATTACGAAGCTGATCTTCTCGTTGAGCAGCTTGATCGGGACGAATCAATAGTAAAAACATACACATTCCGTGGATGTTTCCCGACTAACATCAGCCCAATCGATCTGAATTACGGATCAAATGACGAAATCGAAAGATTCGCTGTTGAGTTCCAAGTTCAGTACTGGGAATCCAACACCACAAGTTAAGTGGTATATAAAGATAGCTGGGCGGAAACGCCTAGCTATCTCTTAATTTAATAGGATTGACTATGGCAGATAACGGTCTTACACTTTTCGGATTTGAAATCCGCAGATCCAAAAAAGAAGAACAAGAAGAGAAAAACCTACGATCCATTGTCCCTAAAGTGGACGAGGATGGTGCTGGTTACGTTACTGCATCTGGTGCACACTATGGTCAATACGTAGATATTGACGGCGATAAATCTAAAGATAATTCCACTCTCATTCAAAAATATCGTGGGGTTGCTATGCATCCGGAAGTTGATGCAGCAATTGAAGATATTGTAAACGAAGCTATTGCAGGCGAAGACGAAATGTCAGTTTCCTTGCAAATGGACAAATTAGAATTATCTAAGAGTATTAAGAATAAGATCCAAGAAGAATTCCAATCACTTCTATACATGCTTAGATTTAACGATCTTGCGCATGACATTTTTAGAAAATGGTACATCGATGGTAGACTAAACTATCATCTAGTCGTGAATGAGGATAAACCTAAAGAAGGTATCCAAGATATTCGTCCAATTGACTCTTCTAAAATTCGTAAAGTAAAAGAGATTAAAAAGAGAAAAGATCCTATTACAGGTGCGAGTATTATCGAAGGTCAGAATGAATATTACATCTATCAAGAAAAACCAGGACAACAAAATAGCGGTGTAAAACTTACTAAAGATTCAGTCGTATATGTTACGTCTGGTCTATTAGATGCTACACAAAAACATGTAGTTTCTTATCTGCATAAAGCTCTAAAGCCAATTAACCAATTGCGTATGATGGAAGACTCACTTGTCATCTATCGTCTCGCACGTGCGCCAGAGCGACGTATATTCTATATTGATGTTGGTAACTTACCTAAAGGTAAAGCTGAAGAATATATGAAAGGTATTATGACTCGCTATAGAAATAAGCTAGTCTATGATGCTAACACGGGTGAAGTTAAAGACGATCGCAAGCATATGTCAATGCTTGAGGATTTCTGGTTACCACGTCGGGAAGGCGGTAGAGGTACAGAAATTAGTACACTACCCGGTGGTGAGAACCTAGGACAAATTGATGATATAGTTTATTTCCAAAAAAGACTATATCGTGCACTGAACGTACCTATCAATAGACTTGAACAAGAAGCTCAATTCTCGCTTGGTAGGTCTACTGAGATCTCACGTGACGAGCTAAAGTTTCAGAAGTTCATCGATCGCATCCGTAAGCGCTTTTCTATATTATTCAGAGAGATATTAAGAAAGCAGCTTATTTTAAAAGGTATTATTACTGAGGAAGATTGGGAAGATATTTCTAACGATATTCAGTTTGATTTTTCCAGGGATAATCACTTTACAGAATTAAAAGATGCTGAAATCCTAAGAGAAAGACTTCAGACTATGGATATGGCACAACAATACGTTGGTGAATATCTGTCTAAAGAGTGGTTAATGAAAAACGTTCTTTACTTTGATGACG
>Ga0181594_10003186_pt1 | contig 14942 bp, 11 predicted proteins | sample 071ome_18_FD_145603 | JGI IMG/M metagenome (GOLD analysis project Ga0181594, IMG submission 145603) | Coastal salt marsh microbial communities from the Groves Creek Marsh, Skidaway Island, Georgia - 071413BT metaG (spades assembly) | ecosystem: Environmental > Aquatic > Marine > Intertidal zone... | reverse complement strand
ATCCGCATTCGAGGCGTAGGTGTAGGTCCCATCACCCGACAGAGTCAGCGTCCCCGTCGCGTTCGATACCACCCAACCCGACGCGTCCGGATTCACAACACCACCCGCAACACCGACAACCTCAACAACCGCCGGCGACGCATAACCATCCGCACCCGACGCGTCGTTCCCCAGAACGTCGCCCGAGGCCTCGCCACCTTCCGTCACCGAGCCCGTGTCATTCGCAGCAGCCGGAACCGCATCACCAATCGACACACGCACCGTCGCTTCAGCCGTGTTGCCAATCGCATCCGTCGCCACGACCTGCACACTGTAGGCATCCGGCGCGTCGTCACTACCCGCCGTGTGCTCGTACGCCGCATCTTGCGTAAACGTCACCACACCCGTGTCCGGGTCAATCGTGAACGTCCCTTCCGCAACCTCAACCGCGCCCGAAGCGTTCGCACCCACAAGCGCCCAGGTCACCGCACCAACACCACCCGTCACCGTCAGACCAGAAGAACTGTCCGCATCCGTCGGCGACAACGCCGCATCCGAGGTCGCCAGCGCAGCATCCTCATAGCTGATGCTGAAACCAACGTTACCAACGTTAATTACTAGCTGCGCCGTGCTCGTGTCGCCGTCTTTGTCCTCGATGGTGTAGCTGAAAATATCCGTCGCACCATCCGAACCCACATTCGCCGTCGCCCTGTAGGCATAACTCCCGTTGGGCTGCAGGATCAGCGTGCCGTAGGTCCCAGCGATTTCTGTGCCGACACCGCCTGTTGTCGTCTCCACATCACCCGCAGCGACACCCACGATGGCGCCGACTACAGAAACGGGAACGTCGGCGCCGCTTTCATCGTTGACCAGAATGTTACCCGTAGCTTCCCCGCCTTCTGATACCGAGTTGCTGTCGTCAACGGCAATCGGCTGATCATCGAGAATCGTGATGCTCACGGTGTTCACCACCGTGTTGCCATTCGCATCGACCGCCGTATAACTAAAGCTGTCTGTTTCGGGATCGGTCGTCGCCCGCGTCAGGGTGTAGCTGTACGTGCCATCGGTATCCACCGACCAGGTGCCCCATGACGCCGTGCCACTCTGCGCCTCAGACACCGACCAGCCGTCCTGCAGGTTCAGCTCACCGCCCAGAATTTTTTCACTATCAGAGTCCGCTTCTGTGCCAGCCGGTAAGCCAGTCTCGGACACAGTGCCTGCCGTATCCGTTGGCGCACCCGTGACGTCTGCGACGTCGATGACAAGATTTGCACTGCTTGGATCGCCGTCCGCATCCTCGATGGTGTAGGAAAACGTCAGCGGCGTGTCGTCGGACACAGAGTCCGGGTTCGACTTGAAGGTGTAGCTTCCATCGGACCGCACAGTCAGGGTGCCGCGCGGAGAGGTCACAACCCATGAATCTGACGCCGGATCGAATACCCCGCCGGCCACGCCTGTGACGACAGCGGGGCCGTCTGCTCCCGAGATATCGTTATCCAGCAGATTGCCCGATGTTTCACCGCCCTCCTCGACCGTATCGCTATCGTTTTGCGCAATCGGCTGGTCATCCTCAACAACGATATCGACACGGTTCTCAATGATGTCGCCGTCATCGTTAGTGATCTCGTAGAAAAATTCCTGGATCTCTTCCTGGCCCGGCTGGTCAGTCGTGGGCGTGTCCAGGGTGAAGCGAAACGTACCGTCCTCGAAAATCTCCCATGAGCCGTTTTCAGTCCTGCCTGTGGCAGGGACGACTGTCCAGCCGGGCGGGACGTTCAACACGCCCTCTACAACCGCCCCATCCGGCTGTGGCGAACTGCCGTCTGCCATTCTTGATTCCAGCACCGTCGCCGTCGTGACCGTGGATTCGGGCAGAACGATCGGAGGCTGGATAGGTTCTACTGGAGTGTCGCCCCCAGCCGGTGCCACAGGTTCCAGCGCGTTCCCGTTTTCCTCTGTTCCCTGCGCTTCGCCCAACACCAGTTCGCCGACTCCCCGGGCAGTGCCCGCGAACAGGAAACTCGCGCCCGTGACTTCTTCCGCACCCCGGACCACGCGCACGAACTGATGCGCCTCTGTACTGCCGCCACCCACACCGGCGGCCGCAGCATCCAGCTCCTCGTCAATGTCCCGTCCGTCGGCCAGGGCAGCGAGCACACCAGCGATTTCACCTTCGACCAATGCCGCATCTGCCGGCGCAGGCGCCGAAGAACCGCTGAGCTGCGGCGACAGCAGCACCTCTCGGTCGCCACCCACCGCCATCAGCCGACCATCGGGCAGGAGGATTTCCACCGAAGCGCCAGCTTCGGTAACCAGTATTTCGCCTTCCATCAATTCAGCTGGTGCATCCAGCGGTCCGCGAAGATTTCCATCCTCATCGCGGGCGTACACGGTTCCGTCAATGCGGACAGCTGTTGCGAAATTGTCTCCTGATGCCATGGCGCTCACCCTCTCCCATTGCGGGAAAACTACGAATTGCGTTGGAGTTTAGTGTCGCTGGCGGTAGGTCGATACTGTACTGAGGTCCTAGTCCGCGCACCTGCTCCATGAGCTGCGCTTTCCTGTGCGTGCCGAGGCTCGAACGTTCTCCGCTCAACAGCGGTCCAGTCGATGTTGCTGCAGACAGAGGCCCTCTGTCTGCCTCAAACCCGAACCCCTTCCGCAGGGCGCGCGTCCTGCGGCTTTCGCAGCCGCCGGCCCGGCGCGGGCTTGATTCACCGGCAAGGGATCAGGCGTCCCGCTCCTGTGGACTGAATTTGAGCGCCAGATGTAACCGATCGCGTACACCCACCTTGGCGAAGATCGCGCTGAGATGTGCCTTGACGGTGCGCTCGGTGATCGCCAACTCCCGCGCGATTTCTTTGTTGCTCAGCCCGCGCAGCACTGACTCAGTCACCTCAATCTCTCTGGGAGTCAGCTCGGCGACCTGCTCAGGCTGCTGAGCTGACATTTTGGGCAGCGCCGCAGCGCCTCTTATCAGACGATTGAGCAGACTTTCGCCCACCCAGAGGCCGCGGTTTTCGACGACGGCAGCCACCTGTTGCAACATCTCAGGCGCCGCACGGGAATGGCAATATCCCGCGATTCCTCTCTCCATTAAGGCCAGTGCCTGCTCATCAGTGGGGACATCGGCCAGCCCCACCACCATGGCTTCAGGGGCAAAGCGCTGTAAGGCCATCAGCTGCTGCACCGAAGCGCTGAGATCCCGACCCACGTGCAGCCAGATAAGATTCGCGGACTCCAGACGCGCGCTGCCCCCGGTCTGCGACACACATCGCCCCGACGGGAAAACCTGCAGCCAGTGTGCGGCAATCTCGTCATCCTGGGTGACTAACAACGCTGTCATTGGAGCTATTCCTGCATGAAAACCAGTGTAAGGCTGGCCGCATCGCCCCGTCGCGCGCGGACTCTCCCAGAGTAAAAAGGAAAGCCACAGGCACTGACTACTGTACTGACGAACAATTCACCTCCTGAGCCTTGCGCGCGCCGTAGAAGGTGAGCCAACGACGCCATCGCCAGTCAGCAGTGCTGCGCGCTATTGTTGGAGCGTTTCGCGTTGTATCCCAGCCTCATCGATGCGCTAGCGCTCTGTCATCGCGCGCTGTCGTGCCCTCAGCACGGGCTTCAACAGATAGTCGAGCACCGTCTTGCGACCCGTCAGAATATCGACCTCGGCCAGCATGCCCGGAATGATCGGAAGGTTGTCGCCAAGACTTGATTCATGCGTGCGTACCCGCACCAGGTAGAACGGATTGCCCTCCTCATCGGTGATGGTGTCTGCGCCGATACTTTCCACCACCGCATCCAAGCCGCCAAATACCAGGAAATCGTAGGCTGAGAACTTGACCGTAGCTTCCTGTCCCGGGCGCAGAAACCCGATATCTCTCGGCGTGATGCGGGCCTCTAAGAGCAAGGTGTCATCCAGGGGCACAATTTCGATGATTTCTCGCCCCGGCAGCACCACACCACCCTGGGTGTTGATCAAAAGCCGTTTGATCGTGCCGCGCACAGGCGAACGCACCTCTGTCTGTTTCACCTTGTCCTGAAGTCCAACGCTGCCTTCGGCCAGACTGCTCAGCTCCGCGTTGGCGTCAGCCAGCTCTTTGCGCATATCGTTGCGGAAATCCAGTTCGACCTGCTCACGCTTACGACGAGCCTCCGCAATTGCAGCCAGGGCCCGGGTAACCTGAGCCGAGGATTGCTCGGTGTCACCACGCAGTTTCGAGACTTCCCGTTTCAAACGCAGGATCTCCACCTGCGACACCGCACCACTGGCAACCAGCGGTTCGGTCTGCGCGAGTTCCTGCGCGGCAAGCTCGAAATTGCGCTCCGACTGCTCTTTGAAAGCAACCGCCTCGTTCAGTTCCTGATGGCGCTGTGCCAGCTGCTGGTCGTACACACCGATGGCGCTGTCGAGCTCGCGGGTACTGCTCGCGTGAAGACGCGTTTCAGCAGCCGCGGTATCGGGCGCTTCGTCCACCACCTCCGGCGGAATCACGAAGGGCTTCCCCTCCGCGATAGCGGCAAGGCGGGCCGTTTTGGCCAGCAGCGCAAGGTATTGTGCCCGCTGCTCACGCAGCGTCGAGACGACACGGGTTGCATCAATACGGACCAGCAACTCGCCAGGCTCGACGACCTGTCCCTCACGCACGAGGATCTCGGAAACGATGCCGCCGTCCAGGGACTGCACCACCTGAACCTGTCGCGAGGGAACAACGGTGGCCGTTCCGCGCGTCACTACGTCGAGTTCAGCGCGGGAGGCCCAGAAAACGAGCAGCCCCAGCACCAGCGCAGTCACATACAAAAGGAACCGTGCGCGCAGCGGCTCCTGCGCTTTGCGGGCAGCCTGGACCTCTCCCTGCCACGTTGCTGAGTCGTCAACGCCGGCCATGCTGCAGGGCCTCCGTTACGGTTTTCGTTGTTTCCGGCATATGCCTCAGAACCCCTTGCCCACCCGACCCTGCCGCAGCGCTTCCACGACCTGTTGCTTCGGACCATCGGCCACCACCCGGCCCTGGTCAATCACGATAATGCGGTCCACCAGCTCCATCAGCGCAGTGCGGTGCGTAATCACCAGCATGGTGCGTTTATCCAGAAACGTGCGCAGCTGCTTCTTAACCGATTCCTCGGTCGAGTGGTCCATCGAACCGGTAGGTTCGTCGAACAGCAGAATCGGTGGCGCCTGGATCACAGCCCGCGCGAGCGCGACGCCCTGCCGCTGGCCTCCCGAAAGCGCTGCACCACGTTCACCGACGGCAGCATCGATACCACTGGGATGCGCATTGACGAACTCAGCCAGGCTCGCGACCTCCAGTGCCCTGACGATATCCGGGTCTTCAACGTGCGGTGCACCCAGGACCAGGTTATCCCGGAGCGAGCCATAGAAAAGCATGACGTCCTGGGGCACATACCCGACATTGCGACGCAGCTCGCCGGGGTCGAGCTGGCGCAGGTCGATCCCATCTATGAGCACCGCCCCGCTGCTTGGCTGGTAGAGCCCAAGCATGAGACGCAGCAGGGTGCTCTTGCCCGAACCGCTGCGCCCCAGGACTGCCACCTTCTCACCCGCCGCAATGCGGAAACTCACGCCTTTCAGCGCACTCAAATCAGTTCCCGGGTAACAGAAACTGACGTCGCGAAACTCGATATTCCCATCGAACGTCTGTCGGCTGAGGAAATGGCCGCCGGCTGGTCGTTCGATCGGGCTTCGCATGGTGTCCTCAAGCCCGCTCAGAGCTGCGCGGGCTGTCTGGTACTGGGTCATCAAGCCCGCGATCTGCCCCAGCGGAGCCATTGCGCGGCCGGTCAGCATTGAACAGGCAATCAACCCGCCCAGCGAAAGCTCGCGCTCAGCGATGAGGTAGACGCCAACGATCACTACCGCCACGTACGTCATCTGGAAACACAGCTGAGCAAAATTCACCGTCGACGTTGATAACAGCCGTTGACGGGTGGCCGTTCTGGCCAGATGTTCAGCACTGCTTTCCCAACGATGCTGCATCACGCCTTCGGCGCTCAAGGTTTTCACCGTTTCCAGGCCAATCAGGCTTTCAATCAGCGTCGCGTTACGCATCGCGCCAGCACGCTGGGTCGTCTCGGCCTCGGCATGGATACGCGCCGCGGTGATCAGGTTGACCAACAGAACCAGCACCATGGCCACGACCACGGGCACGACCATGAGTTTAGCGATCCAGGCAATCACGATCAGGAACAGGATGACGAAAGGCAGGTCAATAAAGGCCGTGATGGCGGCCGAGGTGATGAAGTCCCGCACAGCTTCAAACGAGCGCAGGTTAGCCGCGAAAGAGCCCGCCGAGGCCGGGCGGGATTCGAGGCGCATCCCCAGCACATGCTCCATGATCCGAGAGGAGACCTTGATGTCCACGCGCTTGCTCGCGAGGTCGAGGAAATAACCGCGCAACGAACGCAGCAGAAAATCAGCCACCAGGACAATGCCGAGTCCGGTTGAGAGGACCCAGAGCGTGTCTAATGCGTTGTTCGGCACCACGCGGTCATAGACATTCATGACGAACAGCGGCAGGGCTATCGCGAACAGATTGACCAGGGCCGCCGCGACGATGACATCGCGATACAGCGGCAGGTTTTCCCGCATCGCGCCCCAGAACCAATGGCGCTCAACCCCATCGCGAAGCGCCGGCGCGCGGGCGTCAAATTCGAATTCCGGCTCGAGCAGGGCCGCCGAACCGCTGTACTCGCGCGCAAACTTTTCCAACGCCACGTCCTGGGGGGGCTTCCCGGCGTGAACAACACGTACCTGCTTCCCGTCGATGTCGAGCAGAACGCAGGCGGTACGCTCATTGAGGAACAGAATCGCCGGAAGTTCGTCCTGTCCGAATTCGCTGAGCGGCTTATCGACCAGGGAGACTTTCAGCCCCGCCCGCACGGCTGCCCTGGCCAGAAGAGCAGGGGTGAGAGCACTTTCCACCAGCGGCAGACCAGCAATCAGGCCCGCACGGGAGACCTGCCGCCCGTGTGACCTGGCGACATAAACCAGGGCTTCCAGCAGCGGGGCGTTGCTCGCTCCTTCCGCGCCTGCGTTCATCGAGCTCTCCTGCCTTTGGGCGTCGTGCCACTCATCACATCGGACATCCGGACCGGGCCGCAAGCGTCCGATCTTTCAGCAGAAATAACAACCTTAATCTTTGGGAGCCCGCTCTGGTAGCACGCGCTGCAGAGGTCAGAGCAGGCTCGCTTAAAAATCACGACAACGCATCCAGCGCGCCACGGAAGCGCCCTTGCAGCACGGCTCCTTCGCGCAGCGGCGTCTCCATCGATGCGGGTTCCGGGCGCACCTTGATCGCAGCGAAGGCAGGACCTTCAGCTCTGTGCATCTGCTCTACAAAGGCATGCAGCGCGGACAGATCCGACACCTCAGAGCAGTACGGAATGCCCACACCGGCGGCTACGGCGGCCAGGTCAGTGCGCCCGGCGGTATGAGATAGCTGACCACCGGTTTCGCCGTAGCGCTGGTTGTCAATCACTGCGATCGCGAGATTCGCGGGCTGCTGGTCCCCGACAACGGCAAGAGAGCCGATCCCCATCAGCATTTCGCCGTCGCCCGTGAGCACCAGGACCTGCCGACCAGGCCTGGCAAGCGCCAGACCAAGTCCCGTCGAGACAGCAAGCCCCATCCCTCCCCAGAGGTAGAAATTCAGCGGCGTATCGCCGGCCGCAGCCAGATCCCAGGTTGTGCCGCCAAGACCGCTCACAACCAGCAGCTCGCCGCGCTCTCGCAGTAGCTCGGCAACCACGGTACGACGGTCGAGCGTCGGGTGTCCGTTCATTTGAAGAGTTTGGCGCCAATCAGGCGCTGACTGATCAGGACGGCTACACGGGCTTGCCCCAGAAACGCCTGGTCTGCGGCCGCTGCCACCGTCGCAAACGCGGCCTCGCCGTCATCCAGGCGCATGAGACTGACCCCCATATCGTGCAGCAATCCCGGGACCAGGCGTCCCATCGGAACCTGCCAGGGATTGGCTTCGCCCCACTCGCCACGCATGGTGATCAGCATCAACAGAGGGAAACCGCACGCCTGGGCGAGCGAAGCGATCGCGTTGACGCAATTGCCAACCCCGCTGGACTGCATGAGCAGCGCTGACCGCTGACCGCCAAGCCATGCTCCGGCACTGAGGCCGATGCCCTCTTCCTCACTGGTGAGCCCCACGGCGTGGATCGAGTCATCTTCCCGCACCTGGTTTATCAGCGCGCTATGCCCTGCGTCCGGTACGTAACTCACCTGACGCACCTGCGCTTCGACCAGAGCGCGATACACTGCACCTGTCCACGGTGGGTTAGCGCGGTTCAATGCACCACCCGAGCGTCATGTGGGCAGGACGCAATTAAAAAAAACATTTTCTTTGTTCGCTGCAGGCATAGTGAGAGACGTCGCAGTTAGCGCAATGATGCTCCGAATACCCGTGGATAATAACGGAGCGATGACCGGCCTTTTACACTCAGATCTTTGTTTCTCCCTGTGATCATTCCAAAACGACCTTAAAAGCCCCAGAAGTGAATCGCACTCAGCCTGATCCTGCACACCGGCGCAGCGCATTCGCCGGGCCGCCACCGATCCGATGCGCCTGAACGTCGTCCGGCTGGCTACAGCCATGCTGAGTTTCTGTGCGCTCGGACCTTCACTTGCTGCGAATACCGAAACCCAGCCGATCGACGTTCTGCGAAGCCAGGTAGAGCGCGCCATCACTTTCCTGAAGACACCAGAGACCGATGCGGACGCTGCGCGTACCGAGCAACGCGAGCAATTGTGCGCTCTGGCTGAGGAAATGTTCGACGTCCGTACCTTTTCCCGCCTGGTCCTGATGAGCAGCTGGCAGGACTTTGAGGCCGCGCAGCAGGCGCAGTTCGTCGAGGTGTTCTCCGAATTCCTCTGCCGCTACTACATTTCGCGGCTGCAGCTCTACTACGCGGGTGAGTCGGTGACGTTCGTCGCGCAGGAGATGAAGTCTCCGACCCGTGCCATTGTTTCGGTTGTGCTGCACTGGCAGTCGATGGATATCCCGGTGGAGGTGCGCATGGTGAAACGTGACGAGCAATGGCGCGCGTTTGACCTTGCGGTGAGCGGGATCAGCGCGGTGCTCGTATACCGCGCGCAGTTTCAGCCCATACTGCTGCGCGAAAGTCCCCAGTTTCTTATTGAAACCCTGCAACAACGCATTGCGGAGCAGGGCTGAAGGAGTCTCGATGTCTGTCTCAGCCTCTTCGGACACACGCGTGGCACTGGTCACCGGAGGCTCACGAGGGATCGGCCGCGCCATCGCACTGCGCCTCGCTGCGGATGGCTGCAGAGTCGCCCTCAGCTATGCCGCCAGTAAAGATGCCGCGACGGAGGTCGTCAATTCCATCGCCGGGTGCGGCGGGGAGGCTGCTGCGTTCCACGCGGACCTCGCGCAGGCAGGATCTGCGCGCGCACTTTTTGCCGCCGCGCTGGAGCGCTTCGGGCAGGTCGATATCCTCGTCAACAATGCCGGCATGTCGTCAAACAGCGCGCTCATCGCCGAAACGCCGGAAGCCCTGTGGCGCGACATGTTCGACCTCAATCTCAACGCGGTTTTCTACATGCTGCAGCAGGCAATCCCCCATATGCGCGAGCGCGGTGGCGGGCATATCGTCAATCTCTCGTCTAACGTGACCCGGCGTATGCCGCCTAATTTCGGCGCCTACGCCATCTCGAAATACGCCGTGGAGGCGCTCACCCAGATAACCGCTAAGGAAGAAGGCGCCAGGGGGATACGGGTCAACGCGATCGCACCCGGACCAATCATGACCGACATGCTTGCCGGTCTGCTGGACAACATGGGTCCTGAGCGTGCGCAGGCATTCGTCGACTCGGTCCCGCTGGGGCGGACGGGCACGCCAGAGGAAATCGCGGGCATGGTTGCGATGCTGGTTTCAGATGTCGCCAGCTACGTGACGGGCCAGATTATTTACGTGAACGGCGGCGGCCCGGGCGGGTGAGCACGGTGTTCAGAGTTCAAAGGCACGCAAGGCCGTGAAAAAAACACTGAAGGACCTGCCCGGACCTGCCGGGCTGCCGCTGCTCGGCAACCTGCATCAGCTCGATCTACCGCAGCTACATCAGCAGCTGGAACGCTGGGCACACGAGTTCGGGCCGGTTTATAGATTCCGCATCGGGCCGCGCGAGCGGGTTTGCATATCCGACAACGACCTCATCAACACCATGCTGCGCGAACGCCCGGAGCGCTATCGACGCCCGCGAACGAACGAGGCCATCGTCGCGGAGATGGGGATCAACGGCGTTTTCTCGCAGGACGGAGATGCCTGGCGCCGCCAACGCGGCATCATCGCGCAGGCGCTCAACCCGGCTCACCTGGCGCAGTTCTACCCCACCCTGCGCTTGACCACCGAGAGACTGCTCGGGCGCTGGATCCGCGCGGCTGAAAGCGGTGAGACGGTCGACCTGTGTCGTGACCTCATGCGCTACACCGTGGACGTCACCGCTCACCTCGCGTTCGGTGAGGACGTCAATACGCTCGAAACGGACGGCCCCGTGGTCCAACAGCATCTGGACAAAGTGTTCCCGACGCTTTTCAAGCGGATCCTCGCGCCGTTCCCGCTGTGGAGGTACTGGCGCACCCAGGCTGACCGCGAGCTCGAAACCGCGCTGCGAGAGATCCGTCAGACCGTGCTCGGACTGATCGAAAAGTGCCGCGAACGCATGCAGGCAGATTCAGAGCGCTACACGCAACCGGCCAACTTTCTCGAAGCGATCATCGCCGCCCAGGCGGCCGAGGGGACTGAATTCACCGACGATGAGATCTACGCCAACGTTGTCACGCTGCTGCTGGCCGGTGAGGACACCACGGCGAATACCACCGCGTGGGCCGTCAAGTTTCTGATTGATCACCCGGCACTTGCCGCTGAGCTCCGCGCCGAGGCCGATGCAACGCTGGGCGAAGAACGCGTTCCGACCCAGCTGGCCCAGGTGCGCACCCTCGACCGAACGGAAGCATTTGCGATGGAAACCATGCGCTTCAAACCGGTCGCGCCCCTGCTTGCGCTTGAGCCCAAGGAAGACGTCGACCTGCTGGGCTACAGAATCCCGGCCGGCACGACCGTACTGACGCTGTTCCGAGTAAATGCCCTCAACGAACGCTACTTCGGCGATGCGGCGCGATTTGATCCGTCGCGCTGGCTCGCGGCCGAAACAGCCGCCAATCGAGCTCATGAGCCGCGCGCATTCCTGCCGTTCGGTTCAGGACCCCGCTTCTGCCCGGGGCGCGGTCTGGCGCTGCTCGAAATCAAAGCGGTGCTGGCGATGATCTGCCGCAATTTCGATGTCGCGCTGGCGGAGCCGGATGCGGAAATCTGCGAACGCCTGAGTTTTACCATGCTGCCAGAGCATCTCGACGTTCGCTTTGCCTTGCGTGCCGCGGACGGTTAGGAGCTTCAGGTCCGCGCTCGCGCCGGGGATGTGACGACCAGGGAAACGCCGACGCAGATCAGGAGCGCGCCGACGAGGTGATAGGCGTGGAGGGATTCATCGAGAAGCGTGACGGCGAGCCCGGTGCCGAAAAGCGGCAGCAGGTTCAGAAAAATCGATGCCCTGCTGGGCCCAACAACGCCCATCGCAATATTCCACATCGTGGTCGCAACGACTGTTGGCACCAGCCCCATATAAACAATGGCAGCAAGCAGTCGGGGCTCGAATGTCACTGGCGCGACATGCCAGCTTTCCAGCGCATAAAACGGCGACAGCACCACCAGACCACTCAGCGCCGTAACGTACATGACCAGGGTCGGAGGCAACCCTCCCAGCCAGCGATGTAAGTTAACGGAATAGCCGGCGTAGCAGACCACCGCCATCAACACCAGCAGATCACCCAGATTGAATGACAGGCTGCGCAGCACCCCGACGTCCATGCGCAGAACCATCGCGAGGATCCCTGCGCCCGCGGCGGCGGCCCCGAGCAGCTGGCGCCCTGACAGGCGTTCCCTGAGCACCAGCCAGGCCGCAAGCATGGTGACAATCGGTTGCGTTGCGCTGACCAGAACCGCATTCGTCGCCGCAGTGAACTGCACCGACCACACGAGCAGTGTGCTGCCACCGGCCATGAATATGCCGAGCAGAAGAATCCGACCAAGGCGCTCGCGCAGGGTTGCTCGATGTTGCCACAGGGCCAGTCCAGCGATTGGTGTCAGCAGGCAGCAGGCGGCCACCCATCGCCAGAACGAAAACCCCACCGGGTGCGCCAGCTCGTGAACGCTGCGCGCCACGATCACTCCGCTCGACCAGAGGACCATGACAACAACGAGCATGCTGAACGCGAGTGGTTCGCCGGGCGCGCGGCGCGCGCTGTCTTGCAGCAACATTCAGACTCCGGACTCAGGAGGACAATCGACAGGTGCGCTGGCGCTCTGCCGGCGGATGCCGCAGTGTAAACGGCGCCCGTACAATCTGCGCGCGCCCCTCAGGCAAAAAGTCTTGCTCTTGACGCCCTGCCCTGCCTGCGGGGTAAATGTCCGCGCGGGGCTGCGCGATCACGCCAGCGGGAGAACATTCAATACGGCGCCATAGCCGTGCGAGAAGGAGACAGCATGATTACCAAAGGAATTAAGGAACTCTGCGCCGAGGCCGAGCTCGAGATCGAGACGCTGACGGTTGAAGAGGCAATGGAAGCACGTAAAGACCCCAACGTTCAGCTCGTCGATATCCGGGATATCCGCGAACTCTGGCGGGACGGGGCGATCCCGGGCGCAATCCACGCGCCCCGCGGCATGCTCGAATTCTGGGTCGACCCGAACAGCCCGTACCACCGTGAGGATTTCGCGTCCGGAAAGAAATTTATTTTCTTCTGCGCCGGCGGCATGCGCTCCGCACTGGCGACCCAATCCGTGCATCGCATGGGGCTGGCGCCGGTGGCGCACATCCGTGGCGGCTACGGCGCCTGGGTCAAAGCCGGTGGTGAAACGGAGCCCCGCGAAGCCAAGCTCCCCGGGAAGAAAGGCTGAGCCGCAATCCTGCTCAGAGGTCGAGACCGGTGCCTTCGCAGAACTGGCGCATACAGAAGTAATCGCGCCAGGCTGAAATTTTCCCGTCACGCACTTCGAAGGCACCAGACACCGGCAGCGCAAACGCCCGGCCAGCGGGCGGGTCGAAATGATCCAGACGCTCGTTCATCACCAGATTGCCCACCGCAATCTGACGCAGCGTCTCGATTTTCACCGGCCCGGTCAGTTTGAAAAAACCTTCGAGCGTATCGCGCACCCCCTGTGGCCCATGAACGGGCGGGAAGGGCATGTTCTGGTACACGCAATCGTCTGCGATGTACTGCAGCGACTGCTCCAAATCCGCGTTAAGCGCAGCGCAGAACGCATCGACTACTTGTTCAGGTGTCATTGCCTGTCCTCCTGTTTGAGCTTCAGTGTGTATCACGCTGTCCTGAGGAATACCCGCGCCCTCTGCTCCCACTTAGCGCCACTGGGCGCCCCGCGCACGCCGCAGCCCGCGCGTGACTCTCTTGCGGCCACCTTTGAGGGACCGTCCGGGAACAGCGGCCGGAACGAGCTGCGCCTCCCCCGGGCCAATCAGATCGCGCCTGTCCATAGCGGTCAGAGCATCACGCAGGCGCGCAAAATTTGCTTCATCGTGATAGCGCAGGAAAGCTTTATGCAGTCGCCGCTGCTCGAGCGTCTTCGCGGTGAACAGCGGCGCTGACTTGTAGGAAAGCTTATGCAGGGGATCCCGGTTGGCGTGATACATCGCCGTGGCCAGCGCCATAGGCGACGGGTAAAAGGTCTGCACCTGGTCCACGCGGAAGCGGTTACGCTTGAGCCATAGCGCCAGCTTGACCATGTCGCTGTCCTCGCAGCCCGGATGCGCGGCGATGAAATAGGGAATGAGGTACTGCTTTTTCCCCGCGGCGCGGGAATAGCGATCGAACATCCGCTTGAAGCGGTCGTAGCTGCCCATGCCGGGTTTCATCATCTTCGCCAGGGTCGCATCTTCGCTGTGCTCCGGCGCGATTTTGAGATACCCGCCGACGTGATGGGTCACCAGCTCACGCACATACTCCTCATCGAGCACCGCAAGGTCGTAGCGCAGCCCGGAGGCAATCAGCACTCGCTTGATGCCGGGAAGCTGGCGCGCTTTGCGATAAAGCGCCGTGGTGGGTGCGTGACTGGTCTCGAGCTGGCTGCATACCGTGGGGTACACACAGGACAAGCGGCGACAGCGCGCCTGCACCGCATCGTCCCGGCAGTTCAGGCGATACATGTTGGCGGTCGGGCCACCAAGATCGGAAATCACCCCGGTGAAACCCGGCACTTTGTCCCGCACGTCCTCAACCTCGCGCAGAATCGAAGCCTCGGAGCGGCTCTGAATTACCCGGCCCTCATGCTCGGTAATCGAACAGAACGTACAGCCTCCGAAACACCCGCGCATGATGTTCACCGAGGTCTTGATCATCTCGTAGGCCGGGATCCGGGCATCACCGTATGACGGGTGCGGACGGCGCTGGTAGGGAAGATCAAATACACCGTCCAGCTCGGCCGTGCTCAGCGGGATCGGCGGCGGATTGATCCACACCTCCCGCTTCCCGTGCTTCTGCACCAGCGCACGAGCGTTATGCGGATTCGACTCCTGGTGCAGCACGCGGGAAGCGTGGGCGTAAAGAACCGGATCCCTGCTCACCTTCTCGAACGCGGGCAGACGGATCACTGTGAGCTCGCGTGCAGCGTCAGACTGCCGGTGACGCGGCATTGGCACCACGCGCACCGTGGTGGTGCCGCCCGGCACTGCGTCGGCGCACTGCTTGTCACCCGCATAGTCATAGGGGCTTGGGATGGCGTCGACCAGCTTGGGCCAGTCGACACGGCTCGAATCGAGCTCGGTCCAGCCCGAGGGGACTGTCCGGCGCACCACCGCTGTACCGCGGATATCGCACAGTGCTGAGATCGGCTCGCCC
>Ga0181594_10003174_pt1 | contig 14965 bp, 12 predicted proteins | sample 071ome_18_FD_145603 | JGI IMG/M metagenome (GOLD analysis project Ga0181594, IMG submission 145603) | Coastal salt marsh microbial communities from the Groves Creek Marsh, Skidaway Island, Georgia - 071413BT metaG (spades assembly) | ecosystem: Environmental > Aquatic > Marine > Intertidal zone... | reverse complement strand
TTCCGCCGAGGCGTCCGGCCTTGATCTGGCTAGTCTCGCGCAGCGAAGCGGCGTTGCGCGTGCAAATGAGGACGGCTTGCTGCAGGCGCCGTTTCTCAAACGCGGCTTCCGTCTTGCAGCGGTGAGCACGGAATACGCAATTGCCGCCGATCTTCCACTCAGCCCGGATGCGGACCTGTATCCCGCTGATCCCGACATATACATGGGGACCGACGGAACCCTACCGGGATGGCGATATGCCGAGGAAGAAAAACGGCCCCTGCATTTGGGCCGGTATCCGATGGAGACGATCAAACGCGTTGACCAACCGACCACGCTGGTAATCGAAAACGAAATCGGCCGTGTATCCAAGCGCGGAGATTTCTTCAGCCGCGCCCTTGCTGGCGATATGGGCGAAAGGCCGAAGGGACAGCGCCAGAAGTTTGCGTTCAAGCATCCGCTGGCGGCAGGTATGCGCCCGCTGATACAGGACATGGTTCCGTTGTAGGGGGCGCGTCACAAGATGCAGCCCAACGGTTTTGGCGGCGATACGTCTGATCCGCGCGCCAACGCCGATGCGATCAAGGCGCTCGGTTATTTTCTTGGTATCGATTTCGTCGGTATTTGCCGGGCGGAACCGTGGATGTACTACTCGCACGACGATGCCGACGGGCATGCGATAGAGCCCTATCACGATTATGCGGTGGTAATGCTGCTCGATCAGGGCTTCGAAACCATGGAAGGCGCGTCCGGAGACGACTGGATTTCGGCGAGCCAGTCCATGCGCGCCTACATGCGCGGCGCCGAAATTGCCGGGATCATGGCCGCCCATTGCCGGGCCATGGGCTATTCCGCCCGCGCCCATTCCAACGCCCATTCCGAAGTGATCCATAATCCTGCGATATTGATGGCGGGGTTGGGCGAAGTATCGCGGATCGGCGACACGATTCTCAATCCGTTCATCGGCCCGCGTTCGAAGTCGGTGGTGTTCACCACCGACCTTCCGATGGAAGTGGACAAGCCTATCGACTTCGGCCTTCAGGATTTTTGCGGCCAGTGCAAGAAATGCGCGCGCGAATGTCCCTGCAACGCGATCAGCTTCGGCCCGAAGGTCATGTTCAACGGTTACGAAATCTGGAAAGCCGACGTCGAGAAATGCGTAAAGTACCGGGTTACGCAGCCACGTGGTTCAGCGTGTGGCCGGTGTATGAAGATGTGTCCCTGGAATCGCGAGGATACGGTAGAGGCGCGTTACCTGGCCGAGTTGTCCATAGGCTGTCCCGAAACGCGTCCGGCAATCATTGCCCGCGACGACGAGTTGGAGATCGGCAAGCGTAATCCGGTAAAGCGATGGTGGTTCGATCTGGAGATCGTCGATGGCGTTACCGGAAAACCACGTGCGGGAACCAACGAACGCGATCTCAATATAGGTCGCGAGGAAAAACTGGCAGAACGCCAGCGGCTGGCCATGTTTCCGCCCGCCTTGCAACCACGGGGCGGCACGACATTGGATGAAGTTGTGCCTGTCGACCGGGAGGCAGGAGCGAAGATGTACGCGCAGGCCGAAAAGCCGGTTGCGGCGCGCCAACGGACCGGCCTCCACCGTGACGGTGTACCCGGCGACAATCGGGTCCCGGAGAGCAAGCCATGAAACGCAGCACGAAACGGATTTTGACGACGCACGTGGGCAGCCTCATCCGCCCTGCTGATCTGCTGGAGGCGGCACGCGCCGCGCGTGCTGAAGGCGGCGAAGCGGAGCGGACGTACAACGATCTGCTTGCCGCCAGCATTGCGGAGGTTGTCAAGAAGCAGGCCGCCGCCGGCATCGATATCGTCAATGACGGCGAGTGGGGAAAATCGAGTTGGGCCGCTTATGTGCTCGACCGTGTGACCGGGTTCGAACGCCGCCCGGGTCAATTGCGCCCGGTCGAATGGATGGGCCGCGACATGGAGCGGTTTCGCGAAGCGATCCGGCAGGAAATGCCGAGCGCCGTGGAAGGCCGTCCGACGGAAGCATGCATCGGCGCCGTCGCCTACAAGGACGACGGTAGCGCCCGACGCAATTGCAGGAACTTGCAGGCGGCGGTTTCAGGCGTGGCCGTTGAAGAGGCGTTCCTGACATCGGTTGCCCCGGCCAGCACGGCCTATGATGGTGTCGATGAATTTTACGGCAACGAGCGCGAGTACATTTTCGCCATCGCCAATGCCTTGCGCGAGGAATACCGGATCATCCACGAATCCGGCCTGTTGCTGCAGGTCGACGATGCCGTTCTCGCCAACATGTACGATCATCTCGTGCAGCAAAGCCCGCAGCGCTATCGCGAATGGGCGCAATTGCGGATCGATGCACTGAACCACGCGTTGGAAGGCATTCCCGAAGATAGTATCCGCTACCACGTCTGCTTTGGAAGCTGGCACATTCCACACACTGCCGATGCGCCGATGGAGGAAATGATTGGGTTCATCCTGCAGGTAAACGCGGGCGCTTATTCCATCGAAGCGGCCAACGTCAGGCATGAACACGAATGGCGCGTCTGGGAGACGGCAAAGCTGTCGCCGGAGAAAATTCTGATCCCCGGCGTCGTTACCCACCACACGATCACGGTTGAACATCCGCGCTTGGTCGCCGACCGCATCATCCGGTTCGCCAACCTGGTCGGCCGCGAGAATGTTATCGCCGGGACCGACTGCGGCTTTGCACAGGCTGAAGGTTATCAGCGCGTTCACCCTAGCGTCATGTGGGCTAAACTGGAAACGCTGGCCGAGGGCGCTCGTCTTGCATCGAAGGAATTGTGGGGGTGAACTTTCGGTGCCAGGTTAAGCGGCCTGTTCTTCGTCGAGCAAAGCAACCGCCCGTATCGGGGATCCGGTTCCGCCCCGCCATTTCAGCGGTAGTCCGATAAATTGAAACTCGCCTTTGCCGATCAGCGCTTCCAGATTGCACAGGCTTTCTATGTGGGTGATGTCGAGTTCCAGACAGGCTTTATGCACCAGCGTGTTGATCTTGCCTTCCGGGCCCGGACGCATGGAATCGATGCCGAAATGGACGATGTCCTGCTGCGCCAACCACTCGGTGGCGGCAACATTCACGCCGGAATTATCCGTCGTATAGGCGCGGGTCGGAAACGTGCGTTCATGGTGGCCGGTGCACAGTAAAACTGTCCCGCCCCTGGGAATCGCCACACTTGCCGCGCTGACCGCTGCTTTCAAGTCTTCGGGGGAAATTTCGGCACGTGGCGCGATGTGGCGAAGATCAAGACAAATTCCGCGGACGATGCACTTTTGAAGCGGATATTCATCCATCGGCATACCGGATTTGCCGAAGTGTCGCGGTGCATCAATGTGGGTGCCACAATGATCGGACATGGTGATATGCATGACCGAATTGCCGTGAATATTACCCGATTCGGCGAATGCCTGTTCGTGGGTTTTCCACACGCCGTGGATCAGCGGTGGCTGGCCCGGATAGGTCGGCATGCCGTGATACATGTCGCGGCTCAGGTCGATGATTTTCATGGTCGGTGTCCGTTCCTCCGGATTGTTGACAAATAACAATATATCCGTCGCGCGCTGCGTGAAGAAAGCCGTTCTAAAAGCGCGTCGCGGAGAACGGCGACAAATCGATTGACGGTTCTTGTCCGGCCAGCAGGTCCGCGATATGTCGCCCGGTCGAGGCGGCGGAACACATGCCGACATGTTGGTTGCCGAACGCCAGGGCGACGTTCCGGTGGCGTGGAGCAAGATCGATAACTGGCAGGCTGTCTGGCAGGCAGGGCCTGTGGCCCATCCATTGCGAAGGCTGGCTGCGGTTGAGATCGGGAAACATGTCGCCGGCGATTTCCGCCAGCCGGTCCGCCCGCGCGAAATTTGATTTTGCGTTCAGCCCGGCAAGCTCGACCGTTCCGGCAATCCGTAATCCAGGCGTCATCGGATTGACGAACACGCTGCGCCGGTTCCACATCACAGTACGGTTCACCTCGATCCCCGGATCGGCAAAGGTGACATGGTAACCGCGCTGGGTCTCCAGCGGTATTCGTGCGCCGAGTTTCGCTGTCAGCTTCGCCGACCATGCGCCTGCCGCGATCACCAGCCGGTCGAGTTTTTGCTCGCCCTGATCGGTGATCAGAGCCTGCGGACCGTTCGCACCGACGCGGGCGTCGCGAACCTCGGCACGCAGGAATGTTCCGCCGTTGGCCTGAACTTCGGCCATAATGGCTTTGACGAGCTGGCTCGGATCCAATGTCGAACCATTGTCGGGCGCGAAGATTCCGATCTGGTATTTTCGCGCCAGCGCCGGTTCGAGCTGACGAATTTCGCTGCCGCCAATTTCATTCAGATTTGCGCCAAGCTTGCGGCGCAATTCGATCGTCCACATGGCGCTGTCCAGTTCTGCCCGGTTTTCATAGACGTACAGGCATCCGTTGCGGCGGATAAGGTTGCGGAATACGCCTGTGGGCAATATTCGCTCGTAGTCGTCAAATACCGGCTCCATAAGTGCGCGCATGGCTGCCGCGACGCGTGCCACCTCGTCGCGAGTGGCGTGCTGCAGAAACCGCAGCAGCCAGGGAGTTATAAATGGTAGATAGGACCAGCGGATGGTAAGCGGCCCGAGCGGGTCCGTCAGCCAGCCGGGAATCTTGCGTACCATGCCCGGCATCGCCACCGGCAAAACGGCGCTTGGGCTGATCGAACCGGCATTGCCAAACGAGGTCGCCATGCCCGGTTCGGCCCGATCGATCACGGTGACAGAAAAACCGGCGCGCTGCAGATATGCCGCGCAACAAACGCCGACGATGCCTGCACCAACAATCGTGACGTGCGCGCGCTCGTTTCCGGGATTTGTATGTGCGGCGGGTGGCATTTGTCTTTAAACTCCAGGTCGCTCGCGCCGGAACAATCGCCCGTCGATCGCTGCCAGCCCGAGGGCGATCAGCGCCATTCCGGCGAAGTGCCACCATGCCAGCCGTTCGCCGAGTACAATCGCCCCAAGGACAATGGCGCTGGCGGGCATGAGCAACGTCACCAGCATGATATTGGTCGCGCCCGCAGCAGTGAGTATTCGGAAGTATAGCAAATAGGCCAGGGCGGTTGCCGGGATGGCTATCGCCAACAATGCGCCCCAGGTCACCATGCCGGCGCTGGCAAGCGCGAATGGATTGCCGAAGATCAGCGAAATACCTGCCAGGACGAACGTCGACATGGTCAATTGTCCGGCCGTCAGAACGATCGGCTTGTAACCGTGCGGTGCAAAGCGGCGACCGAATATTCCGCCGATGGCATAGGAGAGGGCCGCGCCAAGCCCGGCGATCTGTGAGACAAGTGTAAGCGTTGTGTCGGTCCAGATCGACGGCCCGATCAGCACAACGACGCCGGAAATGCCGATCAATACGCCGGCAATCTTGTTGACGCTCATTTTCTCATCGTCAGTGGTCCAATGTGCAACGATAACGGTAAACAATGGCGTGGCTGCTATCAGAATCGAGGCGAGCCCGGAAGAAATCTCTTTCTGCCCCCACATGATCAGGCTGAACGGAATGACGTTGTTGAAAATCCCCATGCCGGCAAACGCGGCCCACGCGCTCAGAGTCAGGGGAAAGCTTTGCCGCGCAATCAACATTGCGCCGTAGAGAAAGACAACAGCAAGACCTGTGCGGCAAAGGGCGATGGTGAACGGATCGACCTCGCGCAAAGCCAGCGCCGTATAAAGATACGTGCCGCCCCAGAGTAACGACAGCAGGACCAGTTCGCTCCATTGCGACGCGGTCATCGACTGGTTGATCGGCCTGTTGCCAGCGGTTGTCATGAGCGCGGGTTTCCTCTTGGCACCTGTCTATCGCGATCGGTGCGATGGGGAAACCGGGGCATGGCCAATGCGTTTGCCTCTCACACTGGCGTCCTGTCCTGTTCGACGTCAGTGTGGGAAATATTCGGTGGGTATTTGGTCCAGCCCGGCATCGTCAGCCACAGGCGCAAGAGCAGCCGCCGCCGCTCGACTTCCGGCCAGTCCTCGTAGTCGCCGCGATTGTGCAGCGTGACCCTGTTGTTGAGAAATTGCAGGTCGCCGGGCTCAAGGTCCATCTGGTAGATGAGGTCCGGCCGTTCCGCCGTTTCATCCATGATAGCCAGAGCAGCACGTTCCTGTTCGTCGAGCGTCATCAGGCCCTCATCCACGGCCATGTTGATCGGTTGCGGCAGATAGGAACAAATGACTTCACCGCCGATGTCGGCATAGACCGGCACGTGATGGTCGGTCAGGCGGGAACCGCCGGCTGAAACCCGCGACTCGCGCCGGCGATTCTTGAAACCACGGTAGAGCAGTGCAAGCAGATCTGGCCGCTGCTGCAGGATTTCATTGTGGACAGCCATCGAACTGGCGATACCACTCACACCGCCGCGCTTGGCTTTTCGAATCGTCAACAGGCCAACTGCGTCGACCGGATCCATGTGCATCGGCAGCGCGCCGCCGCGATGATAATAAAACTCTTTCGGGCCCGGCGTTTCGATGTCCATCACTTCGCCGATCCCGCGTTTGCGCAGAGCTTGCGGACCGATTAGACCGATGTGCCGTCCGATTACCAGGAACAGCACCTTCAACTCTTCGGTGCTGTAGCGTCCGACGGGCATACCTTTCACCTGCGCGACTCCGGTGCCTTTGCGCATGGAATCGGCGATTGCCGAGCCGAAAGCGTGCAACGCGGGAAAATCCGTCGCATCATAGTCGAATGTGTCCTGGTCGAGTTGATTGGCTCGGGCTTCACGGGCGACGGTGTCGAGATTGTCGATCACCCTGTCCGGCACAACAAAGCGCCAGCTATCCAGGGCGGCGAATGTCTGCGCATTCCAGACCTGCGGTCCGGACACTGCTTCTATCTTGTCGGTCGTACCCATTTGCGTTGCTCACAATTCGATAACGAGATAGTCGCCGTCACGCCCGACCTGGAGTGTTTCGGCTTTATACGGGCCTGCAACCAGCTCTGCTCCGGGCGTTACCCGGACATTGAACTGGCGCGCCCGCACCGATTTCGGATCACACCAGCTTTGGCCGGTCTTGATGTCGAACTCCCAGCCGTGCCAGGGGCAGCGAATGAATTCTCCCTTGCGGGAAATTCTGTAGTCGTTCGGTCCATCGGACAAGGGGATGCCGGTGATCAACCCGCCGCAAAGTGGCCCACCCTCGTGCGGGCAGCGGTTGGCAAGCGCATAGTAGCCGCCGTCAACGTTGAAAATTGCAATATCGCGGTTGCCGACGCTGACCGCCAATCGTTCTCCGGGAGCGATGTCTTCAGCCTTTGCAACGACATGTCTTTGGACCTGCCCGTCTCGCGCCATCGCCAATCACTCCAGATTGTACAACGTCATGGCGTTGGTGCGGAACAGGGCGCGCTTCTTGCTGTCGTCCAGCCTGATCCGGAATACGAAACGCGGGTCGTCGTAATCCCAGTGCGGATAGTCCGATGAATAGACGATCTTGTCCCAGCCCAGCCAGTCGAATACGTCTATCAGGTCTTGCGGATTTTCCGGCTCTTCAATCGGCTGGGTCGCAAACCAGAAGTTCTGCCGCAAGTAATGCGACGGGGGATGCTTGAGGCGCGGCGTTTCGGCCCGCATACGCTCCCAGATCCGGTCCATGCGCCATCCAAGTATCGATGCCCAGCTCAAGCCGGACTCAATCATGGCGATGCGAACCTTGGGAAATTCTTCAAACACCCCCTCCATCACCAGGCTTGTCGCCACCGCCTCCGAGGCGGTCGAGAAGGTAAAATGTTCCTGCATGTAGTATGTCGGCCATCCGGCGCCGGTGGAGGGTGCGCCACCGGGATGGGCCGCCGGATGCAGGCCGAGCGGCAGGCCGGTTTCTTGCGCAATCGCGAATATCGGCCAGAAGCGCCGCCGCCCGAGCGGTTCGTTGGTGCGCGGTGACAGGATGATCTGCTTGAAGGCCGGATCCTTGGCCCGCAGTTTGATTTCGTCCACGGCCGCATCGACATCGTCGGCATTGACGACGATACCGGCATGCAGCCGCGGGTCGCGATCGACCCAATGTTCCTTCTGCCATTGATTGCAGGCATGCATCAACGCGGCGGCGAAATCCTGATTACGTTCTTCCATGCCGCCTTTCGACAGCGCGATCAGCATGCCATGTTCGACCCCATGCGGGTCAAGGTGCTGGTCGCGAAGCATTTCATAGGAAGAACCAGGCGGCCCGCCATCTGGTGGATAGGCGTCCGCGCGCTGGCCGGAGGCCATCATCCTTGGCCAGGCTATGCGCTGCTGGAGACCTTGCCGAACGTGGCCGCCAAAACTCATCATGTGGTCACGCCATTGCTTTGATAGATATTGTGCCACCGCTCCGGGTTTTTGGATTGGATGTATGTCGCAATCCACCAGCATGAGTCGCTGGCGGGCGCTGCTATCGGCGGAAGGCGCGTCGAAGGGGGCGTTCATGAATGGCTTCCTGCAAGTTGAATGGTTGCTGCCGTTTCTGCATCCAGCCGGGGAAATGCATCGCGTGGATTGTCAAACAAAATCTTCTCGATCAGTTGATGCGGCAGCCCGTCTGGCAGGGCCTCGTCGCCGTCGAACTGCCAATGTGGATAATCGCTGGAAAACACCAGCAGATCGTCGCAATCCATTTGCCTGAAGATTTTTCTCAAGACTTCCTCGTCTCGCGGTGCATCGACCGGCTGCAAGGTAAACCGCACCTGACGGCGGATAATTTCGGCAGGTGCTTCGTCTATCCACGGTACTTCCGCGCGCACTCCGCGCCAGGTCTTGTTCGCCCGCCACAGTAGCGTCGGAATGAACGTGAACCCCGATTCCATGCAGATCAGTTTGAGATCCGGAAATTTCTGGAATACGCCCTCGGCCAAAAACGAAACAATCAGATTTTCGAACGCCGCGCTCATGTGAATGTAGTCTTCAATCTGGTAGGACGTGAAGCCGGCTGCCGTCGTCGGATACCGGTAGGTGGAGCCGGCATGGACAGCGATTGACAGTCGGTGTCTCTGCGCCGCTTCGTATACCGGCCAATATATCCGCCGTCCCAACGGCGCGTCTCCCATCAGGGGCAGCAGGACAGAAACGAAACGCGGGTCGCCGGCGCGCCGTTCGATCTCGTCCACCGCGAGTTGCGGGTTCTGGGCATGCACTACGATCGAGGCGCGCAGCCGCGGTTCCCGGTCCAGCCATTCGCGAACCAGCCATTCGTTGATCGCCGTGCAAAACTCAGCGCCCATGTCTTCGTTGAACAGCGAATTGCTGCCGTGGATGACGTTGCAGACCGCCATGCCAATGCCGAAATGGTTCAGCAGATTGGTTTGGACATCAGCAAGCCCGCCACCCGGGACGCTCTTCAGCGGCCCGTCTTGCGGTACCCAGTCCTTGCGGCCTGACAACGGCGAGCCCGGCGGATACGACATGTGGGCGAACGAAGAGCGGTCGATGTAGCGGGTGACGATCTGGTCCTGCCAATAATCGCTCATGTATGGCAGCAGCGCGCGCACATCCGGCACGTTAACGTGCATGTCGCAATCGATGGCGCCAGGGCGGGGGAGTATCATGTATGGACCGACGGTAGCTGATGGTTCTGGATCCAGATACTAGCAGGTATCGCCTGCCCGGCCCAATACCGGCGATTCCGGACGCCCGTTTCGCTCCTGTGCGCCTGCGCACATCGTTCGGCAATTGCTCCGGCTATTGTCCAATCATCGCGAGACGGCAGGAGCTGCTCGCCAACAGATGAAACGGAGAGATGTCATGAAAAAGTTCGTTACCGCTACCGCCGCCGCCCTGTCCGTCGCTGCCACGCTGGCGCTGTCTGCGGCCCCTGCAGAAGCCAAATTCGGCCGTAAGGGTGCGTTTTGGGGTGGAATTGCCGCCGGTCTCGTTGGTGCGGCGATAGTTGGCAGCGCAGCACGCGCCCATCACCACGGCCATTATCGGAATTGCTGGACCGAAAAGCGTCCGCGCTACAATCGCTGGGGCGATTTCCGCGGCTACCGCTACATCCGGGTCTGCAACTGATTTGATGGTTGCTCACGGCTCTCTCTCCCCGGAGAGCAACATCAACCGGCGTCATGTCTGGCGAGATGACGCCGCCGATGACCCTCCGCCTGGTATCAGGCGGAGGGTTTTCGCTTGCCGTCTCGACCGCTTGACGCAAGGGCCGCGCCCGTTCATCTAACCCGGTAACAACGGGGAGAAAGTGTTGCCACGCTATCGCATTGGCATTGACGTGGGCGGAACCCACACCGACATGGTATTGCTGGAAGCTGAAGCTCCCGCGGACGGAGCCGGCTGGCGGATAGTGAAAGTGCCGTCCACGCCGCACAATCCCGCACTCGCGGTCCTGGCCGGCGTGCAGCAATTCATCGCCGAAGGCGTGGTGCCAGATGACATAGAGTTTTTCAGCCACGGTACGACGGCCACGACCAATGCCCTGCTCGAAATGCGCGGGGCAAGAATTGGCGTTTTGATCAATCCCCACATGCGCGGTATCCTGGAAGTTCAGTCCCAGGCGCGTGACGGCTGGCCGCCGTTTGACCACATGTTTCACAAACCAGAGCCGCTGGCGCGTCCCGCCTTTGTGCGCGAGATCGGTGGACGTATCGACTATTCCGGGGCGGAAATCGAGCCGCTGGACGAGGCAGCAGTGCGTGTTGCTGCGCAAGACCTGGCCGCGCAAGGTGCAACGTCTTTCGCCATCTGTTTTTTGTTTTCCTTCATGAATGGTGAACACGAAGCGCGCGCGGCGGAAATCGTGCGCGCAGCCGTCCCGGGCGCGTTTGTTTCCTGCTCCAGCCAGGTCCTGCCGCGCATCCGCGAGTGGCCGCGGTACTCCACCACGATGTTGAACGCTTATCTCGGGCCGGTGCTGGCGAATTATTGCGCCGACATGGCCAATGGTCTTGATACAGCCGGCGTTTTGACGCCGCAGCGCTTCCTGTTGCAGTCGAATGGTGGCGTGATGCCGCTTGTGGCAAATGCCGAAACCCATGCGGTGCGCACGCTGTTGTCCGGACCGGCGGCGGGGGTCGGCTGCGCCTCTTACATGCTTGCGCAACAGCAGGGATGGCGCAATCTCGTCACCATGGATATTGGCGGCACATCTTGTGATGTCGCTTTCGTGGAGGCTGGAGAACCGGTTGAACAATCCGAATCGATTGTTGATGGGCGCATCGTCGGTGTTCCGGCGTTCGACATCTCGACCGTCGCCGCCGGTGGCGGTTCGCTCGCCTGGATAAACGATGCCGGTATGCTTGAGGTCGGCCCGCAAAGCGCAGGCGCTGATCCGGGACCAGCGTGCTACGGCCGTGGCGGCAAACGCCCCGCCGTGACCGACGCCAATGTTGTGCGCGGCGCGCTGAATCCGGATTTTTTCCTCGGCGGCAAGGCCACACTCGATGCCGCTGCAGCACGCGCCGCGATTGAATCAGGCATTGCCGAGGCGATGGGAACCGACGTTATCGCCGCCGCTTCGGGAATTGCCCGGATCGTCAATGCGCGGATCACCGATGCGATCCGCGTCGAGGCGGCAAAAAAGGGCATTGACCTGTCCGGCCATACGCTCGTGCCGTTTGGTGGGGCAGGGCCCGTTCATGCTGCGCAGGTCGCGGAGGACCTGGGCATGACGCGCGTTCTCGTACCTCTCAATCCAGGGGCATTTTCCGCGCTTGGCCTTTTGTGCACGGATGTCCGGCACGATCATATGCGCTCGGAAATGGCCGCTATTGGCGACCTTGATCCGGACCACGCGGAAGCGTGTTTTTCCGGTCTGGAAGCAGCGGCGCTGGCGGAAGTCAAGGAAGAAGGCCTTCCGGGCGAGGCCATTCGCTACCAGCGTGAATTCGACATGCGTTACGAGGGGCAGGGTTACGAATTGCGCGTGTCTCTCGAGGGTCTTGCATGTCCCATGACCGAAACGGTCTTGCAACAAGCGGCGGAGCGTTTTCACGATCTGCATACGGAAATTCACGGCCATGCGGCACGTGACGCGATCGTTGAGATTGTAAGCTATCGCCTGCGCGCAAGCGTTACGATGCCGAAAGCGCAAGCCGGCAGGCCGGAGACAGTTGGCCAAGAAGTTGACCAAGACCGAGCTGTTCCGGTTGGCTCACGGTCCCTGACGCTGGGTCCTGATCGTGTCCTTGATGCAATTGTATGGCGGCGTGATGGTCTGCGCTCCGGCTGGCAGACGCAAGGGCCGGCAATCATAGAACAGCCCGATGCCACAACGATTGTTCCCGACGGTTGGCAGGTGCGTTGCGACGAATATTCAAATCTGGTGCTGGAAAGGATCGAAACATGAAAAGTGCGGCAAGCGCACCTTCGGTCGACCCGGTTACCGTCCAGATTCTACGCAACCGGATCGCCTGCCTGATGGAAGAAATGGCGCATCATTTTTTCCGCTCGGGCTATTCTACCATTGTGCGCGAAAGCCGTGATTTTTCCTGCGTCATCGTCGACCGCGAAGGACGGCTGATTACCTCGCCGCCGATGTTCTACCACGCCACGGCATATTTCCATCTCGCCCAGAGCATCATGTCCATATACGGCAGGGATAGCCTTGAGGACGGCGATATATTTGTGTCCAACCATCCCTACGAGGGTTTTGTACCTCATGCGCCGGATATGGCGATCATGGCTCCGATTATCGTCGATGGGACGCTGATCGGGTTTGCCAGTGCCATCGCTCACAAGGCCGATATTGGTGGGACGGTTCCCGGCTCGAGTTACGGACAGGCGGTGGAAATGTATCAGGAAGGCATGATGCTGCCGCCGATCTGCCTGGTCCGTGCCGGTACCGTCAATCCTGATATCGAACGCTTGATCGCCGCCAACAGCCGCCAGCCGGCCCTGGTTTTGGGCGACATGCGCAGCCAGACCGGCGCGGTGACTATAGGTCGGGACCGGATGAAATCGATTGCCTGTGAACTTGGCGTTGCGCCACTGCTGGCTGCGCTGGATGAAACAATCGACGCTGCCGGACGCGAAATGGCCGTTGCCCTGTCGCGCCTGCCCGATGGCGAGGCCGAGGCGGAAGCCTTCCTCGACAACGATGGCGATCGCAATGAGCCGCCAGTGCGCTTGCATGTGCATGTCCTGGTAAAGGACGGGCGCTTGACCTTCGATTTTTCCCGCAGCGACGATCAGCGTCCGACGCCGGTGAATTTGCGCCCGCCCTTGGTGGAAGCAGCCTGCTTTCATGCCCTGATCGCCCTGATTGACCCGCATCTGCGTTACAGCGATTCTGCCCGCGCCTGGGTGAAGATCGTGACCCGGCCGGGCACGGTTTGCGACGCGACGCCGCCGGCGCCATGTTCCAACTACATGAAAATCTGTCAGCGTCTGATCGATGTCGTGATTGAGGCGCTGAACCCGTTTTGTCCCGCGCGTGCGGCGGCCCACGCCGGCGGTTCCGGCGGCTCCATAGTCGCAACCTGGTCGGATGAGGCGGGCAGCAACGCTCGTCATGTTTCGCACAACCAGCACGAAATTTTTGGCTCCGCCTATGGTGGCAACGCCGCGCGGGATGGGGCTTCGGGCACAACCGTGCACATGTCCAACATTTACGTCACCCCGATTGAAATTGTCGAAACGGAGTTTCCTTGCCGGGTGACGAAATTCGAATTGATTCCCGGCTCCGGCGGCGATGGCGAGTATCGTGGCGGCAACAGTTTCCGCCGTGAATACGAAGCATTGCAATCGGCGATAGTTTACTATCGCGGCGACAAGACGAAATATCCGCCGCGCGGCGTCAACGGTGGCGCGGACGGAAAAATGAGCCGGTTTCTCCTGTATCCGGATACGCCCGGCGAAAAGCAGATGCCGGCCAATTGCCGGGTCGAACTGGCGCCGGGCGAGCGCTTTCGTATTGAAGGGGCAGGCGGCGGCGGTTACGGTGATCCGGTGAACCGCAAGCAGGATGCACGCCGGCGCGATGCCGAAGATGGCTACGCCTAGCCGTATGAAAGGAGCCGCCATGTCCGTTTCATTTGGCGACCTGGTCGACGACCGTCCACAGGACGGAATATTCCGGATCAACCGGCGGATTTACAACGACCCGGACGTGCTGGAAGCCGAATATGACCGAATTTTCGAGCGTACCTGGTTGTTCCTGTGCCATGATACGCAAATTCCCGGCGCAGGCGATTTCATCTCGACTTACATGGGTCGCCAGCCTGTTATCATCGTCCGCAATGTCGACGGCGATATTGAATGCTTTATCAATTCCTGTGGTCATCGCGGCGCCCTGCTGGTGACGCGCAAGACCGGTAATGTCAGCACATTCGATTGCCCCTATCACGGCTTTTGTTTCGACACCAAGGGCACGTGTGTTTCGGCGCGAAATCGCCAGACCGGCTGGAAGAACGATTTTGACATATCCCGCTTCAACCTGCGCAAGATCGCGAAGCTGGCTTCCTATCGCGGGTTTGTTTTCGGCTCTCTCAGTGACGATGTCGATGATATCGAAACTTTTCTCGGCAGTGCTGCGCGGCTCATCGATCTTTACGTCGAACCGGCTCCGGCCGAACTGGAAATCGTTCCCGGTTATTGCACCTATATCTCGCACTGCAATTGGAAACTGATGCATGAGAACGGGCCGGACGCCTACCATGCGCCGGTCGTGCACCGGAACTTTGCCGAAACCATCGCCAATCGCGAGGCCCGCGACGGCCTCAAGGGCATGGCGAAAACCGAGCGAGGCCGGCTGACAGCGCGCATCGAGTCCGGCAGCTACGAAGTTGGCAACGGCCACACCGTGTTCTGGCATGAGCGCATGGATCCGTCTGTCTATCCGATTTATGAGCACCGCGAAGAATTGTCGAAACGTTTCTCGCAAGCTCAAATGGACTGGGTTATTGGCCGCGGCCGTCACATCACCCTGTTTCCGAATCTGCTGCTCAACGATCTGGCAAGTTCGCACCTGCGCACCTATCGCCCGCTTGGCGTCGACAGGATGGAAACGACCATCTGGTGTATCGCG
>Ga0181594_10003170_pt1 | contig 14969 bp, 11 predicted proteins | sample 071ome_18_FD_145603 | JGI IMG/M metagenome (GOLD analysis project Ga0181594, IMG submission 145603) | Coastal salt marsh microbial communities from the Groves Creek Marsh, Skidaway Island, Georgia - 071413BT metaG (spades assembly) | ecosystem: Environmental > Aquatic > Marine > Intertidal zone... | reverse complement strand
GGGTGAGACCTGCGTCAACCGGGTCTGTATCCCCGACACGGGCTGCGCGAACGACGGGGACTGCGGAGGGGGAGAGGAGTGTCGCTTCGGTCGCTGTGTCTTCACAGGTGAGTGTCGAGTGAGCGCTGACTGCCCTGCGGGTCTAGGCTGTGAGTCTTTCACATGTGTCCCCTCTGCCGACTGCGTGGCCTCAAGCGACTGTGACCCTGGCTTCTCTTGTGTGCGAGGCGCCTGTATCTTCACAGGGGAGTGTATGGGGGACGGGGACTGCGCCTCTGGGTCAGCCTGCGTGAACAACGTCTGTGTCACGACCGGTGAGTGTAGCGCGACCCGCCCATGTCCGGTAGGGGAGCGCTGTGAGGGAGGCGTCTGTCAGCCGAACTCAGGCTGTCGCGTGAACGCGGATTGCCCTGCCTTAACCTCTTGCGTCGCAGGAGAGTGCGTGCAAAGCGGACGCTGTGATCGAGACGGGGACTGCCCATCTGGCCAGGTCTGTGACAGCCTCAATAACCGATGTGTGCTCGACCTCTCATGCGCTAACGACGCTCAATGCGTCGCGCCTCAAGAGTGTATTGGGGGGCTCTGCCGTGACGTGACTCGTTGCGTACGAGACGCAGACTGTAGCGCAGACCAGTTCTGTGAGACGGGCTCTGGCCAATGTCTGCCACGACCCGACTGCTTCGCGGATCGAGACTGCTCAGACAGCGAGCGCTGTGACCAAGGGACATGTGTCCCGACCACATGTACTCAAGACAGCGACTGTGGAGCAGAGTCTGAGTGCGTCGCGGGTCGCTGTATCCCGACCTTGTTCTGTACAAATAACAATGACTGCGTCATCCCCGGGACGAGCTGTGTCAACGGGGTCTGTGAGGTCCCGAATGGCTGTCAGAGCGACCAAGAGTGTGGACCCTTCCAGGCCTGCGTAGCGGGCGCCTGTATCCCTGCGCCCCCCGTGATCTGCCAGCGAGATGATGACTGTATCGGCCCCCTTGTGTGCGAGTTTGGGCTCTGTGTCCCAGATCAGGGCTGTAGTCGAGACAGCGACTGCCCTACAGGTCAGGTCTGTGAGGCCAGCGAGTGCGTGATCCCCTCCAACCTCTGCCGACTCGACAGCGACTGTCAGAGCGGACAGGTCTGTGAGGGGGGTGAGTGCGTCACCGCGTCAAGCTGTACTGTTGCCACCGACTGCCCACTCGGGCAGGTCTGTACTCAAGGGGCGTGCATCGCAGGCTGTGTCTCCTCCGATCGTTGCCCTGCAGGAGAGCGCTGTGTGAACCGCCAATGTGAGCCGATCACGATGGGCTGCGCGGGTAGCCAAGACTGTGGCCCAGGTCAGGTCTGTAACCGAGACACAGGCGCATGCATCGACGGGGACTGCCTCACCGACAGCGACTGTGGAGCGGGGCGGGTCTGTGAGCAAAATCAATGCGTTGAGGCGCCCGCTTGCGCGATCTCGCTCGACTGCCCTGCGGGTCAGCTCTGTCTCAATGGCACATGTCAGCAGAGCGACGCCTGTGAGCCGACGACGCCAGTGACCACGGTCAGGCTCAGCCAGCTCGGCCAAGTGCAGACCTTTGACACGAACACAATCGGTGTGCCTGATCGATACCAGGCCTCTTGCGCAGGAGGTGCGGCGGGCGGTGAGGCGGTCTTTGAGCTACAGGTTGGGCGAGCGGGGCGCCTGGTCGCCAACATCGATCAAGCGGACTATGACACCTCGCTCTTTATCCGCTCGAGCTGTGAGCTCAGCGGGAGCGAGGTAGACTGTAATGATGACACAAATGAGCTCCTCTCACGGCTTGAGGTAACCGCGCTCAGCGCGGGTGTCTATTATGTATTTGTCGATGGATTCTCGAGCGACAGCGGGACAGCGACCCTCAGCTTGAGCCTTGAGCCTCTCGTGAGCTGCACTCAAGACTCCGACTGTGACACGGGGCTCTGTGACGCAGGGGTCTGTGTGGAGCCCGAGTGCTTTGGAGACTTTGACTGCGCGAGCGGGCTCTGTCAGGCGGGTGTGTGTGTTGATGGCCAGCGCTGCTTTAATGACCAAGAGTGCGTGGCGGGTGAGATCTGTGAGTCACGCCTCTGCGTCCCTGGTCAATGTCGCGCGGACGGAGACTGTGGTGTAAACCAGATCTGTGAAGCCTCACGCTGTGCTCGACCTGAGTGCCGTCGTGACGCAGACTGCCCTGCAGGGGAGGCCTGCGACACGGGTCGCTGTGTAGCGGGCTGTGTCGTCGACACAGACTGCGCGGGCGTCGCGATCTGCCAGGCTGGCGCCTGTGTTGAGGTTGAGTGTGTCCGTGATGACCAGTGCGCGGTCGGGGAGTCCTGTGAGCAAGGGAGGTGTGCGCCCAGCGGTGGTGGGACCGGCTCTGGACAGCTCGGCGATCCATGCGAGGCAGACGCAGGCTGTAGCTCGAGCTTAATCTGTGAGTCTGCGCAGTGCGTCTCAACCGCAGGGCGCTGCGCGGACTCTGTAGACTGTGATGGGGGAGGGGCCTGCTTAAGCGGTAACTGCTTACCTGCGCCCACCTGCCAGACCTCTAGTGACTGTAGCAACCTGATCCCTCTGCCGATCCCCTTGAGCTGTCAAGCGGGGACCTGTCGCTCATTAATCTCTCAGTGTCAGCTGAACAGCGACTGTGGCGCGGGCCAGAGCTGCCTCTATGGGATCTGCGCGCCTATCCCCTCCAATGAGTGTCTCCGAGACAGCGACTGTGGTGGGGGTCGCCTCTGTGAGAGCGGGCGCTGTCAGTAGTGTGGTGGTGGGTCGAGGGCGGGCCCTAAGCCCGCCTCCTCACCTGAGTCTTCAGCGCGCTTCTTAAGTTGCTCGAGCTCCTCTTTAAGCTGAGAGATCACCTTATGTAGCGCGTACACTTGGTCGCTGAGCTCTTGTGTCAAGCGCTCTTGAAACGCTGAGCGCACCTCTAGTTGCCTCACGCGCTCTTCAAGCGCGACTTGATCATCTGCTGTCATCATAAGCCTCTCTGATAAAGGGAGGGGGATGATGAGGTCTCAGCGTGATTGTCTCAAGTAGAATCCTTCAGGGGAGGCGCGTTGTGTGCTACAGAGTTTGTGACCGATCATGGATCCTACCCTGTCCTCGATGATGGAGCCCGATACGCTTTATGGCCGACCTCGACCTTAGGCGCGCGACACGCTCGTCTAGCCGGTACTCGCTCACGCTCAAGGTAGCCTCGCTCTGTGCGCTCATATTCTTGCTTGAGGCGAGCGTGACGTCGCCGATCACACAAGAGCTAAGCGTCGCTAAGCTACACGCTAAGCCCGCTCAAAGCTCGAGAAAGAAAACGAAGTGGGAGCGACAAGCTGAGCAGCTAGAGCGCGTGAGGGCCCTTAGGAGAGCTAAGCGACGCGCGAAGCGCTTCCGAGCAAAAGAGAGGCAGTACCGTGTCGCGAGCGCTGATGAGAGAGGCGCCCTGCTCCGTCAGCTCGTGAAGATCGATCAAGAGCGCGCGATCCCCCTGCTCACCGAGGCGCTCGCCCAGCGAGAGGACATGACCTGGCGCAGTGACGCCCTGCGCGCCTTAGGGGTCGCGACCCCAGGTACGTTAAAGGTGACGGCCTTAAAGTCGATGCTGAGCCCATATGTATACGAGCGTCGCGCCCTCACAGAGACCCTCATCGAGTGGGGGCGAGCGGAGGGCGAGGTGGGTCTCAGAGACCTCGCGATCGACAAGAGCGTGAGCGTCAGGCGGGCGGCGATACAAGGGCTTGGCAAGATTGGGGGCGCCCAAGATCTGCTCAAGAGCTACGCGCTTGATGGCCCAGATGAGGGCACCTCTCAAGTCTCTGCGCGCGCCTGGCTAGCGAGCGTCCGCGAGGCCGTCAGCGAGCAACGGGTTCAGGTTGGACTTCAGCTCCTCACAGCGAGCTTCTCAGAGACGAGGTCGATCGGGGTGAGCGCCTTGCTCAAAGAGGGCCCCGCGACCTGTGGCGTGGTCAGCGAGGCGACCTTAGCTCAGCGTGGCGCCGAGGAGGCGCTTGACGCGCTTAACCAAGCCTTATGGCCACACTGCACCGACCACCTGCTCAACCGTGGGGTGGTGGGCACAGACGACCTCAAGCTCACGCTCCTGAGAGCGCTGACGCGGTGGGGCACATCCGGCCCAAAGGTCAGCCGGTTCATCGGTCAGCACCTCGCCGACCCAAACGCCGAGCTACGGAGCGCGGTCGCGGGCGCGAGCGACCAGGTCGACCCTAGTCACGTACGTGTTAAGCGACTCGACCAGCTCAGGAGAGACCCGGAGGTGAGCGTGCGTTGCGCGGCCTTAGACGCGCTGATCAAGACGCCCCCCGATGACCCTAGAGAGCCCCCAGCGTCAGCGTTACCAGCTCATCTACGTGTCGACCTCTATCAACAGCTGAGCGCCGAGCTTAAGGCGAACATCCCAACCCCAAAGCGTGACAGCGCGTGGCTCACCTGTAGCCTCAGCGCGATTGAGCGCCTCAAGGTCGCGGACTTTGACCCGCTCCTTATTAAGGCGTATCACGCGTGGCGACAGTCGATCGCCTATGGGCTACATCGACGTAAGCTCGTGAGCGCCGCCGCGCAGTCTCCTGGGCCTGCGCGCTTAGAGGTCCTCATGGAGGGGATGCTCGACCCAGACCCGAAGGTGAAGGCGCTCGCTGAGCGGGCGCTCCGGCCTACCACGTATCGACCCTAACACACCGAGGTAACGATGCTCTCCATTATCCTTTGGCAGTCCTTCCACCGGATCCTCGCGGGCGCATTTTTTTTGATCGCCTTCACCCTGTTCTTACCTGAGGACATGATCCAACGGCAGCTCTGGGGAGGCGTCATCGGCCTCCTCGCCCCCCTGCTCGTGCTTGGGAGACGCACTCAATTTAAGCGTGAGTCTTATGATGTGTTCTCACGTACGCTCAAGCACCCTCGACGCTGGGAGCTACAGGGGATCTTCCCCTCTCTGACGATGATCGGGATGTGGGCCTTTGTGGTGAGCCGCGCTGACCCTCGTGAGGCGCTGATTTACTTCTGTTGGTACCTGATGTGTTTAATGATTGGAGAGCTCTGTGACCTCAAGCGAGAGCGTTTAGGGGAGGCTTGGGCGTACACCTCAGTGAGCATTATCCTCTTCATGACCGCCCCGCTGTGGGGCGCGCTTTGGTTCGGGGTCACCCCCTTAAGCCCATGGGTCGCGACCCTCTCGCTGGGGCTTAACCCCGTTTTCTCAGCGGCCTCAAGCGTCGGTGAGGGCGTCCTGCAGAACCCGACCCTCTACGCCTACACCCTCAGCGGGCTCGTAGAAGTACGGAGCCTCGCGTGGTGGTATGCGCCGCTCTGTTACTTTATCTTGAGCTGGATCCTCCTCGAGCTGATCACCCGCTCTGCCCTCAACACAGAGGGGAGGCGAGGGGTATACTAAGCTCGTCAAGTATCAACCCACCCTTTAAACTCATCCCCAACCCCGTGGAGAAGACATGAGACATCGATGGGCGCGCGCCCTCACCCTGAGCGTAGGGCTCTCCCTGATAGGGCTCCCTAGCGCTTCGCTCCTCGCCGAGGCCCCAAAGGCCCCAGCTCAACTCGACCCGAAGCTCCTCGAGAGCGCGAAGAAAAGTGTGGATCAAGGCCTGCACTTCTTAAGAGGTCAGCAAGCCTCAGATGGCTCTTACGGTCAACATGTTGGCCTGACCTCAATGGCCTTGATCGCCCTCGCGGAGAGCTATCGCGCCTATCGTGAGGATGACGGCCCCTATGTCTCACGCGCAGCGGAGTGGCTGGCGGGTCAGGCGCGCGCTGATGGCGCGATCAGCGGAGAGGCGACGCCGACCTACAACACCGCGCTAGCGATCATGGCCCTGCACGCGCTCGACCCTGTAAAATATAAGGCTCAAATCGAGGGGGGACAGCGCTTCTTAGTCCACTTCCAGACCGATGAAGATCACAACTACCAGCAGAAAGATAAGCACTATGGTGGGATAGGGTACGGGGGAGATGAGCGTCCCGACCTCTCTAATCTCCAGTATGCCTTAGAGGGGCTCAAACGCACCGACTACGACCCTAAAAGCGACGTGTGGGCTAAGGCGGAGCTCTTTATCAAGCGCTGTCAAAACTATACAGAGGACGCGGCTCAAGACCCGCTCCAGCGACCTTGGGCGGGCAATGATGGTGGCTTCACCTATGACCCAGGAGGCAACCGCGAGACCAAGAGCTATGGCGCGATGACCTTCGCGGGGCTTAAGAGCCTCATGTTCACTAAGGAGAGCAACCGATCGGACCCAAGGGTGAAGGCGGCGTGGGGATGGATTCAGCGTAATTATGACTTCAACACTCACCCAGGCGTGGGGACCACCGCGTACTACTACTACCTACAGACCGCGGCGAGCGCCCTTGAGGCCTACGGGGAGGCCATCGTCCCAGGAGGCTCAACGCCACGCCTCTGGGCCTCAGACCTCATCGCGAAGCTCATCTACCTACAAAAAGAGGACGGCTCTTGGAAGAATGATGACCGTAAGTATTGGGAAGGTAACCCCTTACTCGTGACCGCTCGCGCCGTGATCAGCCTGAATCACGCGATGCGGGCTAGCGGCTCGCTGTAAGCTGAACGTCAGGCCCAAGCGGGTGCTTAGCCTGCTTCGCGTAGGGCCTCAAGCTCACGGAGCGCGACACCAGGGAGCGCGATCACTCGGCCTGACTCATCGTACGTGACACCGAGCGCGCCTCTGCTGAGCTGATCGAAGGCCCCTGGGTCGACCTCGATGTAATCGATGGTCTGACCGACCTGAAAATAAAAGCGCTTGGCGCCAGGGCTCGGTAAAGGCTGTCTAGCGCGCTTAATCAGCGCCTTGATCGCCTGAGCGCGCTCTTGAGGGTCAGAGGGCACCTCAAAGCGCTCCTGATGAGCGCCTCTTTGAGCAGCTCGCCCCTGTCTTCCTCGCTGAGCGCCCCCCTGTGACCGGCGCTCACGTGATGAGCCCTGTCTCCCCTGACCGCCCTGTCTCCCCTGACCGCCCTGTCTCCCTTGACCGCTCTGTCTCCCCTGACCGCCCTTCCCCCACGCAGGCTCCGCTGCCTCGGCGGTCGGGTTAAAGCCAAGCTTAATGAGTTGATCCTTGAGGGTGCTCACCCTAAGCCTCCTTTTGAGCGCGCTCTGGGCGAGGGCGCTACGCAAGACAAAGCAAAAAAAACCTGCCCTCATGAGGAGCAGGCGAGTGGGCGATACTGGATTTGAACCAGTGACTTCTACCGTGTGAAGGTAGCACTCTACCACTGAGTTAATCGCCCGACGGGGTGGGACGCTACAGCGCTCGGTCAGGAAGGTCAAGAAAATATACGCCTCCTGACCTACCTAAAGCAGTCCAAAGGAGGAGCGTCTTGTGTTACACCCTCCAGCAAGGACACCTACCTCAGGCTCTGAAAGAGGCCCACCTATGATCAGCGCGCACATTAAAGCCCTCCGCCCTCACCAGTGGGTCAAGAACGCCTTCGTGCTTATGCCTGTCATCTTCGCAGGGAAGTTTAGCGACACGAGCGCGCTCACCTCAGCGGGGCTCGCGTTCTTTGCCTTTAGTCTGTGCGCGAGCGCGATCTACCTGCTGAACGACACCATCGACTTTGAGCGAGACCAGAGCCACCCGAAGAAGAGGCTCAGGCCGATCGCGAGCGGTCAGGTGAAGCGCGCGACCGCGATCGGGATGTCACTCATCAGCGCGGGCTTAGGGCTAGGGCTCGCGTGGCAGCTCAACAGCGCTACCGCCTTGACGATCGTCGCGTATGTGGTGATGAACATCGCCTACTCCTTTGGGCTCAAGCATCTTTTCTTGATCGACCTCTTCATGATCGCGATCGGCTTTATCCTCCGCGTGAGCGTCGGCGCCTTCGCGATCGGCGTACGCATGAGCCCATGGCTCTTGCTCTGTACGCTCTTTATCGCCCTGTTTTTAGGGCTCTGTAAGCGACGACATGAGCGCGTAAGCCTCGGCGAGGAGGCGGTCGCTCACCGAAGCATCCTCGCGCACTACAGCCTCCCCTTCCTCGACCAGCTGATCTTGATCACCAGCTCAGCGACCATCATGTGCTACGCACTCTACACCATCGACCCGTGGGTGTGCGCTCGACTTGGGACGAACGGCCTCCTGCTGACGATCCCGTTGGTTTTGTTCGGGATCTTCCGTTACCTGTCGTTGGTCTACCAAGGTGGAGAGGGAGGCTCACCCACTCAGCTCGTCCTACGAGATCGGGGGATCCAGGTCGTTGTCCTGCTCTACCTCTCGCTGAGCGTGTGGATGATCCAAAGTAAGGCGCACCTCCAGCTGACCCCAAGCGCGCTCCCTCAGCAGAGCCTCACGGACTGAGCGCTCTTGCGCTGAGCGCCCCCATGTGAGACAAGGTAAGATAAACACTCACCTGAAGGAGCTCAGCGATGAAGATCACTCTACCCATAACCCTCTGCTTAACGGTCGCCTTAAGCGCCTGTAACGAAGAGGATGCAAGCGAGACGAACGGTGGAGCAGAGGTGACCGGCGGGACACCGATGACCGGCGGGATGTCCCCTACCGTGTCTGCGTGTGAAGGGTTCTGTACGTACCTTGAGCGCTGTAACTCATGCTTATACGACATGAACAACGAGTGCGCTGATCAGGCGACGTGTGTGACGATCTGTGAAGCGGATGTACCGGAGCTCGCGTCGACCTGCATCGCGGGCCTGAGCGCGTGTGATGAGGATGCGTACACCGCCTGTTACGACGCGACTATCGGTGATGATGACTGCGCTCAGACCTGCGTTAAGCTTGAGGAGTGTGGCGAGTGCTTCATCGACGAGGACACAGGGGACTGCATGACCCTCGCCGCCTGCGCCGCGGTGTGCCGAGAGGTCACCCCAGCTTCCGCGGCGAGCTGTATCCCGACCGTCGCGAGCTGTGACGAGATCGGCGCCTGCTACGAGGGGTGAGCGAGGCTAAGGGAGCGGGTACACCCACCCTAAGACCTCACCAGAGCGCTCAGCTTTGTGAGGAGCGAGGTCGACTCACGGCACGGCGCGCACCAGGTCGCCCAAAAGTAGACGACCTCCACGCCCTGCGCTTGATATGGTCCACCCGCGAGCAGGGTGAGCGCCTCTACAGGGGGAGCGGGCTGATGAAGGGGGAGCGCGGAGAGCCTCGTCACCCAAAGGAGTGAAGCGACCCCGAGCGAGGTGAGCGCGACGTGACGGGCAGTGACCATCACCTGAGGTAGTGTGGTGAACATCTAGGCCTCCTGGCTGAGATAGGTAGCGTGAGCGAGTTTTTATCAGGTGACATTGACCTCACAGCGTGGCTCGCTCATATACCGAAGACGCAGAGACTAAATGTGCACATGGTCACGCGTCAACCACCCCTGTGGTCGAGAGGAGGAGCGATGAGCGAGGCGAGCGCGTTGAGCGCGTGGAGTGACCCAGAGGGCTTCGCTACAGAGCTAGACGCCCTAAGAGAGGCGGTGGAGCGAGCCTCTCCTAGTGAGGAGGCCGGCTCAGAGCTACGCGCTCATCAAGCGTGGAGCCACGCGCTCACGCTCATCGGCTCCCTGCTCGCTCCCCTTGGTGGGGTCGCGCTCGTGATCAGCGCGCTCGCGCTCGCGCTTGGTGACTTCTCACGCTGGATCCTCGCTCACCACCTCTGCCACGGCGCGTATGACCGCGCCTCACTCCCTCGCTCGATGCACAGCAAGGTCTTTGGGAGAGGCTGGCGACGCTTCAGCCAGTGGCTCGATTGGATGCCAACCGACGCGTGGGCGCACGAGCACAACGTGATGCATCACTATCGAACCAATGAGCCCATCTATGACCCGGACCTTGTCCAAGAGAAGGCCTCATGGCTCAGGACGTGGCGGGCGCCATACGCGCTGAAGCTTGGCGTAGTGTGGCTGGGGGCCTGCGTGTGGAAGCCACTCTATTATGGCCCGAACACCCTACTAGAGCTTGAGCGCGCTCGGCTGAGACGAGCGGGCCTCACCAAGGAAGCGGACGCGCTGAGCATCTACCGTTGGTCTAGCTGGCTGAGCGGTGCGCGCCCGCTCATGACGATCGCGCTGTGGCGCTCATGGCTCCCAAGCGCGCTCCGGCTCTCCCTGCTCCCCGCGCTCACCTGGCTCACGCTTGGTGAGGGACCGGCCCATAGCGCCCTCTACGCGACCCTCTTAGGTCAGCTGATCGCGAACCTACACTCCTTTTGGGTCATCGTCCCCAATCACGCAGGGGACGACCTCCTCACCTTCGAGGGTAAACCTCGTGGTAAGGGGGTTTTCTACCTGAGGCAGATCACGGGGAGCTGTGATTACCACACCGACAGCAGGGCTGGTGACTTTCTTATGGGCTACCTAAACTACCAGATCGAGCACCACGTCTGGCCAGAGATGACGATCGGACAATACCGGCTCGCCCAGCCTCGGCTCAAGGCGCTGTGCGAGCGGTGGGGGGTCCCCTATCGCCAAGAGGCGCTGTGGAGACGTGGCGCGAAGATGGTCGCTGTGGCGACAGGACGAACAAACATGAAAGAGCGAGTTGATGTTGAGCTGGTTTAAGTCGGGACAGGCGACCGCGCCCCTCACAAGCACAACCGAGGAGCAACAGGCGACCTATCGTCGCTACCAGTGGGGGGTGATCATCAACCTGATCCTTGGCTACTCCTTCTTTTACACGACCCGCTTGAGCTTATCGGTGGCTAAGAAGCCCCTGCTCGATGAGGGCGTACTCACGAAAGAGCAGCTCGGGCTGATGGGCTCAGGCCTATTCTTTGTCTACGCCTTTGGGAAATTCAGCAACGGCTTCCTCGCTGATCACGCCAACATCAAGCGCTTCATGTCCTTTGGGCTCCTCATGTCGGCGCTGATCAACATCGCGCTAGGGCTCTCAAGCCACGCGTACATGTTCATCGGCCTGTGGGCGCTCAACGGCTGGTTCCAGTCGATGGGGTCAGCGCCCTCCTGCGTGTCGATCTTTCAGTGGTTTGAGCCGAGCAGGCGAGGGGGGGTCTACTCTACCTGGGCGGGCTCCCATAACATTGGCGAGGGCATCACCTTTGTCCTCACCTCGCTCGTGATCGCCCAGCTCGGCTGGCGCTCAGGCTTCCTCGCGCCAGGGCTCTTGAGCGTGGTGGTGGCGCTGATCATGTACCGCTACCTGAAAGACCGACCTGAGGTCTACGGGCTCCCTCGCCCAGAGGTGATGTTTGGGCAGGCTGATGGGGGGAAGCCAAAGCGTAGCGTTAAGCTCCGTGACCAGCTCTATGTACTTAAGTCCCCTACCGTCTGGATCATCGCCACCGCCTGCGCGATGATGTACGTCTCACGCTACGCGATCAACTCGTGGGCGATCCTGTTCCTGCAAGAGGAGAAGGGCTACAGCTTAATCGAGGCGGGGGCGGCGATGAGCTTTTACCCGATCGCGGGGCTGATTGGCGCTGTTGTCTCAGGCTGGCTCTCAGATGGGCTCTTCAATGGTCACCGCCCGCTCTCTTCCACTGTCTACGCCCTCGCTAACATCAGCGGGATGGGGCTCCTGTTTTGGGGCCCAAACACGCACTTTAATGACGCGGTCGCCCTCACGGTCTTTGGCTTCGGGATCGGCGGGCTGATCGTGTTCTTGGCGGGCTTGATCGCCGCAGAGCTCATGCCTAAGGAGGTGGTCGGGGCGGTCAAGGGCTTCATCGGCCTCTTCGCCTACCTTGGGGCTGCAGCGCAAGAGTACCTGAGCAGCGTCTTAATCAAGGTCGAGGAGCTCAATGGCGTCAAGAGCTATGACTTCGATCAGGCGCTCTACTTTTGGTTTGGGGCCGGGGTCTTATCGATGCTCCTGACCCTCTTCATTTGGAACCAGCGCCCCGTCGATCTCCAGGAGGCGTAAGCGCGTAGCTCACTGGTCGCGTAGCATGCGACGTAAGATTTTCCCAGAGGCGGACTTAGGGATCGCGTCGATAAACTCGATGAGCTTGACCTGCTTATAGGTCGCGACGTGCTCCGCGACGTAGCTCGACAGCGCCTCAGCGCTCACCTCGGCGCCAGGCTTGAGCACCACGAAGGCCTTAGGGAGCTCGCCCGCGGTCTCGTCTGGGACCCCGATCACCGCGACGTCGGCGACCGCGGGGTGCTGGATCATCAGCGCCTCGAGCTCTGCAGGGGGGACCTGGAAGCCCTTCACCTTGATCAGCTCCTTGAGTCGGTCGACGATAAAGAGGTGCCCCTCACCATCGATGCGGGCGATGTCTCCGGTCTGGAGCCAGCCCTCATCGTTGATCGTGTGCGCGGTGGCCTCGGGGTTGTTGAGGTAGCCCTTCATCACCTGAGGACCAGAGATCCAGAGCTCTCCCTCCTCTGCGTGGGCGCCCGTCTCGGGGTCGACGAGGCGCGCGCGGGTGTTCGGCAAGAGCGTCCCAGAGGAGCCGGGGCGCACGACGCCCTCTGGGATCGCGTGCGTCACAGGTGACAGCTCCGTCATCCCATAGCCCTGCGCGACCGTACAGCCACAGCGCGCCGCCGCTGCCTCTGCGAGCTCACCTCCCAAGGGCGCGGCACCAGAGAAGATCTGCTTGACGCTCGAGAGGTCATACTGATCGACGATCGGGTGCTTCGCGAGCCCAAGGACGATCGGCGGGACGAGGAACAGGCGCGTAATCTTATGGGCTTGAGTGAGCTCAAGCATCTGAACCATATCAAAGCGTGGGACGGTGACCACGGTCGCGCCTTGGGCGAGGCTGAAGTTCATCAGCACTGTCATGCCATAGATGTGGAAGAAGGGGAGAACCGCGAACACCACCTCGTCCTCACCGAGCCTGATGGGGCTCTCAGTCTGGAGCAGGTTCGCCACTAGGTTGTGGTGGGTGAGCATCACCCCTTTAGGGAAGCCTGTGGTGCCTGATGAATAGGGGAGCACCACCACGTCCTCGGTAGGGCTTACACTGACCTGCTCAGCGAGCGGGGCGCCAAAGAGCGCGCTGAGTGGCTCCCAGCCCTCCTGCGCGGACCCGATCAAGACCCGCTGATTAAGCTCAACCTGCGCGCAGGCCTCAGTCGCGACCTCAGCGAACAGCCCGATCGTCACCATCCAGCTCGCGCCTGCGTCCTTCAGCTGAAAGGCCAGCTCCTCTGCGCCATACGTCGGGTTGAGGGTGGTGACGGTCGCGCCTGCCCACGCCACCGCGTGGAACACCACGGCGTACTCAGGGATGTTGGGCGCCATCAGCGCCACCGTGCTCCCTGGGCCCACGCCCCGCGCTTGGAGCCCACCCGCGAGCGCCTTGATCTGGTCACGGAGCTGAGCATAGCTCAGGGTTCGCCCTGTTGGGCCATCAATGAAGGCGACCTTGTCACCAAGTCGGTCCGCGTGGCGCAGGACGTGCTCGGTCACAGAGCGGTGTGGGATGTCAACGGCAGGGTAGGCGCTCTCAAAGATCATAGCGGTGCTCCTTAAACAGGCAAAGCGGGTCGATAAGGCGACAAAGCTACTACATTTTATACACTTAATCTACCCCACCTGAGAGGCGCGCTCACTCACCGAGCGTGAAGCTGTACGCGCCGGTCGCGATCGTGATGTCAGCGCGTAGCTCGATGAAGTGTGTCCCGCTTGTGGTAGACGTAAAGATCAAGCGCTCACCACCTGTCCACGCGACCCTTGTCCCGTTCGCTTGATAGACAGAAGCGCGCACATCAAGCCCAGAACTCCGGAGCGTGTAGGTCACCCCCGCGCTCAAGCTCACCTCAAACATGTCCACGTCTCGCTCTGACTCGATCTCTCCCTCAACAAGCGAGCCATCAACGCTGATCGGGGTCGCCCCTGCGTAGCCATCTTCGTGGTCATCTACCCCAACCTGCTCAACCGAGAGCTCATACGCACCCACCTGTATCGTGCTGCTGTGACGCACCTGGACCCCCCAGGCGCCTACCTCTTCAGCCTCGAAGATCAGGACGCTTGAGCTTGTGAAGCGCTCAAGTGAGCCATCAGGTCGGTAGATCGTCAACGTAGACCCGCTGAGGCTGATCGGGTTAAGTGAGAGCCGATAGACGTGCCCTCGGTTGGCTTGGAGTTGGAAATAGTCGAGGTCGCCCCTCGTCTCAATCTCTCCGCTCACCGCTGTCCCATCCACCTCAAGCGAAGTGGCACCAGCGAGCCCATCAGCGTGGTCATCAACCCCTCGCTCGCTCACCGAGACCGTATAGCCCCCACGCCCGCTCCCCGAGCTGTGCCGAACCCGCACATACCAGCGCCCTGAGCTCGGGAGCTCATAGGTGATCGACTCTGGATCGCTGTGCGACTCCGCGATCCTCTGACCGTCAGGGTAATAGAGATAAACATACGCGCCCGAGAGCGTGCTCCGGCTGACCTCGATGTGGTAAATGAGCCCCGCTTGAGCGTCGAACGAAAACCAGTCGTCATCCCCTCGCGTCTCGATCTGCCCCTCTACCGCCATCCCATCCACCGTGATCGGGGTCGCGCCCCCTGGCGCGTCGGCGTAATCATCAGGGCCGAGGTCTGTGAGGAGCGCCTCATAGTCGCCGATCGACTGAGCGTTATAGCCGTTTACCTTGTAATAATAGACCCCTGCGCTTGGCATCTCGTGGGTGATCTCATACGTGCTGCTCTGTGAGAAAATATGCCGAAGGTCTGCGTCATACAGGTACAGGATCGCGTTTGGGAGGCTGAGGCGCTCCACCTCAAAGCGATAAATGTGACCCGCCAGGGCGTTGAGCCGAAACCAGTCCGCATCTCCACCAGGGAGCACGCTGTGAGGCTGAGCGAGCGAGGGGATCAGGACGGTCGCCTCTGTCTCACATTCGTTGGGCTCATATCCGTCCCCCTCAAGGTGACTGTCAGGGCAGAGGCCAGGGGCTTGAGGCTGGAGGCACAGCGCTGTCATAGGGTCTTCGGTTAAGCCCTCAAGGCACACACAGCTCAACGCCCCCTCAATCACCTCACAGGCCCTGTCCAATGGGCACGAGTCAGGCGCGCACTCAA
>Ga0181594_10003169_pt1 | contig 14970 bp, 14 predicted proteins | sample 071ome_18_FD_145603 | JGI IMG/M metagenome (GOLD analysis project Ga0181594, IMG submission 145603) | Coastal salt marsh microbial communities from the Groves Creek Marsh, Skidaway Island, Georgia - 071413BT metaG (spades assembly) | ecosystem: Environmental > Aquatic > Marine > Intertidal zone... | reverse complement strand
TTCCGTACGTCGCCGCGAGCAGGGCAGCCGTGTCGCCATCGACCCGGCCGTTCCCTGCGTCCTGGACCCGCGAAACGACCGTCGCGGGGTCATCGTCCTCGGGCCAGCCCACCGCCCCCGGCAGCGGCTCCTTGTCCGTGCGGGCCGCACGCAGGTCGTCGGGAGCGAGCCCCCGCATCATGAGCACGCCCAGGGCCTTGTCCACCACCTCGGCGGCCATGCGCCGGTAGGTCGTGAGCTTCCCGCCCGCGATGGTGACGAGCAGGTCCTCGTCCACCTCGATGGCGTGCTCCCGGCTCACATTCGACTCGTTGCCGGCACCCTCCTCGGAGATCAGCGGCCGGACCCCCGCCCAGGTCGACAGGACGTCCTTCCGCTCGAGGTCGACGTCCGGGAAGTAGTGGTTCGCGGCAGCGAGCAGGTAGTCCACGTCTTCGCTCGTCGCGTGGACCGCGCCGGGGTCGTCCTGGAAGTCGGTGTCGGTGGTCCCGACGTACGTGCGGTCGCCCCACGGGATGGCGAAGAGGACGCGTCCGTCAGTGGGGTGGAAGCAGACGACGGCGTTGTTGACCGGCAACCGGGTCCCCTCGACGACGAGGTGGATGCCCTTGGTCGGACGCAGACGGGGCTTGCTGCCCTTGCCCATCGACCGGGTCTTGTCCGACCAGGGTCCCGTCGCGTTGATCACCGCGTTGGCCCGGATCTCCCGCTCCTCCCCCGTGAGCACGTCCCGGACCCGGGCGCCATCGATGATCCCGTCCTCGCTGCGCAGCAGTCCCTCAACGCGCGTGTACGTCAGCACCGTCGCTCCTGCGGCAGCGCCGTCGAGTGCGCTCTCGAGGGTGAGGCGCGCGTCGTCCGTCGAGCAGTCGTAGTACAGGGGCGCCCCGCTGAGCTCGTCCTGCCGGAGGGACGGTTCCTCCTTCCGGACGGCCTTCCGGGAGAGGTTGCGGTGGATCTTCGGGGAGCGGAACAGGGACAGGCCGTCGTAGACCCACATGCCGAGGTTGACCGTGAAGACCCCGCGCCGGCTGGACTTGAACACCGGGAAGAGGAACCCCAGCGGCGTGACGAGGTGCGGCGCGATGTCCATGAGCACCCGGCGCTCGGTGACCGCCTCGAACACCAGCGAGAACTCGTACTGTTCGAGGTAGCGGAGCCCTCCGTGGACGAGCTTGGAAGACCGGCTCGACGTGCCGAAGGCGAGATCCTCCTGCTCGACGAGGCAGACCTTCAGGCCCCGGCGCGCGGCGTCTCGCGCGGCACCCGCGCCGGTGATTCCCCCACCGATGATCAGGAGGTCATAGGTGCCGTCGAGACGGCCGAGCATGCTTTCTCGGGTAGCCATGCCGAGGCCCTATCGCAGCGCAGATGGCGGGTCGCCCGAGTCCGCGGGACTGCCGTCGTTCCCCACCTCGTCCCTCACGAGGATGCCCTCACAGGCGCCGCTCCACTCGAGCGCAGCCGCACCGTCCCAGTGCAGCTCGCCGGTGCCGATCCCCGTCCCGATCGCATCACAGCCCTCTTCGACCACGACTCCGTCCTCCCACCGGTCCGCCGCGCGACATGTCGTGTCCGTGAAGCGAACGACCTGGGGGCCCCGTGGAAAGGGCTGGACGACCGTGACCCCCCAGCCCGAGTGCAGCCTGCTGGAAATGCCCTCGGCGTCGGACCACGAGGCCGCGAGCGACAGGATGCCTGGGTGGCGACCGTCGGCCGGAGCGTCGAGGACGAGGTCGGCTGCCGTGCGGTACGCGAGCTCGCCTTCCGTGCACGCGAGCACGCCACCCCAGCTCCCCGCGAGGTCGTCCGGCGGCGTGCGACAGGCCGCGAGCGCGGCAGCGGCCGGCACCAGGCTGGCCAGTGTGCGGATCCCGCAAGGCACCCGAGGCTCAGCGCTCGAGCTCGAGGGTGCAGTCGAGGTCGGGCTCGTCGTCTCCGTCGACGTCGGCTCCGAGGAAGTCCTCGATCTCGGCCTCCATCGTGTCCGCGCCGTCCCAGCCGATCTCGGTCACGTCCGAGCAGTCGACCGCGTACTCGTCCCCCCCCTCCGGGTAGGCCGTGCAGTCCGCTTCGAGGTCTACCACCTGTCCGCCGTACGTCCGCGTCTGGTCGAGCACGAGGTCCATGAGGATCGTGGTCGCAGTGCCGCCCAGGGTCAGGCGCGTGATCTCGGCCGTTCCCGAGTACTCGTAGTCCCCCTCGTCGTCGATCTCGATCTCGATGTCGAGCGTTCCGCCGCCGCCGTCATCGACGTCGCCGCAGTCGATCTCCCCGTCCCAGTCCCCCTCGAGGGAGGCGTCCTGGCAGCCGGTGGACAGCACGACCGGCGCGAGGCCGAGGAGAAGGGCGAGGGCAGCGTTCCGAGCAGGCATGGGGGTCCTCCGGTTCGGCGCCAAGGGTAACGCAGGCCCACACCGGTCCGTGTCAGCGAGGGGTTAGGACGTGCGCGCACCCGACGGGGCGGAGGACGCGTGGACACGAGCACATTCGAGCATCTCAAGGTGAGCACCGAGCAGGACGGCCACCTCGTCATCGTCGAGCTCGACCACGGGAGGGCCAACGAGATGGGCCGGGACCTCGTCGCGGAGTGGTCCCGCCTCGTGGACGCCCTGGAGGCCGGGCCGGCCCGCGCACTCCTGACCTTCTCCCGTCGCCGCTCCCGGAAGGGAACGTCCATCTTCATCTCCGGCGCGAACGTGACCGAGCGGGCCGACTGGAGCCCCGAGGCCGTCCGCGCCCACGTCACCTGGCAGCGGGAGACCCTCGCCCGCCTCCGCCGCGCGCCGGTTTTCCACGTCGCCGTCGTGGACGGCGTCGCGCTGGGCTGGGGCACCGAGTTCCTCATGACCTGCGACTACCGGATCGCGGGCCCCGAGGCCTCGCTCTCCCTGCCGGAGACCGGGCTCGGCATCATCCCCGGCGCCGGGGGGACCGGGGAGCTGTGGGCCCTCATCGGGGTTCCCCAGGCCCTCCGGCTCGGCATGACCGGCGAGCGGATCGACGGCGACGAGGCCCTGCGGATCGGACTGGTCCAGGAGACGGCCGACTCCCTCGATGCCGGGCTGGAGCGGGCGCGGTCCCTGTGCGCTGCGGTCGCGCGACGCTCTCCGACGGCCGTGGCCGCCTTCAAGCGCGGGGTCCTCGCCGCCGTCGGCCAGCCGCAGGCGATCCGCACCGACATCGAGGCCCGGGCCTACGCGCTGTGCGTGGAGAGCGGCGAGGCGGCCCGCGGTCGCGCCGCCTTCAAGGCCATGCTCGCGGGGGGCACCGCGGAGTGGGGCGCGCTCGAGCCCTTCGAGCCGTGACCGGCCTCCTCCTGGCCATCGTCGGAGCGTGCACGGCCGAGCCGACGACGCTCGCAGAGTGCACCCGGCTCGACTCCCCCGCGGCGGTCGAGGACTGCCGCTTCGAGAAGGTGAAGCCGCTGATCTCCGATGACGATGCGCTCGACGCCGCACTCGACACCATCGAGGACCCGGGCAGCCGGGACCTCCTCCTGCTCCGACTCGCCATCTCCGACCCCCAGCGCGCCGGGCGGCTGTGTCGTCGGGTCGAGACCCCCGGGGCCACGGAGCGCTGTCGGCAGGTCCTCGGACGCCCCCACCTGTCGACCACCCGGCGCGCACCGGAGCCACCCCCACCGTGAGGCTCCTGCTCGCCATCGCCCTCGCGGGGTGCCAGCCGGACGACGCCTCCCCAGGGGATCCCCTCGGCCCGTGGCCGACCGAGCCCCACACCCTCGCGACGTTCTGCCCCTCCCTTCCCTACCCGGAGCTCGTGACCACCTGTCGCGTCCAGGCGGCGGCGGACCTGGGCCGCGCCGGCGAGTCGGACGCAGCGTGGGCCGTCTGCGCGAGCGTCCCGGCAGGCACCTGGTACGAGGAGTGCCACTTCCGCGCTGGCGAGGAGCTGGGTCGGGCGGGAGCGACCCTGCCTGCGCTCCGCCACTGCCGCGAGGCGGGGTGGTTCGGACGGAACTGCCTCACCCACGCCGGCTGGAACCTGCCGGCGGACCCGGAGCTGGGTCCCGACACACCTCCCGCGACCCTGGCCACGGCGGCCGAGGAGCTCGACGCGGGTGTGCAGCAGGCCCTCGCCGGCGCCGCGGACGGTCTCCCTGGCGAGGGACGCGACATCGTGCTCGCCCGGTACGGCTACAACGTCTTCGTCGGGCGCGGGCGCGCGACCCCGGAAGCCGCGCGTCTGGACGGCGCCGTGGGTGCAGCCCTGCGCACCGGCTTCGCCATCGAGGCTGCGCGGCTGCTGCCGGAGCCCAGCGTCGAGGCGATCCTGGACGTGTGGCGCGGCGAGACGCCCCCCCCCGAGGGCCCCCCCCTGCCGCCCGGGTCCCGGATGGGTCGCTATGCCCAGCGCGTGCTCGCCCCCGGAGAGCGCGGCGCCCCCTTCGCACCGACCTTCGGCGGCGGCGCGCGGCTGATCGGCGTCAGCCCCGAGGAGGACGTCACGATCGCGGCGCTCGAGGCCTTGTTCTGGAGAGAGGACACCGCTGCGGAAGCCTTCCTGCCCTGGGTCGACGATCCGCGCGAGCGCGTGCGCTGGACCGCCGCTCGACTGGTCCGGCTGGCCCCGCCCGAGACCCTCGACCTCCCTGCCGTGCTGACCCGGATCGCCGAGACCCATCCTGACGAGAATGTCCGCTGGCAAGCCCGGAACGGGCTGGAGAACCGGACCTGGGAGCCCCCTCCCAGACCGGGCGCCCACCCCGGAGCGCCGTGAGCACGCCCCGGGCGGCCGACGTGCTACAGGCCCCCATGCAGATCCTGTCCGTCGCCACCGCCCACCCGCCCCACCGCTACGAACAGGACGCGCTGATCGCGGCCTTCGAGACCTCGTGGGCTCGGCAGCACCACAACGTGCGTCGCGTCGCCCAGCTCCACAAGGCCGTCCAGGTCGGGGGGCGCTGGCTCGCCCTTCCGATGGAGCGCTACCCCGGGCTGAGCTTCGGCGAGGCCAACGCGGCCTTCGTCGAGGTCGGCACGGACGTGGCCGCCGAGGCACTCCGGAAGGCGCTCGACGACGCCGGTCTCGCGCCGAAGGACGTCGACCACATCCTGTTCACGAGCGTCACGGGGATCGCAGCCCCGAGCATCGACGCCCGGCTCGTCAACCGCCTGGGGCTGCGCCCCGACGTGAAGCGGGTGCCGATGTTCGGGCTCGGGTGCGTCGCCGGTGCCGCTGGGGTCGCGAGGCTGTCCGACTACCTGCGGGCCTGGCCTGACCAGGTCGCGGTGCTCGTGAGCGTCGAGCTCTGCTCTCTCACGCTCCAGCGGGAGGACCTCAGCATCGCCAACCTCATCGCAAGCGGTCTGTTCGGCGACGGCGGAGCGGCGGTCGTGGCGGTCGGTGCAGAGCGGGCCAGGCGGATGGGCCTCGGCGCCGGAACCGCAGGCCCCCGTGTGGTCGCGACGAAGAGCCGGTTCTACCCCGACACCGAGCGCGTGATGGGCTGGGACATCGGCGAGACCGGCTTCAAGATCGTGCTCTCCCCCGAGGTACCCGACATGGTCCATCGCTTCATGGGAGACGACCTCACCGCGTTCCTCACCGAGCAGGGCATCGCAAGGGACGCGGTCCGCAGCTGGGTCTGCCATCCGGGCGGACCCAAGGTCCTCCTCGCCTTCGAGGACGCCCTGGGACTGAGTCGCGAGGACGTCCAGCTCACGTGGGACTCGCTGCGGGACGTGGGCAACCTGTCGAGTGCCAGCGTCCTGCACGTCCTGAAGGACACGATGGACCAGCGCCGGCCCGCGCCCGGCACCCACGGCATGATGCTCGCGATGGGGCCGGGCTTCTGCTCCGAGCTGGTGCTGCTGGAGTGGTAGGCATGGCGCCGTCCCTGCTCGCATATGCCGCGTTGATGGGCCTCACGGCGGCAGAGCGACTCGTCGAGGTCCGGGTCAGCCTGCGCAACGCCGCCTGGTCGTTCGCACGCGGCGGGCGCGAGCACGGGCGTGGTCACTACCCGTTCATGGTGGCACTCCACACCGGCTTCCTCTTCGCGTGCATCGCGGAGGCATGGCTCCTCGAGCGCCCGTTCGTGCCAGCGATCGGCATCCCCCTGGTCCTCGCAGCGCTCGGCCTGCAGGGGCTGCGGTGGTGGTGCATCACGACGCTCGGGCCACGCTGGAACACCCGGGTGATCATCGTTCCCGGACTGCCCCGGGTGACCGGCGGGCCGTATCGCTGGCTGCACCATCCCAACTATGTGGTGGTCGTGGCAGAGGGGGTCATCCTGCCCCTCATCCACTCCGCCTGGCTGACCGCGGCTGCCTTCACCGTCCTCAACGCCGTGCTGCTGTACGTACGCATCGGGGTCGAGAACGCGGCTCTTGCGGCGATGGAGCAGGAAGGCTCCGTGGAGACCACATGACCGCTGAGCAGATCCGCGCCGAGATCGAGGCGCTCGCCCGCAAGGAGCTCCGCACGGACGCGACCCTTCCTGGTGATGCGCTGCTCGCGGAGCACCTCGACAGCATCCGACGTCTCTCGCTCGTGGTCGCCATCGAGGACCACTTCGAGATCTGCTTCGAGCCCGAGGACGACGAGGCCGCACAGACCCTCGACGACGTCGTGCGCATCGTGACGGCGCGGATGGAGGCCGCAGACCATGACTGAGGCCCATCCCGCCGTTCCTGTGGATGACGACGGCCCGGGGAGGGCCGCCACCCTCGCGCTCGCGCTCGAGCGGGCGGCCCGGGTCGCCCGCCCCGACGACGGACTCCGGGTCCTCGACCGACGGGAGCGCCCGTCCTTCCGACACTGGAGCGAGGTGCATGCCCGGGCTCGACGTGCGGCCGGAGCACTCGCCGCCGCCGGCGTCCGTCCGGGGGACCGGGTGGCGCTCATCCTCCCGACCGACCTCGACTTCTTCGATGCGTTCTTCGGTGCGGTGCTCCTCGGCGCAGTCCCGACGCCGCTGTACCCCCCGGTCCGGCTCGGTCGGCTCGATGAGTACTTCGACAGGACCGTCGCCATGCTCGAGGCCGCAGCTCCAGCCACGCTCGTCGTGGACAAGCGCGTCGGGCGGGTCATCGGGCGCGTGTTCGAGCGATGGACGCCCCGCTGCGGCCTGCTTCCGCTGGAGTCGCTTGCAGACGGCCCCCCGTGGAGCGGCCCCGGTCCTGACGCCGACGATCTCGCGATGGTGCAGTTCTCATCGGGCACGACAGTGGCACCGAAGCCGGTGTCCCTGACCCATCGGCAGGTGCTCGCGAACTCCCGCGCCATCGCCGCCGAGCTGCTCCGCGCCTGGCCGGAGAACGGATTCGAGCACTGCGGCGTGAGCTGGCTGCCGCTGTACCACGACATGGGCCTCATCGGCTGCGTGTTCCCGGCCCTGGACTGGGCCCGGCCGCTCACCCTGCTCCCGCCCGAGGTCTTCCTCGCGAAGCCCGGCGCCTGGCTCCGCGCGATCTCGCACTACCGAGGTACCATCTCGCCCGCGCCAGACTTCGCGTACGCCCTGTGCGTGGAGCGCGTGACGGACGCGGAGCTGGACGGCGTCGACCTCTCGTGCTGGCGGGCGGCGCTGGACGGGGCAGAGCCCATCTCCCCGTCCGGCCTGACCGCCTTCGTGGAGCGCTTCTCCGCGTATGGACTGCGCCCCGAGGCCCTCAGCCCGGTGTATGGCCTGTCGGAGGCCGCGCTCGCCGTCACCTTCTGGCCGCTGGACCACAGGTTCCGCGTCGTCCGCTTCGACCGCATGGCACTGGCCGAGGGGCGTGCCAGGGTCGCGGCCCACGACGCTCCACACCCGGTCGCACTCCCGAGCCTCGGCGTGCCGCTGCCCGGCTTCGCGGTGGAGATCCGGGACCCGGACGGCGCCGTGCAGCCGGAGGGCGTCGAGGGCCGGATCCACGTCCGCGGCCCCAGCGTGATGGCGGGGTACCTCGGACGCACCGAGCAGCCAATCCAGGACGGGTGGCTGGACACCGGAGACGTCGGCCTCCTGTTCGAGGGAGAGCTGTTCATCACGGGGCGGGCCAAGGACGTGATCGTCATTCGCGGGCAGAACCACCGCCCCTGGGAGGTCGAGCGAGCGGTCGACGCCGTCGAAGGCGTCCGCACCGGCTGCAGCGCAGCGGTGGGCGACGCGAGCGAGGGAACCGAGCGTCTCCTGGTGTTCGTGGAGGCCCGTGCCCCCCGCTCCGACCTCGCCGAGGACTGCGCCCGCGCCGTCCAGGCCGCCACCGGGCTGGAGGCATCGCTCGTCGTCGTGCTCGAGCCCGGCACGCTACCGCGGACCTCGTCAGGGAAGATCCGGCGGCGGGAGGCACTCCGACAGTGGCACCAGGGCACGCTGACACCGCCGGACGCCGTCGGGCCGCTGCTCCTCGCCGGCGCGCTCGCCCGGAGCGCCTGGGCCCGCCTCCGGCACCGGGACTGAGCACACACCAGACCCGGGGTCGACCCGGGCTGCACACAGTCCCAGGGGCTACCCTGGGACCATGCTCGACGTCCTCGTCGCCGGCGGCGGCCCCTCGGGCCTCGCCACTGCCATCCTCGCCCGCGAGGCCGGGCTGCGGGTGTGTGTCGTGGAGCCCCGACCCGGGATCATCGACAAGGCGTGCGGGGAGGGCCTGATGCCCCCGGCGGTCGCCTTCCTCCGGGAGCGCCTCGGTGTCTCCCCCGCGGCCGTCCACCCCTTCCGCGGGATCCGCTACGTGCGGGACGGCCACGTGGCCGAGGCCGACTTCCCGGACGGCGGACTGGGATGGGGCGTGCGACGGCTCGCCCTCCACGACGCACTCTGCTCGCGAGCCGCACAGCTCGGCGTCGAGCGGGTCGAGGGACGGGTCGAGGACATCGTCCAGCACGCGGACCACGTCCAGGCCGCGGGCCTTCGGGCGCGCGTGCTGGTCGCCGCCGACGGCCTTCGAAGCCCCCTCCGCGCTCGGCTGGGGCTCGACCTCCCCCCGGTCCGGCCGAAGCGGCTCGGGGTGCGGCAGCACTTCCACGTCCGCCCGTGGAGCCCGTTCGTGGAGGTCCACTGGAGTGACACGGCAGAGGCCTACGTGACGCCCGTGAGCAGCGACACCGTGGGCATCGCGATCCTCTACCACCCCCCGCTCGATGGGGGCGAAGGTCGGACCCCGTTCCAGCGCCTGCTCTCCGGGTTTCCTGATCTGCAGGCCCGCCTCGGCCAGCCCGCGAGCGCGGTCCGGGGGGCCGGCCCCTTCGAGCGACGCGTGCGCAGCCGGGTTGCTGGGCGGGTGCTGCTGGTCGGGGACGCCGCGGGCTACCTCGACCCCATCACCGGGGAGGGGCTCCGTCTCGGCTTCGACGCCGCAGAGGCCGCCATCGCATGCGTCCTCGCAGACGACCTTCCAGCGTACGAGGCACGCTGGAAGGCCCTGTCGCGCCGCTACTGGTGGATGACGGACGGCCTCCTGCGGGTGTCCCGCCTCGCCCCCGCACGCCGGATGATGGTCCCCTTCCTCGAGCAGGCACCCTTCGTGATGCGTCAGGTGCTCGGCGCCCTCGCGATCTGAGGCCCTCCAGCGCTCGCCTTCAGTCCGCGCGCACGCGCGCAGACCAGATCGCGTCCCCCTCGAGGCAGCTTCGGGCCCGGTGCTGGTCGTTCATCCGGAAGCCGGCCTCCCGACGCCGGACCCGCGCGCGCCCTTCGCGCAGCCGGGCACCCATGTCCTCGAAGGCGGCGATCGCAGACGACAGATCCGCCTCGCCGCCCGAGACCCCATGGGCCGACCGGAGCACCCCCCGGACGGCGAGCAGGTCCGCGTGCCGGACCGCGGCCCCCGCGAGCCGGGCATCCGAGATGTCCCGGTCGAGGAACCCCACCGGCGGCGGGTGTCCAGCGAGCAGTCCTGCCCGGGTCTGACCCGACCGGGCGAGCGCGGCGGGTCCCGCCCGCCGGACCGCCGTCCACGCTCCTTCTGCAGCCCGGAACCGCTCGACCGACAGCTCGGCCTGCCCGGTGAGCAGAGCAAGCTCAGCCCGCTCGTGCAGCGCCGCGGCGTACGGCCCCCGCCAGGCATCGTTGCCCCGGGCTGCTTCCTCCACCCCCGCGAGCAGCGCGTCCGCGGCCATCAGGTCTCCCGCGAGGCGACGCAGGGCGGCAGTCCGGAACGCGACGGCAGGCCGCGCCGCAGGTGGAGCGATCGCCGTCAGCGCCGCGGCGTGGTCCGCCGCCGCTTCGATGTGCCCGCGAGCGAGGAAGACCCCGCAGGCGGCGTCGAGGGCGAGCGTCCGCAGGGCCTCGACGTCGGCGAGGTCCAGCGCCTGCAAGACCGCGTCCTCCGCATCGGCGAGCCGGCCGAGCTCCAGCAGGGCCCCGGACTCCGCAAGCCGCGCGACCACGCCCTGCGCGCCGCTCGCGCCTCGACCAGCGCGCGCCGCGGCCAGCGCCCTCCGCGGCTGCTCCGCCTTCCGCCAGGCCTCGGCAGCCTGTACGGTGGCCTGGTTCGCGACCAGGAGCCGTGCTCCAGCAGCGCCGACAAGATCCTCGAAGAGGCCCGCCGCGAGTGCGTGCTCCCCGGCCTTCGCCGCCGCCCGGGCACGGTCGGCGAGGCGCTGCAGTCCAGCCTCGTTCATCTCCGCAGGCTACCATGCGCCCGATGTCCGACCCGGCCCCGACGCTCCGCCGGTGGCTGCTGCCGCTGATGCTCATGGTCGCCCCCGCTGCGCTCGGGTTCGCCACGGGCACGGTCGGCGAGCGCACGACCGTCGGTGCCGCCGTCCTCTGGACCGAGCCCTTCCTCCTGGTGCTGGGCGTCTGGGGCGTGCTCGCCTTCGGCGCTGAGCGGCGCCTGCTCGAGGCCGTGTCCCTGGCTTCCGGACTGGGGATGTTCGCGGCAGCCCTCCGTCAGCCGATCGAGCCGATCTTCATGCCAGAGGCCGACAGGACCCACAACCAGACGCTCTGGGAGTGTGCCCACCTGTCGGGGCAGTCCCGGACCCCCATCAGGCTCGTGTCCTGGACCCTCCGTCCGGACGACCGGCAGTGGATCGACACGACGCGGCTGCTCGGTGCCGACCCGGATCTCGTGGTCCTCCACGGCCTACAGGATGCTGACGTTGCGGAGCAGCTCGCCCGTCGCCTCGACGGGGAGGCGAAGGTCCTCCGCGCTCCGGACTCGCGGGACACCGTTGCCCTCATCACGCGGGGCGCCTTCCAGTTCTGCGGCGGGCGAGAGGACTCGTGGAGTGTCAGCCTGCCCGGACCACCGGGGCACGGCGCCCGGGCCGTCCTGACCTTTCCATCGCTGCCTGGAGTCGGTGTCGTGCCGCTCCTCTCGGTCCGGCTGAGCGATGCCGGGGGGCCGATGGACTGGTGGTCGTGGCCCGATCGTCTCGTCGAGGGTGCCCGCAGGACGGCAGCCATCGCGGCCGGGCTCGGTCCCGACAGGCTGATCGTGGTCGGTGACTTCGGGGCACCACCCACGTTTCGTAGACTCACCGGGCACATGGACGGCGCCGGCCTGACGGAGGTGCCGGTTCCCGCGACCTGGCCCTCGCACGTGCTGGGACTCCCCATGCTCCCGCTGCATGCCCTCGACCGGGTGTGGACCGGCGACGACTGGGGAGACTCTCACGTCCGGTTGCTGGACAGCGGCGTCGAGCCGCGTGCCCCGCTGCTCATCGAGCTGAACCCCCGCTGAGTCGCGGAGCGCTCAGAAGCTAGCCCGGACGCCGATCATGCGCGGCCCCATCCAGGGCTGGACTGGCGTGTCGAGCAGCACCGCCCACGTCAGACCGCCCCCCGCGAGCGCGACCCCACCGCTCAGCGCAGCGAGGGTGATCACCTGGCTCCGACGCGCGCGGGAGGTCAAGGCATCGGCGTCGGCGCGCGTCACGCTGCTCGGGTCGGCCGCTGCGGCGACGGCCGCGTCCACCGAGGGAACCACACCCGCAAAGTAGAGGACGGTACCGCCTGCGATGAGCGCACCGCCTGCCCCGAGCAGGGCGACCTGTGGCGTCCCGAGCTGGAGCGACCGGGAGGGCGCGGCGGCCGGTAGGGTCGTCACTACGACGGGCTCCGCGGCGGGTGCGTCCTCGGTCGCCGACTCCGGAGGTCCGAAGGACGGCGCGAGGTCGCCCCACTCGTCGTCGTCGTCGTCGTCCGCGACCTCGACCGTGGTGTCGACCCCTCCAGGGCACAGGGCGAGCCAGTCGGGCGGAGGAGCGAGCCCGGTCCAGACACTGTGCACCTGGCCGTCGTCACAGGTGACCTGTCCGAGGTGACGCCCCTCCACGACGGTGTCTCCGGCCCGCACCCGGACCCCGTCGACATGCACGACAGCCGCCCCCGTCCGCTCGGGCACCCCGACGTCGACACGCGACCGGGAGGCAACCTCCCCCTGGAGCGCCAGGAAGATGGACCAGTCATCGCCCTCGCCGAGCAGAGCGGTGTCCCACTCCAGGTCGGGAGCCACCACCAGCGCCGCCCGCCACGCCGCCATTCCCCGCGCCTGCTTGCGGCCTCCCCGACGGTGCAGGGCCACGCCCCGCAGCAGCAGCGCCTGCCCGAGCTGGGCGGCCGACGCGACCCGCGCCTCGGCGAGCGCAAGGGACTCGATGTCATCGAGCGCAGCCTCGGCGCGCCGGTGGTCGCCGTCCTGGAGCGCTGCCCGAGCCGTGGACACGGCGTCATCGAGGGAGGATGCCCGTGCAACACCGCCCCAGCCGAGAGCGAGCAGGAGCAGCAGAAGACCCCGCCCCAGCGATGGGGACGCCATCACGGGCAGTCCTTCTTCCACTCCTCACCCTGTGTCGTGTCGAGGACGTAGGTGCAGTCGCCTCCGGCCTCCACCTCGAAGGTCCCTCGCTGCGACGGACCTCCGTCTGCCGGCTTGACCTTCGTCTTGTAGGTGCCAGCCTCCAGTCCGGCGAGCTCCAGCCTGCCCGTTCCATCCCAGGAGGTCTTGAAGTCCCCGACAGACGCACGGATGTCGACCGTGGCCTGTCCAGGCGGCCGGACCACCAGACGTGCCGTGCCCCGCTCCGCAGTGAGCTCAGCGACCTCGATGGTGCCGCCAGACACGAGCCCAGAGCCAGCAACCGGCTGTGAGGGTGGCGACTCGACCGGAGCATCGGGGCCACCACCACCGAGATCGATCACGCCGGTCGCGACGGCACCTCCGACTCCTGCGCCTGCAAGCACCAGCAGTCCTACGACCAGAGCGACCGCCTTCCCGGCGCCGGCACCCGAGCTCGGCTCCCGGCGGGCAGACTGGACCTGGATGGGCACGGGCGATCCGGCGGCGGCCACCGGCTTCCGGCCAGGACGCCCCGGTGCGGCGACCGTGTGCGATGCCCCCTCCGCTGGTGCGGGTGCTTCCGCCGGGCCCGGCGCTGGGGCCGGAGCCGCGACGGACGAGGCCGGAGCCGCACCGGCAGACCCGGTCCCGGGTCCAGGTGGGTTGTCGGCGTGGGCCCCGACGTGAGCGGCGGGCATGTTTGCCGCGCGCACCTCGTCTTCAACGAGCTTTCGCGCTTCCTCCGGGGACATCCGGACCGTCTCGGCATCGAGCGCGGTGGGGTCCGGTGCCTCTCCGCCGTGCTGCACGGTCTGCGCCGTGAACAACGACGGGTCGGCCGGCGCCGGGTCGGCCGGGCCCGGATCGAACGTCGCGCCGGGGTCGGGCACCCGCTGCGCGCCGCCAGCCTCGCCTGCGTCGGGCACAGGTACCGAGAACCCGCCGGAGTCGGGAGAGTCGTCGACCCAGGTCTGGCTCGGCTCCCCGACGCCGACAGCGTTCAGGAGCCCGCCGGAGTCCTCGAAGAGGGTCGAGCCCGTGAGCGGATCGTTCGGGTCCTGGTCCGGCTCGAGCGTCTCCCGGATGGGAGCCACCGTCTCCCGACAAAACCGACGCATCGAGCCGTCGTGGATCTCGTCGGCCAGCGCCTCGAGCAGCTCGACGACCTGGGTGGCGGTCGGACGCTCTGCGGCGTCGTACGCGAGCATCAGCCGGAGGGCGGTGCGGACCTGGTCGGCCCGCTCGGGGTCGAGGTCGGACAGATCCAGCTCCTCGAGCCGGCGGTCCAGCTTGGCCTCGAACTTCTCGGGACGGATGTGGATCTTGCCGAGCCCGTCCATCGCCAGGAGCTCGTAGAGAGCGATACCCAGCGAGAACACGTCTCCGGACGGCGCGTCCGGGTCGCCGAGGAGGCGCTCCGGGGCCATGTAGGCGGCGGAGCCGAAGGCCAGCGCCTGCGTGTGCGCTTCCCGGTCGTCGAACCGCGCCTGTGCGGTCCCGAAGTCGAGGACCTTGACCTCTCCGGCCACGGTCAGCATGACGTTCGAGGGCTTGATGTCCCGGTGGATGAGGAGGAGCGGGTCTCCACCCTGCAGCGGCCGGTGGTAGTACGCGGCTTCGAGGGCGCTCGCGACCTGGGCGCAGATGTCGAAGGCCACCTTCCGCGGGATCCGCTCGCCCCGCTCCTGTGTGCGCGCGACGAGCGTCTTCAGGTCGACGCCGTTCAGATACTCCATGATGATGGCGACCTGTCCGCTGATGGAGGTCAGGTCCTCGACCCGGATGATGTTCCGGTGGTGCAGGAGCCCGAGCACCCGCGCCTCGTCACGGGAGCGCTGGACGATCTCCTCATGCCCGGCCCACTTTCCGTGGAGAAGCTTGATTGCGACGACACTCTTGAAGTTGTCGCCGGTCACCATCTCCGCCAGGTACACCTTCCCGAAGGCTCCCTCGGAGAGCTCCTTCAGGAAGCGGAAGCGCCGTCTCGGCTCCATGGGCGGACATCCAGTTCAGGCCCCCGCCCGCACCACGCAGCACGCGCAACGCCGGGGAGCCGGGTTCCGCCGGACTATAGCGCAGGCCGGGCGACCGCGGTGCAACCGGAACGAAACCACCCAGCACCCCGGATGCACTCAGTTGTTGCACAACCCCTCGGAGCTCTGCGCCATCTCGGTCGCGACGTGCATCATCGCGACATACTCGACGACCTTCGCCTCGATGCCGGGTA